>Ga0209742_10000950_pt1 | contig 14118 bp, 13 predicted proteins | sample DeeMarSeWOR38_10_FD_187462 | JGI IMG/M metagenome (GOLD analysis project Ga0209742, IMG submission 187462) | Marine sediment microbial communities from White Oak River estuary, North Carolina - WOR-3-8_10 (SPAdes) (version 2) | ecosystem: Environmental > Aquatic > Marine > Intertidal zone >... | reverse complement strand
CGGCTGTTTTTAGCTCCATTTTTTTGCGTGATAGAAAAATAAGCCGGGACTGCCCCGGTTTATTTTTCTTTACATTCAAGATTTGGGGCTGAAATGCCAATAATAATAAGATGGTCTCTATTTTCAATGACTATTTGTCCGTAATTCCATAACACTTCGTAATTATTTGATAATGGCAATTATTAATCTGAAAAAAAGAGAGGTTGAATGCAAAATCGTGTATTACGGCCCGGGCCGGGGCGGTAAAACATCCAACCTGCAATATATTTTTCAACAAAGCCGCAAATTAATGACCGATGAAATGGTTTCGATTAAAACCAAAGGGGATCTGACGCTCTTTTTTGATTTTGTGCCCATGGGTGTGGGCAAAATTAAGGGCTGCGATGTGCGGGTTCAGCTATATACGGTACCGGGCCAGGTAAAATACGGCTCTACCCGCAAATTGGTCTTAAAAGGGGTTGACGGCCTGGTATTTGTTGCCGATTCCCTTAGAGTCCGCCACGAAAAAAACATCCTTTCCCTGAAAGACCTCGCCTTAAATTTAAAGAGTTACGGGCAAAATATCATGACGATGCCTCTCGTGCTCCAGTACAACAAGCGCGACCTCGCCGCTGACGGGGTTCCGTTGATGTCGGTTGAAGAAATGGAAAAGGCCTATAACAATCAACTCAAAGTGCCCTCTTTTGCTGCCAGTGCCATTACCGGAGACAACGTCAATGCCACACTGAAGTCCTGTCTGGTGTTGACGCTCAGATCCCTAAAAAAAGAAGCCGGCTGGTAAAATGGTTTTAAAACAACCATCTTTTGCCCGATAGCTTTGTTGTTCGTCGTCGAAATGCGCTTACGTACCATACGTACGCTGCGCTTTTTCTCCTCCTCACGCCTCACTATCGAACAAAACCTGCCTTTTTTAAAACCATTTTAGCATAGACTCGTATGTTATTTGAGAGATCCAGCCTTATGGCGCTTTTTGAACTCCTTAATTTTTATAAAAATAGAAGTGAAATCCCGCTTTTTGCGGGAGCCATCAGGCATATCCCGGCCATTTGGGATCAGGTTTTCAATTTATACTGAAGGAAAATGAATCGGCAGGGCCGCCATTTGCGGCTTGTTTTATGATTGCGGTGACAAAGCGATTGGGGATGGCGGATCAGGGCTTGTTTTCATTTCGCTTTTTGAATTCACGCTGGTAAGTCTTGCCGGACCCCATCATGACGCTGATGGGATGCAATGTTTCGATGTTTTCGCAGACAATTTTAATGGCTGCCGCAATCGGGATGGAAATCAGCGCCCCGACAACTCCCCACAACCAGCCCCAGAATAACAGCGACAGCAGCACCACTACCGGACTCAAATTGAGCTGATCCCCCATGATTTTCGGGGCCAGCGCATTTCCCATGCCCAGCTGGATGGTCATAACCGCTAAAAGGGTAATGACCCCGGGCCAAATCGATGGATAAAATTGAACAAGGGCCAGTAGAATAGGCGGGATCGATGCCACAATGGAGCCTACCGTTGGAATAAAATTGAGGAAAAAAGCCAGTGTCCCCCAGGTTACCGGAAAATCCACCCCGATAATCTGCAGCGCCAGCCAGACCAGAATCCCGGTCGTAAAGCTGATCAAAAATTGCAACGACAGATACCTTCGGATCTGAGCGGTGATGGAAAAGGCAATCTGGCTGATCTGGTCGGCATTTTCAGAAGAGAAGGATTTAAGAATTTTGTACCTGAAATACGGTTTGCCCAGCAGTATGAAAAATAGAAAGATGACCACCAGGACCAGCTGTGAGACAAAGGCAAAAAGGGATCGGGAAAGCGACGCCAGAAAGTGCCCGATACTCTGTCCCCAATTGATGCTGGCAAAGGGATCAAACGCCAGATTCCATTTGCCGGCCACCAGAGCCATCAGTTCCGTGAATCGTTCGTGGTATCTTGGGTAAGCCGCGGCAAAGGCCGAAATTCTGGCATAAAGAAATGTTCCGGACAAATAAAAAACACCGAGTAAAAAAATCAGGATAATAAAAACCGCCAGCGTGGTCGGAATTTTGCGGGCGGTCATAAAATTGATGGCCGGGCCAATGAGATAGGAAAGCAGCCAGGCAATAATCAACGGAAGAATGACCGATTGCGCATATTTTAACACAATCCCGACGGCAACCAGCACCAGGATGCCCAGGAAGATAAGGGTAATCTTGCTTCTATCGAATTCCATCGTAATTTCGCTATCAATTGGGTTTTTCAAACCGGGTGCCTTGCAACCGGTTTCACCCGCAGCCATCGGGGCACTGCGCGCCCCTGTTTTTTACCGCCCTTGGCGGTAAAATCCAAGCCACCCGCTGTGCGGGTGGTCGTTGACTCAGCCGGCGGGTTAATTTCCGCACACATTATCTCAAGCCTGCCCTGGGGGTCAACGGCAAAGTGTCAGAAATGCTTTCAAAACCTCATCTAAGGCCCAATGGCTGCGTTGCCCAGCGAAGCTGGATTTGCATCGATCCTATTACGCTGAGGTGCATCACAGTCCTCCGATGAATGCTCACATACCCCGTGTATGCTGCGCTTTCTTGATCGGCCTGCGCCTTGCCCTTGAACCTGATCTGAGGCTCTGAAACCACTTCTAATCATTTATTTCAGACACTCAATTTAAAAAATAAATTTGGCTTATAACTCAATAATTTTGCGATAGTCCAAGGCAGATTCAGATAAGTCCTTAAAACTTATTGGCGGCCGCCTTTAAAAGCGTCTGAACCGCCGGATTAAACCAGCAGTTGAGAAACATATCGCTATCTGCTGGGCGCACTTCTTCGTATCCGCGCCGCAGGGCTTCAACGCGATTCTTTTTTACCACCTCAAGGCCATAAGAAGGCAAGGCCGCCAACCCGGCGATTTTGGCGACTGCTTTTTCCTTGAGGTCTTCCGCAGAAAAGATTTCATCGACCAGGCCGATTCTGCGGGCCTGATCCGGCTCGACAAATTCCCCGCTAAACATCAGTTCGGTGGCGCATCGATCGCCGACAACTTGTCTTAAGATCATATCGGCCAGATAGGGGACCGGCACACCAATTTTGACTTCGTTAAGGCCGATAAATTTTCTGCCCGGGCATACATACCGGAAATCGCAACTCAGGGCCATAATCGCGCCGCCGGCAGTGGCATGACCGGCAATGGCACAGGCAGTGGGCAGCGGCAAGGTGTAAAGGTCCAAGACCGCCCGGTTAAACCTGAAATAAAAATCAGCCATGCCCGGTCGGTCCAACTGGATCAGGGCCGGCAAATCCAGGCCGATGCAGAAAAATTTTTCACCGCCGGCTAAAACCAGGCCTTTATATTCGCTTTTGAGTCGTTTGATCGCATCTGTCAGATCATCCACCAATTCGGGACTGATGGCGTTGGTGACGCCGTTGTTTAACTGCAAAACAGCGACGTCGTCGTGCGACTCAATGTTAACCATTGACATCAATCATCCTTAAATTTTACAGCAATATCATTTCTTTCAAAAAGTCGAAGCCGATGTATGGCAGAAAACTTCTAAATGACCAGCGCCGCCATGTCTCGCCCGAATAGGCCGATCCGGTCCCCCGAGCTGACTGCGATGTCCAGCTTCCAGTCGAGCGGGTTTTCGTGAACCTGCTGATACCTTATCCAGTATGCCATCTTACTGCGGGATGCGAGCAGCCGAGAGTTGAAAAAAACAGTATAAATTTCATCAAGCGGAATTCCGATGCGGTCCAAAAGCTGCTCCAGGGTTTCTTCGGGCTGAGGTTCAACCTTCATCAGATGGTCATGGCCCGCTTCTGGTTTTTCAACATAACGACGAAGCTTGCCAAACAGCCGAATTTCAACCATTTTTATTTTCATCTTATTATCAACCTGCCGGTAAAAATGGTTCAAGGTTCGATTTTGGTTCCCAGAACCTTTAGGAACTTTGCCAGCCAGTCCGGATGAGCCGGCCACGCCGGGGCGCTGACCAGGTTCCCATCCACATGGGCCTGATCGACCGGGATGTCGACATATTCACCACCCGATGTTTTAACATCCGGGCCAACGGCAGGATAGGCGGAACAGCTTTTGCTTTTGAGAACACCGGCTGCAGCGAGCACCTGCGCGCCGTGGCAAATAGCGGCAATCGGCTTTTGGGTTTCGGCAAAATGCTGCACAATTTTTAAAATCGTATCATTGAGACGAATATATTCCGGAGCACGCCCACCGGGAATTACCAGGGCATCGTAATCGGCTGCCCTGACTTCATCGAAGGTCGCGTTGAGGGTAAAATTATGCCCCGGCTTTTCACTGTAAGTCTGATCGCCTTCAAAATCATGCACTGCAGTTCTGACGGTTTCTCCGGCTTTCTTGCCGGGGCAGACCGCATGAACCGTGTGGCCGACCATCTGTAAGGCCTGAAACGGCACCATGATTTCGTAATCTTCCACAAAGTCCCCCGCCAGTAACAATATTTTTTTGGCTGCCATTTTTTCCTCCTTTCCGGCCGGGCATAAATGCCCGGTGTCCATGGTTAGTTGTCAGTTGTCAATGGCGATGAAAACCAGAAAATGTAGCCCAACGGACGACTGACGACGGACAACTGACATATGATTATTTTGGCCATAGGAAGTCTGGTAGATTCAGTCTAAATATCTTCCAGTTTTAATTCTGTGGTCACGTCAATACTGCCCTTGATGCTGCGGGCCACCGGGCAGAAATCGGCATGGAATCCATGAACCTTTTGCGCCGTTTCGTGCTGCGCCGGTTTTAATTTTAGATGATAGGTAACATGAATGCGGCGGATAACCAGCACCTTTCCTTCTTTTTCAATTTCTCCCGTTGCCTCGGAAATCAGCCGTCCATCACCGGCCGGAATTTCGCGCGCCTCCAGCGCGCCGCCAAAGGTGCCGGTCAGTCAGCCGGCCGCGGCGGCGACGATATAATCCAGAGTGGTGGCATGCGGTTCGTGGATCTGAGGGTCAACACCGTAATGCTCGGCGATTTCGGAATGAACGCCAAACAGCACCGGTTGATCTTCTCGGGGCAAATAGGCGCGACGCAAAGGTCCTTTGACCCGTTCAATTTTTATCCTGGATGTGTAGACAACATCTTCGCTCATATCTCCTCCTTTTAATTTTTAATCACGAAAGCACGAAAGCATTGAAACACGAAAAAAACCATAAGATAAAAAATTTCGTGTTTTCGTGATTAATTTTTTTAAATGCTATCGAATAAGTACAAATTTCACTTTTAAAAAACTAACTTCAGCCACTGTTGAGTCGTTTGGCGATGGCGCGTGCGGCAAGAATACCGGAGGCAGAGGCCTGAATCAGCCCCCGCGTGATGCCAGCACCGTCACCGATGGCAAACAAATTTTTTATTCCGGTTTCCAACTCCGACGACAATTCAATGCGGTTGGAATAAAATTTGACTTCGACGCCGTAAAGCAGCGTGTGGCGCGAATACACACCCGGCGCCAATGTTTCAAGCGCCTGTAGCATTTCAATAATGCTTTGAAGGTGGCGAAAAGGAAACACAAAGCTCAAATCCCCGGGGGTGGCTTCCGGAAGGGTCGGTCGTGTCAGGCAGCGCTTCATTCGTTCCGGTGTGCTACGCCGTCCCGCCAGCAGATCTCCCAGTCTCTGAACGATGGGCCCTTTACCCAGCAGGTTTGCCAGCCGGGCGATATAGAAACCATATCCGATGGGATCATCGAAGGGCTCTGTGAACGCGCTGCTGACCAGTATCGCAAAATTGGTATTTTCACTTTTTTTGCGGGCATAGCTGTGTCCGTTGACCGTAACAACCTCCTTGGTCTTTTCAATCACCACTTCACCATAGGGGTTCATGCAAAATGTGCGTACCTTTTCGTCGAACGTTTTGGAATAGTAAATCAACTTTGATTCGTAGATAATATCCGTGATTTCTTTTAAGACGGCAGCGGGCAGCTCCACCCGCACGCCGATGTCCACCGGGCTGGCCTGCGTCTTGAGACCCAGAGATTCCGCCTCCTTCTTCATCCAGCCAGCACCGGAGCGCCCGGGAGCGGCCACCACAAACTGACCGGTAATGGTTTCACCGCTTTCCAATTTGACCCCCCGGATGCGGCCATCTTCAGCCAGCAGTCTTTGCACCGGACAGCAGGTGCGGGTTTCAACGCGACCCACCAGTGATTTCCGTAATTGATCCAGGACCACCTGGCAGTTTTCGGTACCGATGTGACGGATCCGTGAAGGAATTAATTTCAGATTGGCCAGTCGGGCGCGGTCGGCCAGATTTTCCAATTTGGGTGATGCCTGGCCGAATATAACTTCAGGTGCACCGTGTTTGACCCATATTTCATCCGCGGTCTGAAGGATCTGATGCAGCGATTCAGACTCCAGATACTCTCCCAGCAGCCCACCCACCTCGGGAGATAAGGTCAATTTGCCGTCACTGTAAGCCCCGGCGCCTCCCCATCCGCAAAGCATATCATTCGAGTTGCGGCGCTTGCGTTCGCTGAGATCTTTGCCGAGTTCAAGCAAAAGAACAGGCCCGACGCCCTCATCGGCCAGGGCTAAAGCCGCAAAAATTCCGGCCGGGCCGGCCCCCACGATGATGGTTTGATAATCCATAGATACCTCTTTTGGCTTGAAAGCCGGGAGGCTGGAAGGCCTGAAAGCCATTGGCTCTGGCACTCGTTGGCTCTTAGGTGTTCAGCTTCCTGGCCTGATAGCTTCCCAGCCTTCCAACGGTTTAAAGTTCCTGATACGCCTCCATCAACCGATCGACCCGATCAGAAAAGTAGCTGATCGCCCGTTGGATCGGTTCAGCAGATGCCATGTCAACGCCGGCATCAGCAAGTTCGTCCAATGGAAATTTGCTGCCCCCCAGTTTGAGGAAACGCAGATACGCATCCCGGGCCGGCTTGCCTTCATTTACGACTTTTTCGGCAAGGGCAGTCGCCGCAGAAATTCCCGTCGCGTACTTATAAACATAAAATGCGGAATAAAAATGCGGGATTCTTAAACATTCCAGACTCAACTCCGGATCCAGAATCAGGCTATCACCAAAATAGCGTTTCAGCAAACCACGGTAGGTGTCGGTGATGACGTCAAGGGTCAGTGGCTCGCGGTTCTCAATGATGCTGTGGGTGATCTTTTCAAATTCAGCAAACATGGTTTGCCGAAAGAGGGTTGCGCGAATATTGTCGATTTCCCGATTAAGAATATAAACGGTTTTCAGCGGATCGTTTCTGTAATGGTCCAGAAGATATCGGCTCAGAAGGTTTTCATTAAAAGTAGAGGCCACCTCGGCGACAAATATGGTGTATTCATGATCCACATAGGGCTGGTGCTTATTGGCATAAAACGAATGCATGGCATGGCCGCCTTCATGCAGCAGCGTATAGACGCTATTGATGTTGCGTGCCTCATAATTCAGCAGAATATAAGGTGATGAATCGTAACATCCCGCAGAATAGGCGCCACTTCGCTTTCCCCGGTTTTCATAACGGTCCACCCAACCCCCGAGCAGGCCTTGCTGCAATACCTCACGATATTCGTCTCCCAGTGGTCGCAGCGCCTGGATACCCATCTCGACCGCATCTTCATAGGAGATGTCAAATGTGACATCACTGACGATCGGCACATAGGTATCATAAAAGTGAAGATCTGGCAAAGCAAGCGCCTGCTTGCGAAAATCCAGATATTTGAAAAGCGGTGCCAGGTTGCCTTTGACGGTTTCGATCAGGTTATCATATACGGCCCCGGGGATATTGTCGTCAAACAAAGCCGACACCCTGCAGTTATCAAAATAACGAACCCTGGAATAGAAAAGGTCTTTTTTTATGGAATGCAGCAGGGTCGCTGCCAGCGTGTGTTTATGATTTTGGTAGGCCCGGTAATATTGAAAAAAGGAATTGCGGCGCACGTCTCTGTTGGGGCTGATCAAAAAAGTGCTGAAGTTTCCATGGCTGAGTTCGATCTCTTTTCCGGTTTCATCTTCAACACTGCCGAAATTCAAATCCACATTGTCCAGCTGCCCGAATACCTGTGCCGCGGCATTGGCCATCTCCCGGCTCATGGCCAGAATGTGCTCAGCGGCTTCACTCCGGGTGTGGGGCTTATATCGCAAAACTTTTTCAAGATAGAATTTATATTCTGCAAGCAAATCATCGGCCAGAAATGATTTCATCTGATCATCCGATATGCTCTGGATCTCAGGTGTCATAAAGCTTGCGGCTTCGGAGGCCCGAGTATGCAAACTCACAGCGCGTTGATGAAGCCCCAAATAGAATTGATTTGATTTATCCTCATCGCTTTTTAAATGGGCGTAGGTGTAAATTCTTTCGATTTTGCGAGTCAGCGACAGATGAAAATCAATGGCCTCCCTGAAGACGGTGACCGAATCCTTCAATCGGCCCCGATAATCTTCATATGAGCCGATAAGGCTTTCGGTCTCGCCAACCCATTTTTCCCAGTCTTCATCTGAACGAAATAAAGGCCTCAGATTCCATTTGTGATCATCAGGGATATTTTTCCTCTGCGGAATGGTCCGCCGGGTCATTTCAGAATTCCTTTCGCCACAAAGCAGATCCATCTCAAAAATAGATGATCCGCTTTTGGGGCTGGCCTGTTAAGCGCGTTTTTCCGTTATACCCGTTGAGCCTTTTAAAAAGGTCATAATAACTGATTTTATTCTTTAACCCGGCAAACGGACCAACGGGTAACGAGACAAGGCGCTCAACCTATTAAAAATGAAGAATAACACCCTCCGCGCAAAAATTAAATGGCGAATTATCAACGAGAAAAAGCGCAAATCAGAACAAATAAAACGCCAGTGCTCTGAGCGCGTGATGCCGCTTTCCATAATTTTGTTCCGAACTACGGAATTGCGGTATTGCTCGTTCTTATTTTCGTGAGCAATAAGGCGAATTTTACAAATGATTCTAATACGTTTTAATCCATGAAAAATTCAAGCCCCAGCAATATTTTGACAATTTCAAGCAAATTCAATATAATTATCAGAAAATATAGAATTTTTTTTACCAACAACCCTCACAGATAAAAAATTGGTGCAAAAAGCCATAAAATTAAACTATCGCTCGGCCGAGCGATTCACTAAAGATTATGCTCTGTTAAAACGGGGATTAATTTTTCTTCCGTCCAAAACCCTCCTGGCTTTGAAAACCCCCCTGACTTTAAATTTCACGGTTCCCGAAATCGACGGCACCTTCACGGTCCAAGGTGTGGTGACTAAAATTATCGATGAACAAACTGCCGCACAACTTAAAAAACCTACCGGAATGCTGCTCGCGGTAGTGGATTCACCGGATTCGCTTCTGAATGAATTGACCTCGGCCCTGAGCGCCCATAAAGGCTATCAAAAATTGCTGGGTTTGACGCCGCAGACGGAATCGAGGCCGCCAGCTGCGATTCAAGAAGCGGCTGATAAGAAACTTTCTCCAGAAAGCGCGATCGCATCAGCTTCATCCGGCGAGCCCGCCGTCGATATCTCCCCGGCTTCGCAACAAACCGATAGCAAATTAAATCGGCTGCTTGAAGATGCGCCCGAAGAAGAGGGCGAAGCCAAGCTGTCCCTGGAGTGGCTCCGGAAGGCGGTCGCACAGGAAGAGGTTGTCAGAGACGACGGGCCGCCGCCCGAAATCAAAGTTGCGCCGACCGCTGAAAAAAAAGATCTTAGCCTTGAAGAACGCAAAAAGATTAAACCCTCGGGTGAGTTTCTTATGGACCTGACCAAAGCCATGCTGCGCAGTGGCTATTATTCTTCGGATCATCCCGGTTCAGAGGGCGCCAAGCAAGGTTTGTATGAAAAGTTTCAGAACTGCCTGGGCGAATCCAGAGAAGTCATGATCACCAAGCAGGAAACCCGCGAAAAAGTCGATATGCTGATTACCGGAATTCTCGAGGAACCGGTTAATGTCCGTACGCTGGTCGGTGCGGGCATGGCTGAATTATTTCTTCCCAAACTGACAGAATTTTTCAAACGCAAGGGGTTGGTGAGCTTTGCCATAAAAACTGAGATCAGCCCCGAGCACTTTGAAAGTTTTGTGGATATCATGAGCGATCCCAAATCCGACAGCGGCCAGGGCTCTCAAATTGGCAAGGTGCTGTCCGCGGCTCTGGCTGAACACGGGATTACCGAAATATCCACCGTTTTTATGGACGACCTGATCATGCTGGAATTGAACCTTCCCTGGCGGGTCGAAATGGCTATTCAGCGCCTGGCCAAAGATCTTAAGATGCTGCCCATGTTTCAGAGTGGTTCCGATGAAAATATTCGCAATTTAAAACTTCAAATTATCAAGGATATCATCCGGCCCCTCAGATACCCCGAATTTTTGAAAGATCTCATCATCAACTGCTACATCATCGCCAAACATGTGGAAGGTGTTGAAAAGGAAGACATCGAGCAGGTGATTATCAAGGCTTTTCCCTTGGACACCCTGTTGCCTACATCCCAATTTATTTTTAAAGAGCTTAACGCTTTACGGGAAAAGCATGCGCAGGATTTAGACAACCCGGCTTTGGTCAGGCGGGTGGAAGGCGTCAAACGAATTCTTAAATGGGTCGTCCGTCGATTGGTATTGGAGGATGTCAGCGGGGCACAAAGCTTTCTTGAGGACCTGTATTTAAATGAAATCCTCACTTTTGAAGAACTGCCGCCGGACGTTCAATATCTGGTCAATACCATCGTAATGACCAGAGATGCACAGGCCCACGTTCTGACCTATGTTCGCAGGCTCATGCAGGCTGAAACAACAGACGATGCGGTGGTTCTGGTAAAATTTTGCCGAAGGGTCTTTCCGGGGCTTTTTGAAGACAACGACTGGGGAATTCCCCTTTTGCTGACTCAGGCAGCGGATAAAGCCGGTAAAGAAAATGAAGCGTTTTTCAACCAACGCAGTCTGTCACCCGATCCACAACGATTTATTTATAAGGATATGACAGAATACCTGGTGGCCGCCTACGAAAAGGTGGAAGATCCTGATAGAAAAACTATTGATGAAATCGCCCGTTTGCTCGGCCCACAGGGAATTGAGATATGGAGCACCGTTCTGTCCGATTGTGAAAATCGTCAGGCCCGCAAATCCGCAACCGATGCCCTCATCAAGCAGGGCGACAAGGCCCGCCACTGGGTTCTCAAGACTTTGGAAAATCCCGACCAGCCCTGGTATGTATTGCGTAATGCGCTGATGATTCTCAGATATGTAGGCAAAGACCAAAAAGGAATCGATCGGGCGCGTAGTTTTGCAACCCATGCACACCCCCGGGTGCGGGACGAGGCCTTGCATACACTGCTCTCATTAGAGGCCCCTGATGCGGAACAAGTCATCATCGACGCCCTGGATGATCCCGATGATAAGGTTCAGTGGAGGGCAACCACGGCACTGGGCGAGCTTGCGCCGCTATCGGAGGCATCAATTGCCAAGTTGATTGAAATTATCAAAGCAGAGTTTCCGGATGACAAACAGGCGGCAGCCAAACACGCGCTCAAAGTATCCAATATTATTCGGGCTCTGGGCGCAATGGTCAGTATCAAGGATATCCAGGTCATCGAAGATGCGATCCTTGACAACGCAGAGTTGATCAGCGATCAGAAAAAGGGAATTTTGCAACGCATCAAAAAATCTTCAGCGCCCTCGACAAAATCCATTCTATCGGCGACCATCGCCACCCTGGGGAAAATTGGCACAGCCAAATCCGAAGCTTTCCTGGATAAACTGGCCAATACAAAAACATCACATGCAGAGGCCGCCCGCGCCGCAGCGGAAAACATCCGGCTGCGCTATGCCAAGCAGCAGTCCGGATCACCTGCCACCTCTTGATTCTCCCTGCGGATTAATGGTTTCAAATAGGTTTCAGCTGTTCGAGGGCTTGTTAAATTAGTTTTATTTGTTTCATTGGTTTCATTGGTTGGTTTAAAACTGAACCAATTGAACAAATTAAACCAATCAAACCAATGAAACAGCGGTATCACCTGAAACCTATCCAGCATCAAGCCGCCAGTGGCCAGTTATCAGCGAGCAACCAACGGCAGAAAAGTTAGGCGGAATTTTTAGACTTTTTGACATAATTGGCAGCTTCGACTCCGGCGATGCAGCCCTCGCCCACCGCTTTCGCCATCTGCCACGGGGGACCGCAAATGTCACCGGCAGCAAAAACACCCGGCACGCTGGTTTCCATTTTTTTATTGGTCGCAATATACTTCATTTCATCGTCCAACTGGATTCCGATATGCCCGGCGAGCTCCATGACGCCCCTGGCTCCGAGTTCAATGAACACTCCCGATACGGAAATTTCAGAATCGTCCGCCAAAATGATCTTGCGGGCGGCGTTGTCACCGATTATTGTTTTTACTTTGGCATTTTCATAAACCACCACTTCGCTTTTGCGCAGTTCTGCGGCGAGGACATCGGCAACCTCCAATTTCTCACAGACCAGACAGACGGTTTTGGCATAATCCAGCAGTGTGAGCGCTCCGCCAACGGCCGCACTGGCACCGCCGACAACGGCGACGTCTTCTCCTTTAAAAAAATTGGCATCGCATTCCACGCAATAGCTGACCCCGCGGCCCAAAAATTCCTTTTCCCCGGGAACATTTAACTTGTTGCGCGCCGTGCCGGTAGCCACAATCAGCGATTTGCAGACCAGTTCTGTTCCGCTTTCAGAAATGATTTTAAAATTCGGACCTTCCGGCAGGATGTTTAAAACGTCCTCTTCAAGCAGGTCCGCCCCGAAATTGGCGGCCTGCTGCCGGCCGACATTCAACATTTCTTCCCCGGTGATATTGAAAATACAGCAAAAATTTTCAACATGGGCATGAAACAGACTGCTCTTGGTTTCTTTGCCCAAGACCAGCACGGAAACTTTTTTGCGGGCGGCATGAATGGCCGCCTGCAACCCGGCCGGTCCGGTACCCAGAATAATGACGTCGTAGTTTTTCTTCTCCGTCATTTGTTGCCTCCTAGTTAAAAAAGCTTTCAGGTTTCGGATGTCAGGTGTCAGCGTTTTGGCCGCTGGCTTCTGGCTTCTGACCAGGAACCGTTGACCAGACGCTTGACCCCGGTCATTTTTCCTTAATAGAAAAATGATCGAGTGCCTGCGCGGCCAGCATCTTTTTTTTTATGCGCGGTGGATATAGCCGCTCGACTTTGTTGTGTTCAGTTTCAAACCGGTTGATATGAAGCCGACGGATGGGGCTTCCGTACACACTGACCATAATGGTTGTGCCCTGGCCGGGGTTTCCGGTCTGATGGATGCCATCGTTTAGCGGGCGGGTCAATTCGATTTCCCCCGGCTGCAATTTAAGCCGGTCGGTTTGCCGCAAGCGGGCATACCCTTCAACTGCGCCGTCGTCTTCGCGCGCGTATCGAATGACCCCGAGCTCACCGACGGCTGCGCCTGAGACTCCCCAGGAATTATGATCATGAATGGGCGTGGTGTCCCCGGCACCGTAAAGAAACATGCGAAGTGAGAAAAGCCGCTTCGGATTAAGATATAGCAAAATTTCATCATCGATCATCTGAGCCTGCCGCAAATCGGGATAAGGGGAGCCTATTTTAATGTTTTGTAACAAGATTTCAAACACCAGATGATTGTGCAGAAAAGCCGGTAATTCTTTTTGAAAAAATTCAATGCGGGCCGCATCGCCGGATATATTTTCGATGGAATCCGACCAGCGTTTGCAAATTTTTAGCAATACCTCAGGCGGTTTCGGTGGTCGGGGCATAATTTCAATATTCCTTGTTCTCAAATATTTTCAGTTTTTTATCTCAATTACGTGTCAGGGGTTCAAGAACTTGTTAAGGCGGTGGGTTGCCAGTGGCGAGCCACCAGAACTCAGTAGCCAGTTAAACATTCTCCAATCGGACATACTGGTCATAATAGGCCGCGCCGGAGCCGATGTCGGTTAACCGGGCCGCAATTAGCTGATTGACACCGCCGCCCCGGCTGATCCAGTCCCCCCTGCGATAAATGACAACATCAGGGTGAAGACCTTCAATGGTCTGCACCGAGACCTTCAGCCGAGCGAGCGGCGAAACCAGCTCTACCGGTTTGCCCGGTTTAAGATGCTTTAGGCATGAGCTATCGGGTGCGACCCACACCACCGGTGGGTGTTTTTGATCTTCCGGCA
>Ga0209742_10000945_pt1 | contig 14151 bp, 12 predicted proteins | sample DeeMarSeWOR38_10_FD_187462 | JGI IMG/M metagenome (GOLD analysis project Ga0209742, IMG submission 187462) | Marine sediment microbial communities from White Oak River estuary, North Carolina - WOR-3-8_10 (SPAdes) (version 2) | ecosystem: Environmental > Aquatic > Marine > Intertidal zone >... | reverse complement strand
CTCGTGCGGCCGCATTCGCAAGGATCAGTGAAGACGGTAATTCGGTCCCGGGTTCTGAAGCGCACCACCGGGCAACACTCCCGATCGATCAACGTGTAGACCAGTTCCCCTTCAGCGCCGTCACGCATCTCGATGACATCGCCGCTGTCAGGATCTATGAGCTCGCAGGCGATGTACTCCTGGGCGCAGAAGTGCATGCCCTGCTGGGCGGGGCATTCACCAAAGATGATGGGTGCGGCGTCGGAGTTGCCCATGCCTTCACTGACCAGGCTCTGATACTCATCCTGCAGTCTTTTTTTGACCTCGGGGACGCCGCCGCCCGGCTCGGCACCGACCACCAGTTTTTTAAACCCGACCTGTGAAGGCTCCATGTTTTGTTTTTTACGCAAATAATCGGCAAAGTACTGGGCGTAAGACGGCGTGCAGTGCAAGACATTACCGCCCAGCATTTTGGTGGTTATGGCCACGCGGTCGGATGCTCCGGTGCCAATCGGGACAAAGGCTGCACCGATATGCTCGATGGCATCTTTGACCGGAAGCCCGCCCACAAAAAACGTTAATCCGACGGCATGAATCACCACATCAGAAGGTCTTATGCTTTTGGAAAACAGTGAGCGCGCGGTTATGTTCGTCCAGACCTCGCGGTCGTGTCGCGTAATGCCGACGAAGGTGGGCACCCCGGTCGTGCCCGATGAGGAATGAATTCGAATGATGTCTTCCATGGGAGCCGCACAGTGCGAGCCCAGAGGCGGGTGCGCTGCCTGGCTGATTCTTAATTCCTCTTTCTCCGTATAGGGCAGGCGGGGCAAATCCCGCAGACTTTTGAGGTCTCCGCGCTCAACCCCGTGATCCCTGAATTTTTTCTGATAAAAACCCGACTTTTCCCAGACGTAATCGAGCTGCTTTAAGAATTTTGCTTCCTGAATGGATCGCAGTTTGTCCGGATCCATGGTTTCAATTTCTGCATTCAAAAATTCTTTTTTCATCTTTTTACCTCTTTACCTCTTCCAGTAATTTCAGCAGACTGTCCACCAGCACGCGGGCATTTTCGAAATCTTCCAGGTTGCAGTCCACTTCCTCGATTTCAAGCGGAACCTTGAGATTCTTCTTGAGCTCTTTTATGAAGATCTGATCCTCTGCCGGGTCATAGAGAATGCTGCCTTCTCGGTCCAGGGAAGACCAGCCTCTCAGCGGAACGACCAGCTTGATAGGCCCCCTGGCCTTGTTAATTTTTTCAGCGTATAGCCTGGCCCCGATAATCAGTTCATCGACCGGGAATCGGGTCATGGCCCTCATGGCGTCTATTTCGAGGACCCGGCCGGAAGCGACATACTTTTCTCTGTTGGTCCGGGTTGGGCCTGCGCCGGTCAGGTTCAAACAGCATGGGGCCCACACCTGGGGGATGCCCCTTTCGCCGGCGGCATCGAGCCGGTTCATTCCGGCAGGGCGGTTTCCTTTGAATCGTTCCTCGACCAGGCCGGCCGGTACGATCTCGATAACGCCATCAAAGAACCCCTGGGATATCAGTCGATCCATGGCCTGATCGCTAATGCCCTGGGCATGAAAAGGATAAACATGGCAACCTTTTTCCGTCAGGAGCTGCTCCACGTACTTGGCACATTGATCGGAAAAACCCAGCTCCGTGATTGCAATTGAAGGATAGGGCAGCTTCATTGATTTATAATCATAGGCTTCTTCCACCATTCCTGAAATTGTGCCGGCGACCTGGGAAAGGGCATTTTTGATCAGGTCGTTCATGCCGGCTATTTCCATGATCACCTGCATGACAGCCAGGTCGGTGGCGCCGAACCATTTGCCGACATAAACCGTCTGGGCCGCCGGAGCGGCGATAACCTTGGGAATCCCGAAAGGCAGCTTTGCCATGACCTGCGAACCCACCAGAGCGATGGTGGAGCCACCTAAAGATACAATGCCGTCCAACTCGCCCCGGGAAAGGAGCTCCAACGCCTTTTGCTGTACACCGGCGGTCATGGCATTTGTGATGAAAAGCCGGTCTTGCGAAGCGATAAGATTGTCTATATCTTCACCGCCCAGGCGGGCAATTTCGGCAGGCGTGATATCCGGCTCGAAGGCCGGTTGGCCGCCCATGCTGATATCCATGAGGATGCCCCGGTGCCCTCGGGATTCAATCTTTTCCTTCAGAAACCTCAGCTGATTCCCTTTGGTGTTGGTTGAGCCGATGATCACAATGCTTTTCCCCATTCATTCCTCCTTGCTTGAACTTTTTGGTCTTCGTGGTACGCTAACAAGTGTACCTATTTCACCCTGGTTGATTCTTGTTAAAGTCGCTTGTAGTTAAACAAAACCGCCAGCAGCTTGGCCTTTTTTTTGCCCAGGCTTTTACCGGTATGGGGTACCGCAGCATCAAAATAAACGCTGTCGCCTGCTTCCATGATGTAGGTTTCGCCATCGTAGATAAATTCGTGTTTTCCCTCCAGCACAAACATGAACTCTTCGCCTTCATGCTGAAATATGGTTTCATCTTCAAAGGCCGGCTCGATAATGTACGGCTCCATATTTTTACCATGTTTATCAAAAGCCAGCGCTTCATATCGATAACCGTATAAAGAACCATCGGCAACGGATCCTAACTGTTCAATTCGTTTGCGGTCATGCCTTCTGGTAAATGAAATGCGCTTGTCCCGGGACTGGTCAAGGCGGTTTCCCAGAAGCGAGGCCGCATCGACGTTAAGGGCGATGGCAATCTTATTCAACGTGGAGTAGGGCGGTGCTTTTTTGGCTCTTTCAATCTTGGATAGATAACCCTTTGTCAGACCGCTTAAGTCTGCCAGTTGCTGCAGGGTAATCTTTTTTCGTTTGCGAAGCGCTTTGATGCTTTTTGTGATCGACTCTTCGCGCATGATGCCCCCGTTAAAATAAAGATAAATTAAAATAAGTCCCGAACATTTGGCTTTTTATCAGCACGATTTCAGTATCCTGTATGGCAACACCCGGCAGTTGGAATTCGCAAAAGATAAGGTTCAGAACAGACTTAACCCCAACACAAACCATTATTTTTTAGATGAACTAATTTTGTTAACTAATTGATACAATGAGGTTTATTCGAAAATCAGTATTGAGAATTTACCTGTGCCAAAAACAGGATTTCCACATCGGTTTGTTGAAATGGTTGTAATCTGATTGTTTCCAAATTGTCAACAAAATAATGTAGAGGATCTGGAAACTTCCGCCATGGCAAAGAACGCTTTGCAAGGGATGGTTTATAAGAAATTTTTCGCTTTTCAAACCGCGCCATTTTTTATAAACATAGATAACAACACGTTATGAATTCAAGCCGACTGATCTCAATCGCATGATGATGCGAAATCCCGTGGTCGGCGCATCTCGAAGGACGCGATGACAACCCGGTTCGATATGAGGTTGACAAATAGGAAACATTGCGCTATTGTCCCGGACAAAATACAAGAGAAATTCTTTTTGAGGGAGATGGATCTTTATTGTGACTCCAGAAGTGCTATTTGTGTGCGTGATGAATCGGGTGCGCAGCACTTTTACAGAGCTGTTTTTAAATGATCTGTATCGCAAGCAGGGTGTCGATATTACTGTTTCATCGGCAGGCTATATTCCGCAGGTGCTGAGGGATCGGCTAACCGAGGCTAAAATTCCCTTTCCCAGTCCATTATATGGCCGATCCATGTCTGAAGTCACAAATACATTTCTGGTCGGAAAAGGGATCAGCGTACCTGCTGGCTGGCGTTCAAAAGAATTGAATCTTGAGATGATTGCGAAAGCATGCCTTGTGGTTACAGCGCTGCACATGCAAAAAGATGACCTTTGCAGCCGCTATGAGGATGAAGGCCATAAAATCTTTTCAATCCGGGAGCTGTTGAATAAAGAACAATATCTTTTTTTTGAAGATTTTTCAAAAGTTCCGATGGACGCCCGCTTCTGGCACCATTGCGAGGAAGATCCTGAATATGTAACCAAAGTCCTTCAAACCTGGGAGAGCACATTGATCACTGCACTTCCGAATATTATCAAGAGAATCGATTCGCAAGCAATAAGAGCGAAGGATTAAAGTTATTTATTATATCATAACTTTAAAATCTTAAAATAATAAGTAAAAGATACGTTCGTATTACCCGTGGCTCCGGCGGTAAGTTCCGGGTAGGATTGACCGGCATTTCAATTTCAGGGAATGATATCGGCTGAGGTGATTAAATATGGATGAAAAACAGATCGCCAAAAATATCAAAAAAATCCGTCTTGACAACAAATTGTCTCAAGAAAAACTGGCAGAGCTGAGCGGACTGACAAAAGGCTATATTTCAAAAATTGAAAAATCCGATACCGCACCGCCCCTTTCGACGTTGAGCAAGATCGCGACTGCCCTTAATGCGGATATCACCACCCTGACGGCTGAAGAGCTGGAATTGCCCGAAGATATAGACCTTTGCATTGTACGCAAAGGTGAGGGCAAAAAAATCTCAACCGCCACCCTTCAAGGGTATCATTATGAAGCCCTGGCGCATAAGAAAAAGGGCAAAAATATGGAACCGTTTCTTCTCATGCCGGCCTTTGAAGAAGAAGCGGTTTTCCAGCATGAAGGTGAAGAGTTCATGTACGTCATGGAAGGCGTCCATGAGTTTGTTTATAAGGACAGAAAATACCTGCTAAAAGAGGGGGACAGTATTTATTTTGATTCCAGAATACCGCATACCGGGAGAAGCATCGGGAAAAAAAGAGCCAAACTTCTGGCGGTGATGTACTCCTATAAGCGTCATTTTGAAATCAATTCGATTGAGTCCCGAATCAAAATAAGAAAACAATCGGATCAATCATAGCGGCATAAGGGATTTTTGTATTTTTACAAATTGGCCCACGGTGCCTGAGAGGATGTCTGATGGTCAATCTCGAAAAAATAGATAAAATTATTTCCAACTACGTCAAACCGCAAACCGATCTTATCGCTGTTAAAATGCTCGGCAGCGAGGATGTTATCCCCGGGGATGCCAAAAATCCCCTGAGAGATTTTGGAGCTGCCTTAACGCTCTGTCAGGCGCTGGCCCTGTGTCGCAAAGAAGGTCTGTCGCTGGTGCTCGACATGGAAAGCCAGTCCTGTCCGATTGCGCTGGTGGGTCTGGGGTTTGTAAAGCCGGACGCATATCTGAGCGGCAATTATGTCCTGGCGCCCGTTAATCAAACTGCTGAGGCTCGCAAAAAAACAGCCGAGGACCTGCCCAAATTTCCCTACGGCCAATTCAGTTCCATTTTGCTTTCCCCGGTTCCCAAAGCCGGCTTCGAACCGGATGTCATCCTGCTTTACGGCAATGGTGCTCAGGTCATGCGGATGATTCAGGCGGCTGTTTTCGCTTCCGGTGAGAGTCTGTCAACCAAATCCACCGGCAGCGGCGGCTGCCTGCTTCCGATTGTGGGGTCTATTCTTGAGGGAAAATGCAAATACAGTGTCCCCGGAAACGGAGAACGGCGCCTGGGATTAATTGGCGACGGCGAGCTGGCGTTTGCCATGCCCAAGAGTCGGTTTGAAGAGGTTGTCAAAGGTTTGCGGCTTTCCCATGAAGGCAAGCAGACCTACCCGATCAGCCCGGGTTATCTTAAAATGGCCTATAAAATGCCGCCCTCCTATGCTGAACTTCGCCAGCAGTTGATCAAGAGTTCCAAATCATAGGTGCAATACCACATCATGCAGGAATTTAATACAAAGGAGAATGTAGATGGGAAGCACAGCTGAAAATGTGGTGGGCAATTTAGTTCAAAGCAAAGCACGCCGTCAAAAGGACCGGGTTTTTTTATATTTTAAGGATCAAACCGTGACCTACCGGCAGCTGGATGAACGCTCCAACCGGTTTGCCAATGGATTCAAGGAGCTGGGAGTCCAAAAAGATGACAAGGTTGCGATTATGATGAAGAACCACCCGGACTTCCTGTATACCTGGTTCGGTGCCGTCAAACTCGGCGCCGTGGAAGTGCCCGTCAATACCGCTTATAAAGGCGACCTCCTGCGGCATATCATCAACAATTCGGATTCAAAAATTATCGTCATTGATGAAGATATGCTCGACCGGCTGCTGCTGATCAAAGATCACCTGAGCAATGTGGAACAGATCCTTTGCCACGGGGCGATCGACGAGAACGTGGCAAAATCGTTGCCAGTACCGGTATCTTCCCTGGAACGGTTCTTCGAATACCCCTCGGATCCGGTCGAAGCCGATGTCAAACCCTGGGATCCTGCCGGCTTTATCTATACTTCAGGGACCACCGGGCCTTCCAAGGGGGCCGTCTGTCCGCATAACTACTTCCTGCATATGTCCAACCTCGTCGCCCGGCTGCGCGATTTAAACTCGGAAGATATTTTATACACCTTTCTGCCCCTTTTCCATATCAACGCCCAGTGTATGACAGTGCTATGTTCGCTGCTCTATGACGCTCAGATCGTGATCGCCGACCGCTTCAGCGCTAGCACCTTCTGGGACGAAATTCTGAAATACGGTGCCACCCAGTTTAACTATCTGGGAGCGGTAATGACCATCCTCGGCAAACAGGAACCCCGCGAAAACGAACAGGACTATCCGGTCAGAATCGCTTTTGGCGCCGCCTGCCCGCCGGATGTTATGCAGGATCTGGAAAAACGATTCGGGTTTGTCTGCCTGGAGGGGTTTGGGATGACCGAAACCGGCATCGTGGTCCATGATGATATCAATGCCAGAAGAACCGGTTCCTGCGGCCGGGTGCTGGACAAATATTACGAAGTCAAACTGGTCGACGATGATGACAATGAAGTCGAAGTCGGAGAAATCGGCGAAATTGTTGTCCGCACCAAGCAGCCTTTCATTATGATGACCGAATACTACAAGATGCCGGACAAAACCCTTGAAGCCTATCGAAACCTCTGGTTTCACACCGGAGATTACGCCAAGAAGGATGCGGATGAGTACTATTACTTCGTGGACCGAAAAAAAGATGCCATGCGCCGCCGCGGCGAGAATATCTCATCATTTGAAGTGGAAAAGGTGATCAACACCCACCCCAACATCCTGGAATCCGCTGTTTTTGCCGTTCCTTCGGAACTCGGCGAGGATGAGGTCAAAGCCAATATCGTTCTTAAACCGGGTGAGAGCTTGCCGCCAGAAGATTTGATTCGATTCTGCAACGACAGGATGGCCTATTTTGCCGTACCCCGCTACCTGGAATTTGTGGACGAACTGCCCAAGACGCCCACGAACAGAATCGAAAAGTACCGCCTGAGGCAGGCCGGTATCACCGAAAATACATGGGATCGGGAGAAGGCGGGCGTTAAAGTCAAGCGATAGAGAAAAGGCGAGGGCGATTCAATTCATCCCAATTACAAATCACTGCCAATTGGTTTAAAAAACAATGGGTCGCTAAAGCCCCAAGTATGCCTTCCTGACGTAACCATTTTGCATAAAACGGTCGCGGGTTCCCTCCATGACAATCTTTCCGTTTTCCAGCAGGTAGGTCCGATCGGCCATCTCCAGGGCGCGCCTGATGTCCTGCTCAACCAGCAAAATGGTGGTTCCCCGCTCGCGCAATTCTTTGACGGCATTAAAAACCTCAGAGACCACTAAAGGCGACAGGGCATATGAGGGCTCATCTAGCATGCACAATTTGGGTCTTAGCATCAAGCCGCGACCGATCGCCAGCATTTGGCGTTCGCCGCCGCTGAGTGTTCTGGCCATTTGGCCGGCTCGCGCTTTTAAAATCGGAAAAAGCTGATAAACCCATTCCAGAGTTTCTTCTTTCTCACTCTGCGCGGTGGAGACATGCGCGCCCAATTCAAGATTCTCGCGCACCTTCATGTCAGGGAAAATTCCCCCGCCTTCGGGTATGTGAGATATCCCCAGTCTGGCGATACGGTAGGCCGGCATTTTATCTATTCTTTTTTCGAGGAACTCCACGGTTCCGGATGCAGGATTTACCAAACCGGAGATGGCATTGAGCAAGGTCGTTTTACCGGATGCATTTGACCCAATGACAGCCACCATCTCGTTTTCGCGGATAGTTAAAGAGACGTCCCAGAGAACCTGGATTTTTCCAAAATAGATATTCAAACTGTTAATGTTGAGCATAATCATCGGTTCCCAGATAGACTTCAATAACCTTTTTATTTTTAGCGATTTCCCGGGGCTTGCCTTCGGCGATCTTCACACCGTGATGCAGTACGATGATGCGGTCGCATATCGCCATAATCGCCTGCATGACATGCTCGACGACCAGGATTGTTTTCCCTTGATTTCGTATGGTCTCTATCAAGCCCGTAGCGACGGCCAGCTCGGGGGCCGTTAAACCCGCCATAACCTCGTCGAGCAACAGCAGTTCTGCTTCGGTGGCCAGCGCCCTGGCCACCTCAAGACGCTTTTGTTCGGCGAGCGGCAGGTTTTTGGCAAGATCCGACTTTTTCGCCGATAACTCGACAAGCTCCAGAAAAGTCATTGCCTTCTCTCTGGCATCCGGCGTACGAGTCGGAGTCGTTGTTCCGCAGATTGAGCCCAAAAAGACATTGTCCAGAACGCTGATATTGCCAAAAAGCTGGACGGTCTGGAAAGTTCTTGCAATCCCCAATCTGCAAATCTGATGCGGCTTCAAACCGGTTATCTTTTTGTCCTTAAATCGTATTTCACCCGCAGTCGTTCTGAGGGAACCGGTTATCAGATTAAACAGGGTGGTTTTGCCGGCCCCATTCGGGCCAATCAGCCCCACGACTTCGCCTTGATTGATCTCAAAGTTGACGTCGTGCACGGCAGCTAGTCCGCCAAAGTGTTTTGTGACTTCTTCTCCTTCAAGAATACGCATGGAGATTCAGCAAAGCTCCTTTCAACCGATGGCGTCTGTGGTTTCTTTGCGCCACTTTCGGGTCAATCCCACCAGTCCGTCGGGCAGGAAAGAGATGACAACAATGAATATGATGCCGTATAGCAACATGTAATAATACGGGAACCTGGATAACAGGACCTCAGATATGGCCGTCAGCAGGCTGGCACCTAAAACAGGGCCGTAGATTTCTCCTACCCCTCCGAAAAGCGCCATGAGCACTGGCGTGAAGTTCAGGACCGGATTGAACGCGATTCGCGGGTCGATGTAGGCCCATTTTGTCGCCATTACTGCTCCCGCCAGGCCCATGAAAAAACAGCTAACGGCAAAGAAGATAATTCGATAACGGGTGACATCAATGCCGATGTGGGCCGCCGCTTCCTCAGACTCTCCGATACTGTACAATATAAGGCCGAACCTGGAGCGCCTGAGGAAATAAGCCACCAGTACGGTCAGCAGCACGATGACCAGCATATAGTAATAAATCGTCATCGATTCTAAAATGATCACCCACCGGCCTACCGTGCCGGACACATTGGCCTCCCACCAGACCACGGAATTGCGGACGAGCTCATTGAGACCGAAGGTAAATATGGCAAAGTAAAATCCCCTGAGTCTTAGACATATGATGCCGGTCAAGAGTCCAATCAGAAAGCTGATGAATCCGCCGCAGACAACAACCAGCGGGAAAGGCAGTATTTCACCGAGTATGCCCGAGGTATACATGCCAACCCCGAAGAAAGTGGCGGTTGCCAACGACATGTAGCGTGTCGGTGCACAGAACATTACCCAGCTGACCGTCAGGCACACATACATCAGGATACTGGTTATGGACACGATCTTATAAGGGTTGGTGTAAAAAGGTAGGGTCGCCAGGATCAATATCAAGAGAAGTGAGAGGAGCCACTTTTTCGGAAAAGCCTTTTTAGTATCCATTTATCTATCTCGCCAGGACACCTTGCGGTCGAATGATGAGTATGAGGGCAAATATGGCATAAGAGACGACCAGCGTTAGGTCCGGCTGCCAGTACAGAACGACAGTGGTCACCCCGCCTAATATTAATCCACCGATTAGACTGCCCAAGATGTTTCCTGTCCCTCCCAAAACAAGCACGATCAGGGCGATGATAAGATATGGGAAACCCATTACCGGCGTAATTTCTTGCATCATGCTGATGATCGATCCGGCCAGACCGGCGAGTAAAGCGCCCAAACCGAAGCATAACGCCAGCACCCTGTGAACGTTTATCCCCAGAAGCTGGGCGGATGCTTCATTCTGAGATGCTGCTCTGATGGCTTTTCCAAGATTGGAATGCAGTATGAACAGATAAAAAACCAGAACCACAACCAGGGTGAATAATAAGGCGACCAAACGGTTCGCTTCGAGTGTCAATCCAAAAAAATGGATGGGATAATTCAAAAAATTGTAAGCCTTTACGTTGGGCCCCCACCATAACAGGGCGATATTTTGAATTATGTAAAGCATTCCAAATGAGGCTAACATGGACCGGCCTTCAAATATATCAACCGATTGAGAGGATTTTCTTAGATACCGGAATAAGGTCCGATAGGCAAAAAGGCCGATGACGAACAGGATAGGACCGCAGATCGCGAGAGATAACAAGGGATTGATGCCAAAGAGTTTATAAGCCCAGAAAGTGACAAAGGCGCCCACCATGACAAATTCGCCGTGCGATATATTTAGCACTCTGGCCACACCGTATTGAAGGTTAAGCCCCATGGCGATCAGGGAATAGATTCCTCCCATGATTAGACTGGTAATAATGACATCCAGAACTAACTTAATCATATTTTTCTTAATCTCGTTTCCAAGGATTGGGGCACCCTTGCAGTCCATCCCGGGGGCTGCGTGCCCCCGGGATGGGTAAAAAGGTGTGTCTATATGCTCGGAATTTTCTCAGAATTATTGTTTATTGTGCCTTGGGCCAATCGGGCTTGGGGTACCAGGGTTTTGCCGTTCGGAACTCTTTGGGCATCATGACTTCATAGACACCCTTTTGCCACTGGCCAATTTCACCGGGCCATTGTTGATTGATATTATCCTTAAATGACATCGGACCGATGATGGTATCAAATGTCTCGGTAGCGATGACCTTTCTTATCTTTTCGCGGTCGAGGTCGCCGACTTTCTGGATCCCCTGCTCTATAATTTGCAGTGAGGCGTAAGCGGAAGGCCCGCCTCCTCTTTCAGCCTCTTTGCCAAACATTTTTTGGTAGGTTTCAAAGTACTCTTTGGCTCCTTTATAGGGCATCTTTTCAGTCAGACACCATTGCCCGAAAACCCCATCGACCCCGGCCCCGGCTGCGCCAAATGCATCCCGATAGTCAGCATACTGGACGCCGACACCGTTCTGGAAGAATTTGGGGTTATAACCCAGCGCCATCATCTGTTTATTCATCATAAACGTATGCGGCGGGTAACCGTAATTAATTAAGGCATCCACGTTTTCAGCCTGAGCCCGTTTGATCAAGGGAGACATGTCCTGAATATCCGGTGGGAAGGACTCCAAAATGGGCATTTTGATGTCTGTTTTGCCGATTGATTCTTTGAATAAATCCACATGCTCCAGCCCGAACAGGTCTGAGGTGTGGATAACGGCCACCGACTTGACGCCGAACTCCTTTAATAACTCCACGGTTGCTGGAACCAGCCTGGCCGGCTGGCCCAGGACGACAAAAAAGTAGGGAGTGGCTTTCAATTTCTCTGCGAGTTTGGGTGAACTGACGGTGATACCCATCATGAAGTGCTTGTAACGGTTGGCCACCGGAGCGACGGCAAAATTCCAGGCCGTTCCCCAGGGGGGCAACATGAAATCCACTTTGTCCTGCACCATCAACTTCTCCGCCAATTTCACCGTTGTTTCGATATCGCTGCGATCGTCATATACAATGTACTCCACCGGGATGCGCTTTTTATACTTCGGGACATAGATTCCCCCCCTGGCATTGGTTTGCTCCACCCATAATTTGTACGGGTTCACCTGAGAATCATATGCGCCGATAGCAAAAGGGCCTGACAGACAGATGGCGTTGCCAATCTTGATTGTTTCGGGGGCTTTGTCCGCCGCCTGCGCCGGGGTCGTGTTCGCCCAATCGAGCATCTGCAGCATCGATGCCAGCAATAAGATTACAGCCAGACAACCAAATGATTTCAATAATTTTTCTTTTCTCATATTTGGTTCTCCTTTCATCGGTTAAGGTTTAGCGCGTCCTCATCTCTTGGATTATTGCCCTTGTTGATAATTGGTTTTCTCTTATGGTCCTTTCTTGCCAATCAGAACGGCTTCATACCGGTAGCCTCTCGATACTCAGGCCCTGTCATCGGTTCCCTGCCGAGTAAACGGGCGATCGCGACCGTTTCCTCCACCACCTGACGGTTAGAGGTGATCACATCGTTGCGGTGGGGCAAACGGTATATGGTATCTTCTTTACCGACCCGAACATTGCACCCCAGCAGAATCGCAAGGGTGGTCAGATAGGATGATGCCCTGCCGCAGGCGCAGACGGTGATCGACGGATGTTTGGCAGGATCCACGTCCCTGATGCGCCGAATCAGATAAACCAAGGTTTCCGCCATGGAGAGGGAATCCCACATGGGGGCCGTACCCGGCATACCGGCAACAATAATCCAGGAGCAAGGCTGATCCACGATGCCGGGCTTGATCAGCCATCGGTAAGTATCATCGATATCACCCGGATTGTATATGGCCAATAGGGGTTTCTTGCCATAGGCCTGCAGCACTTCGGTTGTTGCTTTGCAGGCCTGGGGGCCCAGATAGGAGAGGGTGTCGCCAAAGAAGGACGCATGGCAGTTGACGGCTGCAGACTCGTAAAAATCTTCAACAATCGGCTCCATGGTTTCCTCGAAATCTTCTCCAAAAAGCGCTTCTCCATCAATGTGAACGTCTCCTCCGAATCGATCGCGGATTGCTTTAACGACTTTCTCGGTCAGTTGACGGTTTCCAGAAGGGAAACCGTTTTCTTCGCGCACGTGGACGTGAACCGAGCATGCCCCCGCTTCAATGCTTTCGATCGATTCTCGAATGATATCTTCCACAGCGATGGGCTGGGAGGGATTCTGTTCCTTTGAGACGAACGCTCCTGTTGGCGCCACGATTATGCCAACTTTTTCAGGCACTTCCCAGACGGAATGCGAAACGGTATCCATAATTGCATCGCCAAAGGGCTGAAAACCGATCGTGGGAATATCCTTGTATTTTGAAAAATCGACTTTAGACATAACGGAATCTCCTCTGATAGGTTAATTTCTGAGAAATGCACTTCTTCTCAACAGTCCCAGTTGTCTAGCAACCTTTGAGAGCAATGAAACCGTTGTTTTCTGGCGAAATAATGTTGTGAAGAAATAATAAAAATACGGCCGGTAGCGACTTGCTGCTGAGCGCTTTTGCACGCTCTTTTTTTATTGCAGCGTTAAATTTGAAAGGGCGATTATATGAACGATCGGCCACTTGAAAAAATGAATTTAATTTGTTTTGTTTCCTAATAGTAAATTTACTAACGCTTGGTCTTTTATATTCAGCCGGCTGGCAAATGCAGGCTTATCGACAATTGGACGCGACAGTTAATATTTTAAATTGATTACAATATCTTATATTTACAACTACCCATTGAATGGGTCCAAAGCATTTTTAAAAATTTGCACCAGAATTATCCATCGTTTCCAAAATGTCAACAGAAAAATTTAACCGGCTTCATTTTTTTGGCGCTCTTCAAAAGACACAGATTTTTTAAGTTTAACCAGCTTTGAAATCCTTTCGAATCAACTGGGATTGATGACTTGCTTGACTCGGATTGTTCGCCTTACTATAGTCAGAAATGGTTTCAAAACCCCTCTAGTTACTCAAAGCCGGATAAAGAAAGGGCATCACCATGGCGGTTCTTTACGAAAAAAAAGGGAAAGTTGCAAAATTCACGCTCGACCTCAGCGAAACTCAGCACCGCATCGATGCGGGTAGTTACCGGGATCTGGGCCAGGCATTAATTAAATTTCGCGATGACCCCGCACTCTGGGTCGGTATTATCACCGGCAGCGGCGAGGTCTTTACAACCGGTGCCGATCACACGACCATCCTGGTGCCCTGGCGCAACAAAACTTTTCAGGAACCGCCGATGATTACGCGCGGCCTGGATATCTGGAAACCCCTGATCGCTGCCGTCAACGGGCCGGCCAGGGGCGGTGGTGTTGAAATTGCCCTGGCCTGTGATATCCGGATTGCTTCCGAAAATGCCTTTTTGCAGTTTCCGGAGGTCGGAAGGGGGTTGCTGCCCGGCCTGGGG
>Ga0209742_10000941_pt1 | contig 14246 bp, 13 predicted proteins | sample DeeMarSeWOR38_10_FD_187462 | JGI IMG/M metagenome (GOLD analysis project Ga0209742, IMG submission 187462) | Marine sediment microbial communities from White Oak River estuary, North Carolina - WOR-3-8_10 (SPAdes) (version 2) | ecosystem: Environmental > Aquatic > Marine > Intertidal zone >... | reverse complement strand
ATTCGAGGTGTTGGTGCAGGAGGTGATGGCAGCGATGACAACGGAACCGTGACCCAGCTCGGACTTGACTCCGTTCCCACCGATGACAACTTTTTCATCTAAATCCTCTTGATCTAACGCAAATCCACGTTCGCTGGTTGGTGCAACCAGATCTGTGTGAAATTTGGTTTTCATTTCGGCTAATGAGCTGCGATCTTGCGGTCGCTTGGGTCCTGCCAAGCTCGTCTCAACTGAGGAAAGATCGAGCTGCAAGGTATCGGTGTAGACTGGGTCCGGAGTATTTGCCTCCCGGAACAATTCTTGTTCCTTACAATACCTTTCAACGCGTTCGATTAATTCAGCTGGTCTGCCAGTCAAATCCAGATAGCGTAATGTCTCATCATCGACGGGGAAGAAGCCGATCGTGGCTCCATATTCAGGAGCCATATTGGCGATCGTGGCCCGATCAGGCAGTGACAAGTTGTCCAATCCATCCCCAAAGAATTCGACGAATTTTCCCACCACACCTTTCTCTCGCAGCATTTGCACCACGGTAAGCGTCAAATCCGTAGCAGTGACTCCTTCCATTAATTCTCCGAACAATTTGAAACCTACAACATCAGGAGTGAGCATGTCAAGCGGTTGGCCAAGCATCGCCGCCTCTGCCTCAATACCGCCGACCCCCCAACCGACCACACCTAAACCGTTGATCATGGTGGTGTGCGAGTCGGTGCCAACCAGGGTGTCTGGGAAAGCAACCTGACTGCCATCTTCATCCGCAATTAGAACAACCTGAGCCAGATACTCAAGATTTACCTGGTGGACAATGCCAGTTGCAGGGGGAACCACCCGAAAATTGTCGAAGGCATTTTGTCCCCAATGTAAGAATTCGTACCTTTCACGGTTGCGTTGAAACTCAAGCTCAGCGTTACGCTGAAGAGCATCTGGGCTGGCAAAGAAATCTACCTGAACAGAGTGGTCGATCACTAAATCTACTGGGACCACTGGATTGATTTTTCGCGGATCACCACCCAAGCGAGAGAGTGCCGAACGCATGGCGGCCAAATCGACAACCGCTGGTACGCCAGTGAAATCCTGCATCAAGACTCGCGCTGGTCGAAAAGGAAAACTCGTTCTTTGGGATGATTTTGGATCCCAGGAGGCCAGAGCTATCACATCCGATTTGGTGATCTCCACCCCGTTGCACTGCCGGAGCAAGGATTCCAGCATAATGCGTATCGAAAATGGCAGACGATCGATCTCGCCTATACCTTGCCGTTCAAGGTTTGATAGGCGGTAAATCGTGAAACTTCCCTGACCAGTGGAAACTTTTTCTCTCGAGCCAAAATAATCTTCAGACATATTAACTCCTTTGCGGAGTGGAATTATATCTACATCCAGCCACCTAGACAATATTCTATTGAGATTTGTGATCGGTTTTAATTTGAATTCTCTCGACGGACAATGGCATCTGTCAACAGGGCTACTCGCTTCATGAACTCGACATCATGCACGCGAATGATATCCGCCCCGCGAACAATACCAACTGCAACCGCGGCAGCCGTCCCTTCGAGGCGCTGGTCGGGGGGCAAATCAAGTGTATATCCGATAAAGGATTTACGCGACGGACCAAGTAAAACTGGAAAACCGAGAACACGAATGTCGGTTAAACGATCAATTAGTTCAAGATTTTGTGCCACAGTTTTGCCGAATCCGATCCCGGGATCGAGAATAATCCGTTCCTCCGGGATACCAGCGGCACGAGCCAGGTCGACGCTATCCATCAGTTCGTATTTGATGTCTCCTAAAAGATCATCATATGGAACCCCAACATAGCGGCCACCTAAGCGCTCGACGATCTCAGCGTGCGCCCATGAACTTCTATTGTGCATCAAAATAATGGGCGCATCAAATCGAGCAACGGTTTCAGCCATCTCAGGATCGGCGTGCAATCCCCAGACATCATTAACCATGTGCGCGCCAGCTTCTAAGGCTGCCTGGGCAACTTCATGCTTATACGTGTCAACCGAGACAGGAAGATCAAATTCTCTCACCAAGGCCTCAATCACCGGCAATATGCGTGATAATTCCCATTCAACACTGACCGGGGTTGATCCTGGTCTTGTGCTTTCACCCCCCACATCCAAGATGTCCGCCCCAGCCGTAACAAACCCCCTGGCTTGTTTCAACACTCGTTCGACGATAAGTTTTTCCCCCTCAAGGAGCTCTTCACCATCACTAGCGGTTAAGAATCCATCACCGGAAAAGCTATCCGGTGTGATGTTAAGTATGCCCATGACATAGGTGCGACTTCCCCAGGTGAACCTGTGGTCGCCCACCGATAATCCAGTGGTACGCAGCATCAGTTCTTATCGTCTAGATCTGGATGGATTAAATAGAGATCGTCAGACGATCAGGGTCAATGGTCTACCCAGCCATTCTTCCGCATCGTGGAGGTCAGTGAAGACTTTGAATTCAACACCGCCGGTCGTTGTTAGAGATGGGATCTTTTCGATCGCCTCACGGACAGATTCCTTTACCACGACTGCCAGACGGATATTGCGCGCGGAAGGATCGGAGTTCACTTCGATAGCGTAGTCAACCGCCTCTTGGCTGATCTCATCCACTTCACGTAAATCATACAGGTTCGTCGTCAATCGATCCGAATCCAATAAATGTTCGACGGCAAATGCCCGCCAATGGGCCAACGTTTCGTGGGACACGTCAGTAAAAGTGTAATGCATACCCCCATCTGGGCGTCGAACAACTGTGTACCCGATCCCAGGTGTTGGTTCCCAGTTAAGCGGTTTTAGCATTTCTTCGGCCATAAGAATACCTCCTGAAAGGTTTGCATAATCTATCCAATTTGCTCAATCCCCTGACCACAACCTCCTGGCGAAAACCATTCGATGCCCAATACCTCAATCCGAGCTAACAGTTCTTGAACACTTACATCTAGGACAGGATGCTTGAGGTCTGGAGCCAGATCAGCTAGAGGTTGCAACACGAATCCGCGGCTTTCCATCCTTGGATGCGGAATGGTGATTGGGGGTGAATCGATGACAGCATCATCGAAGAATATTATATCCAAATCGATCTTGCGTGGTCCATTGAGAAAAGTCTCCTGGCGACCGAGATCGTCCTCAATACCTTTCAAATAGCTTAATAAATCCGCTGGAGAAAGCTCAGTTTCCGCTTTAACTACCTGATTTAAAAAATCAGGTTGCTCCAAATACCCCCAGGGAGGAGTCTCGTACACTGATGAGCACTCTAGAGGATGAACTTCAGGTTCCATTGCAGCAATCGCGGCGCCTAAATTGGCGAGGCGATCACCCAAATTGGAACCTAAACCAATATAAGTCACATGCATTTTTTACAGCCGCTCGATGATCGTCGCAGTTGCCATGCCATGTCCGATGCACATGGTCTGCAAACCATACTTACCCTCAATACGTTCCAATTCATTCAACAACTTGGTCATTAAGATACCGCCGGTGGCACCTAAGGGGTGGCCTAAGGCAATGGCACCCCCATTTGGATTGACCCGAGTCATATCCGGCTTTATCTCCCGACTCCAGGCAAGGACAACAGAAGCAAAAGCCTCATTAATCTCGATAACATCGATATCTTCCAAATTCAATCCAGCTCGATCCAATACTCTCTCCGTAGCGGGGATGGGACCATCAAGCATCAATACCGGATCAGAGCCTACCACGACCCGAGCCACGATGCGTGCGCGCGGGGTAAGATTATACCTTCCGACAGCTTGGGGTGAGGCAAGCAGCAGGGCTACAGAGGCATCGCTGATCTGGCTGGCATTTCCGGCAGTGATCACCCCGTCCGGTTTGAAGGCAGGTGATAATTGGCTCATCTTCTCCCGGTCTGGAGGCATGCGTACCCCTTCATCCCTGTTAATAATGGTTCCATCACCAAGTGTGATCGGCAAGATCTGGTCTTTGAAGTAGCACTCCTGGAGGGCATGCATCGCTTTCAGGTGGCTGTGACAGCCGAAATCATCTAATTCTTCCCGGTTGAGCTGCCATTTTTCGGCCATCATCTCCGCACTGATGCCCTGATGAACCAGATCATAAGGAAAATCCGCAGGCCACTCAGCGGGCCAATCGGAACCGATGGGTTGGTGGGACATCATCTCTGTGCCACCCGCAATAACGATATCCATATCGCCAGCCAGAATAGCTTGGGCAGCAAAATGGACTGCCTGCTGACTCGAGCCACACATGCGGTTCAGGGTGATCCCAGGCACCTCGACTGGAAATCCTGCTCTAAGTGCTGAGAGACGGGCTAGGTTAGCACCTTGATCCCCGATTGGAGTGACGCACCCCCAGATCACATCTTCAACATGCCCAGATTCGAGACCAGATTGTGTCACAAGGGCCTCGAGGATCATGGCACCCAGATCGACCGGCGAAATCGAAGCCAACGCACCAGATGGTTTACCCAATCCAATTGGAGAACGAATTGCGGAGATGATAAATGCTTCAGACATGACTTAAATTTACCACGAAACCGGATATCGTCGGTAAAACTGATTGTCAAATTCTCTCCGCCCGGCTAAAATAATCCAATCTAATAAATCAATGGAGCTATACATGGCGAATGCCAGGTTCAATTTCCCGCGCGGCTTCCTTTGGGGCACTGCCACATCGTCACACCAGGTTGAGGGGAATAATACCAACAACAACTGGTGGGCCTGGGAGCAAGAAACCGATCGCATTCTGCATGGCGATAAATCCGGCCTAGCATGCGAATGGTGGGGGGGACGATGGCGAGACGATATGGACAGGGCTGCCGAAAGCGGTCAGAATGCGCATCGCTTATCGATCGAGTGGAGCCGTGTGCAGCCAACCCTGGACAGGTGGGATGAAGAAGCGATCGATCAATACCGGGTGATGCTGCGCGGCCTGCAAGAAAGGGGGATCACAGCGATGGTTACCCTGCACCATTTCACTGATCCGATCTGGTTTGCCGAGCTAGGAGGCTGGGAAGGTGAGCGTGCGGTCGAGTTATTTGAAGCTTATGTCATCAAGGTGGTAGAAGCCCTCCACGAATACAATAATCTTTGGGTGACGATCAATGAACCGAATGTATTGTTGGTATATGGTTACCTGCTCGGATTATTCCCTCCAGGGAAGGAAAGCATTTCGTCACTATGGAAAGTCTCTGAAAGTCTGATCCGCGCCCATAGTGCTGCATATCATGCCGTCCATCAAAAGCAGCCAACTGCCAGGGTTGGGATAGCCATAAACTATCGCGGCGCGAAACCGACCAGATCGTGGAATCCTTTGGACAGGGATGCAGCCCACCTGCAGAAAAACTTCTTTAATAACATGTTTCCTAACGCTATCCATGACGGCATTCTGAGGTTTCCCTTTACGCGCAGAAAAATAAAAGAAGCAAAGGGAACACAGGATTTCTTAGGTATTGACTATTACACCCGCGATCATGTAGCCTTCAATTTACTCCGTCCACGAACATTCTTCACCCGACGGTATTACAGACCAGACGCTGAACTCAGTGAGACTGGTTTTATCGCTCATGAACCTGAAGGGATTTTTGAAGCCTTGAAATGGGGATTGAAATATAAGATCCCGATCATTGTCACAGAAAATGGCATTGATAGTTCAGACGACATGCTTCGACCCAAGTACATCATCGAGCACTTACACCAGATATGGCGGGGGATCAACTTTAACTGGCCGGTGAAAGGATATTTTCATTGGACCCTGGTGGACAATTTTGAGTGGGAACGAGGCTGGACTCAGCGCTTCGGCTTATGGGATCTGGACCGGGAAACACAGGGGCGAAAAAAACGTCCCAGCGCAGAGCTTTATGCGGAAATCTGCCAACAAAATGGAATTTCCTCGGACATGGTGGCAAAATATGCTCCGGATATCTTCGCAAAAATATTCCCCGGTCTGGAAGCGCAATAATTATCTTATGAATTTAGAAAATCCTTTCCCAAAAATACTCCTATGATGTGATGATGGTTTTGGAGGATGAACTATTGTTTAGTCAATTACTTAAATTCAATGAATGCCAAAAACGGGATACTTTCGTGAATAGGAAGGAAAAATGAAAAGAACAGTCTTCATCTATTACTTATTATTAGCTTTTTTAATTATTTCCTGTACCCCACCTGATGATTTAACTATTAATTCAATATTTATAACTCCGGATTCTAATCCAACGAAAATCTCTCAGGTAACGGATTCTCCAGAACCGATATTCACTTTAACCCCGACCTCAAAGGCATCTGACACTCCACCACCTACTGAAACACTCACTGCAATTCCGACTCCAACTCGGTCTCCGACCCCAACATCTGATTTGAGGGTGATAACAGAATCCTCTGAAAAATTCCTGATTCAAGCTGAGGATTTACCTCAGGCAGGGGAGTTTTTCTTACCGAATGCTGATTGGATCAACCAGCATAACAACTCAGATATTATCTCCAGCTGGGGACCGGAGGAGGGATCCGAGTACATCGAAGACACAGGACGAATTGATGGTTGGTCAGTATATTATTCAAGAGGAATGAGTGACGTCAAAGCTCCAGAAGAAATATTTCACAACATAACCCGATATCAAACTAATGAAGGAGCACAATTAACAGTTACGGATTACAACTATATTGCTCGAGGAAAAACGGAGTGGGAATTCATAGACGAAGAGGTCGACATTGGCGATATGAGTATTGCAATGAGATTTAATGAAATTCAACAAGATGGAACTAACAGAGTTCACATATTTATCAAAACAGCATATCGCAACTATGTATCAAATGTAGCTGGCTCTGGATCAGAGGATGAAGTCACCTTGGATTACTTGATAAGTATTGCCAGAATTGCTTTAGATAAACTGGAAGCAGGACAATTGTCCGAACCATAGTAGAGTAGATTTAAATAGATTCTCCCGATATGAAAATTTTTTTGAAAAATTTCCTGGAAATTGAAATGCGTCAGTTTCTGGCTCGAAATTCGGTTGCGAGAACTCCCCATGGTATAATTTTCGCCGCCGGGTGATAGAAGTCAACCGGCATTAAGGAGAGGTCGCATAGTCTGGCCTAGTGCGCGCGCCTGGAGAGCGCGTGAGCCGTAAGGCTCCGTGGGTTCGAATCCCACCCTCTCCGCTGATTTTTTATGGGGGATATGCCAATATTGCTGCTGAAAATACAGTGCTTTTTGCGTGGCAGCAACCATACCCTATCCCTTTAGACTAAAGGCAATCTCAGAACGCCCCCTGATGCCCTTTTCAGCGTAAAATCGGGGTCTTTTTCTTGTATTGAGGATTTATGCCCGATTTTTTACCCAAACTTCAAGGGTATTGCAGCCACAAATAATGAATTTGCCTCCGATTATGACAAGGGCGAAGCATCCCCTTAGATGATTCAACCTGGTGAATAACTTGCGAAAAGGATGCTTCGCCCCTACAATTATTGATGAATTATTTTCGGTAGCTGTCATATGGAAATTTATCTAAGCGCACGACCCCCTTTCTCGCTTTCGGCGGTGATCCACTCCCACGGATGGTCAAGGCTGGCACCTTTCCACCATGATCCTGAATCTGGGAAGCTGAGCTACACCAATCGATTGACGACCGGTCGAGTGGTCCAAATGGACATCCAAGAGGCGAGCGATGGAGTGAGGGTCGAGATCCATGACCAGTTCACAGAGGATGAAGAAAATGAAATCGCGCAAGATGTCTCCTGGATGCTGGGCCTGGATCAGGATTTTTCAGAGTTCTACGCTTTGGCGGCTGAAGAGCCCAAATTAGCCCAGGTAGCGGATAAAGCCCAGGGACGCATACTTCGCTCCCCCACTCTATTTGAGGATGTAGTCAAAACTATCCTGACCACGAACACCGCCTGGGGCGGCACGATCCGCATGAATGCAGCTCTGATTGCTCAATTTGGAGATCTCCTTCCAGGCGAGGATGCACGGCAGGCCTTCCCCACTCCAGCCCGTCTTGCAGCAAGCGAAGAGGAGACGCTGCGCGAGTCAACCCGCCTCGGCTACCGCTCCCCATACATCCTCCAGTTAGCCCGCGAGATCGACCAGGGATCACGTGACCTGGAAGCCCTGAAGAGCAGCGCTCTATCGAGCGAGGAACTACGGCAGGAATTGCTGTCGATCAAGGGAGTCGGGAATTATGCAGCAGCCAACCTGCTCATGCTGCTGGGGCATTACGATTACCTGACCATAGACTCATGGGCGCTGAAGATGGTCTCCAATGAATGGTACGATGGAGAGCCAGTTAAACCAGCGGATGTAGAAGCGGTCTTTGAACGGTGGGGCAAATGGAAAGGATTGGCCTACTGGCTATGGGATTGGTCGGAACATCTAGGATGATCAATGGATAGAACAGAGATCTGCAATTAATAAGTTAACCCGATATGCAAATTGTGTTTATGTATTTAGAATTACCAATGGTAATTGTCATTCTGAGCGAGCGAAGCGAGTGAAGAATCCCATAAGCTACAGTTAGCAGCGGACTCAGGGATTCTTCGGCTCCGTTTTACGGAGCCTCAGAATGACATTTTCTTGAGTATTTCGAAACTTGCCCTTGTCATTATTTTAACCAAATCGCGATGGCAGCAGAGATCAAAACCATACAATTCGGAGAGGTAACCCGCATTGACTTAAGCCGCAGAATTGCGGGGAGAGGCAGATATTGGACAACGGCTTACCTGGTAGATGGCCTGATGATCGATACCGGCTGCGCGCACACCGCCGCTGAGCTGGGCAGAGCTTTGCAGAATGAACAACTCTCCCAGATCGTTAACACCCACAGCCACGAGGATCACATCGGGGCGAATGCCACTTTGAAATCTATCAGGGATAGTGTGGGGATTTTCGCTCATCCAGCAGCCCTGCCGATCCTGGCCGATCCGAGAACGCAACAACCACTGCAGGCTTACCGGCGCTGGTTTTGGGGCTGGCCAGACGTATCGACAGCGCAACCGCTTGAGCAAGGTTCCGTGATCGAGACGGATCGATACAGCTTCGAGGTATTGTTCACGCCCGGTCACAGCCAGGATCATATTTGTCTATACGAACCCAACCAGGGTTGGTTGTTCAGCGGGGATGCCTTCATTGGCGGAAAGGATCGCGCCTTGCTGGCCGGAAGCGATATCTGGAAGATGATCGATTCTCTAAAAATCCTGGCTGGTTTACCCGCCGCGATCATGTTCCCTGGCTGCGCCCAGGTTCGAGAGGACCCGAGCCAAGAGCTGAGCAATAAAATCGAATACTACCAGGAGATGGGAGAGAAGGTATTACTGCTGCACAAGGCTGGAGCAAAGGTGAGTGAAATCGCCAACATTTTGTTCGGCAGGCCAATGCTGATCGAACTATTCACCTGGGGGCATTTCTCCCGGCGCAGGCTAGTGCTTTCCTATTTGGGGATGAACGATGATGGATTGAGGAATTCTTCCTAAAATAACCTTCGTTCGGGATCAGATTCAAAAGTTTCAAGTCATGATTGTGATCCTGTATTGCTGTCGAAGATCGCGCCATTTCAACCAGAAGGGGATTGCTTCACTCCTCCCTCGCTTTTGCTCAGGACTAAAGGCTTCGCCCTGTTCGCAATTACAAAGTTATTTTTTCAAAGCTGCTGGCGTAAATTAAGATTGGGGAATTACCTAGATGGAATCTTTTCGTGAATTTGAGATCTAGGATCATTCATCCAGTTGCGGTCACCATCGCCCGCAGCACCAGGGCAATCATAATAACGTATGCCACTGCATACAGCAGCATTTCGGGGCGATCCTGCCGGCCTTTAGTGTAGGTATAAACCAACGGGGCACTCAAGGCGAGCACAATACCGTAGATCCAATGAACGTAGGAGGGTTGATATGTCCCCGCGCCGAACCAAAGGATGACCCCGATGACACCCTGCACCACTAACAAAACCTCCGCGATCACAACAGCCCCAAGATATCCCCCACTCAATCCTTGCCCGCGAAAGAAGCGCCACATCCCCCAAATGGCCATCAGCGCACAATAAATTAAAATTGACCTGGAAAGTCCGTCATGGATATCTATGATTGACATTATCTCCTCCGCGCAGTGATTTAGGAATCGATGAAAATTCTATGGATTCCAACTTCCATGTATCGTCAACTGGAAAGTCGACATATTTATCAACTTCCTGAATTCTACCAGGGTGAGGCGTGAATCATCCTTTTGGTTTACTGAAATCACTATCACAAACCAACCACAGGTTGATGGTACAGACTATTAAAAATTTGGTACACTATCCCAAGTAGAAAAGTGGAAATCAAAATTCATCCAAATTATCTTGTTAGCCAAGAACCATTGTGCTAAAATTCATCATTGTCAATAACAGAATTATAGAGGAGCACTCCTTATGACTGATGAGGCTGGTTCCGAGCGAACCCCGATCAATCGCAGAGAATTTCTAAATTTTGCCTGGCTGGTCTCTATAGGATTTTTTACTGTCAGCGCGGCCGGAGCAACCTACCTGTTCACTCTACCTCGTTTTAAGGAAGGTGAATTCGGCGGCATCATTACCGTTGGTACCGTCGAAAACTTACCCGATGTCGATGAACCCCCAGACAATTTCGCCAAAACAAAATTCTGGCTGAGCAACACACCCCAAGGTCTGGTTGCTTTATACAAGGTCTGCACTCACCTGGGCTGTTTATATAACTGGAACAATCAAGAGATTAAATACATCTGTCCCTGTCATGGATCTCAATTCGAGAAACAGGGGACCTTTATCTACGGACCGGCACCGCGCAGCCTCGACCAGTTCGTGGTGATCATCGAGACACCCGAAGGGGAGGTGCTCGTCGAAACCGACCCAACGACCGGCGACCCGATTCCTATCCCAGATGATCCAAATGCAGTTGTAAAAGTAGATACAGGGACGCGCATCATTGGAGCTCGCCACCTTTAGATCAAAACTTCATTAAACCTATCTAGTTTGGGGAAGAATTATGCTTAGAACCCTTAGAACCATTGATATCCAGGACCTCCGTCAAAAAGCAGCCGCAGCGATCGATCACCGTGTGCGCATCATCACCGCCGGGTTAGGTATCGATGAACTGCGCGCGGTGCTCAGGGGCGATCCCCCTACCGAGAAACCCAATCCACGCTTTAAGGTTCACACTGCCAGCTTCCTGTTCCACATCCGCCCGCGCTACTACCAGAGAGGCAGCACCATCCTTACGCATACCTTCCGGTTGGGTTTCTTCACAACATTCTTCTTCGGTGTAGAGCTGATCACCGGGATCATCTTGATGATCTATTATGTGCCCACTCCGGAGGGCGCTTATGCATCCATGTTGAAAATCATGAGTGAAGTCCCGTTTGGCAACCTGATGCGCGATCTTCATCGCCTGGGCGCAGAAGCAACGGTGATCTTCACCTTTTTGCATATGCTGCGCACCTACTTCACCGGTTCATATAAAGGAGAAAGGACTTTCACCTGGTTGACCGGAGTGATCTTGTTAGGAATCACATTGTTCCTGAGCTTCTTTGGCTACCTGCTGCCGTGGGATCAGCTGGCTTATTGGGCTGTGACGATCGGCACCAGCATGGCCGAGTCAGCACCTCTGTTTGGAAACGAAGTCAACTTGCTGCTGCGTGGCGCCCCTGATATCGGTGCAGGCGGTTTATTACGCGCTTACCTGCTGCACATCATTTTGCTGCCGCTCCTGGCTCTTTTGGTGCTCAGCATCCATTATTACAAAGTCGCTCGTGAGCATGGAATTTCTCTGCCAGCTCGAATGGAGGAAGGCAACGTAAGTCCAGAGGTGAAAAAAACCGCCAAACAGCGCTGGGATTATTTACCTGATCTGTTCTCGCATGAGGTTTACTTAGTCGTATTAGGATTATTCCTGTTGTTGGCAGTAACTATTTTCTTTTACGGCGGCGCCCCGCTTGAGAATATTGCCAACCCGCAGCAGACTCCGCTCGATACGAAATCACCCTGGTATTTCTGGTGGCTGCAAGGTTTGCTCAAGCTGGGTGACAAGACCATCATGGGTATCATCATACCGACCCTGATCGTGATACTGCTCTTAGCAGTGCCTTATATTGATCGCAATCCACATCGATCCTTTGTTAAGCGACCTATAGCAGTCGGGCTGGGGGTACTATTGCTCTTAGTCCTGATTCTGCTCAGCTACATGGGATTACCCCAGTATGGCATTGAAACCCCTGCGGCGACGCGCATTATCCAAGATATGTCGCCGGAGGAAGGGCATGGCCCATTAAATCAAGTGTCCTACGATCAACTGCAGCCGGGATTTTATATCGTCAACGAAACCCCGACGGAAAATCTCTGTCCTGAGATGGATTTCGGCTGCCCGGAACTTGAGGAATTTTTCAGCCTGTATTCCTTCCGAGTCAACGAAGCCATCGAATCGGGAGACCTGCAAAATGGCGAGGCCGTGATGGTGATCGAAAACTGGCAAGAGGATCTGAAGAAAAACACTATGCGGATCACTTGGGATGACTCGGAAACTGGGGAAAAGAAATCCTACGAACGGCATATCTACATCCACCGCAACACCAGCGGGGAGTAAAATGCCTCAAGACCCTGGAGGACATTGAAAAAATTATGTCGCGCTTCAATCTGGAAATACTGCTTGGCATCATCCTGGTCACGCTCAGCACAGTCGTGGTGGTGGTTTACGGTCTCAACGAAGAAGGCCGGATGGAGAGAGAAAGCGAAGCTCAACACGGTAAGGCCATTGAAGTCGGTGCTGGCTTATACGAGAGCAACTGCAGTGGTTGTCACGGTTTAAAGGGGGAAGGCATTCTGGGATTGTGCCCGCCGCTCAACGACACTCATTTCTTTACCGATCGGTTGAAAGAGGTCGGCTGGTCTGGGACATTAGAAGATTACATCGTCTCCACCGTTGCAAGCGGGCGGACGACATCGACGAGGCCAGATCAATTCGCTGGACAAGGCAACCCGGCCATGCCAGCCTGGTCCGACCAGTACGGCGGGCCGCTGCGACCGGATCAAATCCAAAATATTGCCACGTTCGTGATGAATTGGGAGGCGACCGCCAAAGAAGGCGTGGTGATTGAAGCTCTGCCCACGCCAACCCCCAGCGCAGAGGATCTGGCTGATCCCGTCGCCCGGGGTCGCCAGGTTTACCTAGATAAAGGCTGTGGCGGCTGCCATACCATTGAAGGTTTGAGCGCAGGTACAGTAGGACCTAATCAATCAAATATCGGTAGCATGGCGGAAACCAGGATACCGGGGATGCCTGCGGAAGATTACATACGCGAATCGATCCTTGATCCCAGTGCTTATATCGTCGAGGGATACCAAGATAACATCATGCCCAAAAACTACGATGAATTGATCGAAGCAGCTCAGCTGGATGACCTGGTCGCCTTCTTGCTGGCGCAACAATAAGCATAGGAACAGACGAGGGAATTATGGGACGCAAAACAGGATTACTTATACTGCTGATAGGGATCCTAGTCATCCTGGCTGGCATGCAGTTCAGTCCCGCCTCGGCACAGGATTGCGAAGACCCTGAGGTAATTGCACTGGGGGCGAGCGTCTATATTGAGAACTGCGCCGTCTGTCATGGCGAAGATGGTCAAGGACGAGTGGGCGCCACGCTAGCAAAAGACTGGCCATCCATCCGACCAGATTTGCGAGTCAAGGATACGATCACCAACGGCGCCCCCGGAGCCCTGATGCCCGCCTGGAGCCAGGCAAACGGCGGCCCGCTGAGCGAAGAGGAAATTGAGGCGGTGACTTGCTACATCCTCAGCTGGCAGACCGGCGGACCAATTGTATCTATTCCCTTGCCAACTCAAATAACAGGACCTGCCCTGACACCGCCACCGGGAGTGAGCGGGGACCCGAACAGCGGTGCCATCCTCTACCAGCAAAATTGTGCGGTGTGTCACGGCGACCAGGGAGAAGGCCGGATCGGCGCCACCCTGGCGAAGGACTGGCCTTCGTTCCGACCAGACCTGCGGGTTAAGTCAGTGATCTTGACCGGGGTGGGAGATGCGGCGATGCCAGCCTGGGGCCAGGCAAACGGGGGACCCCTAACAGAAGACGAGATCGATGATATCGTGGCCTATATCATGACCTGGAGCGCCATACCGGGGGTAGAGGTTACCGAAACGCCAGAACCCAGCCCAGGTTTCCTGGGCGGCTGGCCTTTAATCGTTATCCTGTTCCTGGTCTTTTTCGCCATATTAGTGATCATCTTTTATTTCAGCCGCAGAGGTCAAGAAGCAGAT
>Ga0209742_10000939_pt1 | contig 14258 bp, 12 predicted proteins | sample DeeMarSeWOR38_10_FD_187462 | JGI IMG/M metagenome (GOLD analysis project Ga0209742, IMG submission 187462) | Marine sediment microbial communities from White Oak River estuary, North Carolina - WOR-3-8_10 (SPAdes) (version 2) | ecosystem: Environmental > Aquatic > Marine > Intertidal zone >... | reverse complement strand
TGGGGCGTTGCCGGTACCACGGTATTAATTTCCCGTTTCAGCGTATCCGAGCATCGTAACGCTTTGACCATGAGCCCGCAGGGTTGCACGACGGATCGTGCAAGTCGCCCGCGGCACAGGGAAGTGCCGTTGGGCGATCGAACGGGAAAAGTGGCGAAGCGCAGGATGAAAAGCGCTGATCGGGTGGCCTTCTTTTTGGGTAGTTTTTCTTGGCCACGCAAGAAAAAGTACCTTGCCCGGCAGGGCGAAAAACATTTTTAGTATCTTAAAGTAAGAAAGTAACCAGTCTTGATTTGCAGCTAATCTTTGCTGTTTGAAGTTGAACCAAAATAAAATTACCAGCGAAATAAAATCTCAAATATGAAACAATCGCCACCATGAGCGAAAAACTCCAAAAAGTCCTTGCCCGTCAGGGGCTGGCGTCCCGCCGCGAAATCGAACGCTGGATTGCCGATGGTCGAATTACCATTGATAACCGGGTCGCCACCTTGGGTGATCGTGTCACGGGTGAGGAGCATATAAAAGTGGATGGCAGGGTCATTCATCTCAAATCATTGCAACAACCACCAAAAGTTATTGCTTATCACAAGGATGTGGGAACGGTTTGTTCCCGTGCTGATGAGGAAGGCCGGCGCACGGTGTTTAAGGATTTTCCAAAATTGCCTGGGGGTGGACGCTGGGTGTTAGTGGGAAGATTGGATATCACGACGACAGGTTTGTTGTTGGCGACCACCGACGGTGAGCTTGCTAATCGGTTGATGCATCCCAAATACGAAATCCGGCGGGAGTATGCGGTGCGTGTCTATGGTGAAGTGACTCCGCAAATGTTGCAGAACTTGCAGCAGGGAGTGCTGCTTGAAGATGGTATGGCGCGCTTTGACAGGATAATTGAGGTGGGCGGTGAAGGGAAGAACCGGTGGTTCACGGTGGAATTACATGAAGGTCGCAACCGTGAAGTGCGGCGTTTATGGGAGTCCCAGGGCGTGCAGGTTAACCGGCTTTCCCGCAATATGTTTGGTAGTGTGCGCTTACCCAGGGGATTGAGAAAAGGCAAGTGTGAGGAATTGACTCGCCCACAAATAGAGGCGCTGTATGCCAGCGTTCAGCTTGCGTCGCCGTTTGCTCAGGAACAAGCTGTACCAGCAATGGGTGCGCGGAGCAAAAGTGTTCGCCGTAAAAGTGTCCGCAACAAAAGTGTTCGCAGTAAAGATGTTGGTAACAACGAGAAAAAGCCGCTTAAAAAGAAAGTAGTGCGGCGAAAAAAAAGAGCATGAGATCCGGAGAACTCATGCTCGCTTGGGGAGGCAATAGTGCTTGGTATGAAAACAGTTGTTAACGATTATTCAGTCAAGCGGTTGATGCTATACGAATACAGTTACGGCCATCGCGCTTGGCTTTATACAGCGCTTCATCAGCGCGGGCAATGAAGGATTTCTCATTATCGCTTTCCTGTAATGTAGTAATGCCGATGCTCACCGTCATGGGAATAGCCTGGCCCTGAATTCTGGTTTCGAGCTTTTCGACCCGGCGACGAATGCGTTTCGCCAGCCGCAGTACTCCGGTTTCGTCGGTCTCCGGTAATACAATAACAAATTCTTCGCCGCCATAACGAAACATCATGTCAGAGATACGCACGCTTTTTTCCGCACATTCCACCAGTGACTGCAGGGCAAAATCTCCCACTGAATGACCATACTTGTCGTTTATCTTTTTGAAATGATCAATATCCATCATGATGACGCCCAGGGAGCGATTGTGGCGAAAAGCTTTTTCCAGTTCGCGATACAAGGTGGTGGTCATAGCCGCACGATTGCCAATACCGGTCAGAGGATCCTTGTGCGCAGCATGCACCGCTTCGCTATAGAGCAACGCATTGCGCAAGGGATAGTGCAGGGCGCAAATCAGGCGTTCCAGTTGTTCAGTTTCCGTATCGCTGAATTTTTTATTACGGCTGAAACTCAGAATACCCAGCCGCGTTTCGTTGATGGTCAACTCATAAGTGCGTGAATAGCGTGCCCGCGAGCCGATAACAAAATTGATATCAAGTTTTTCGTTGACGTAGTTTACATGGTCATGCGCAACGAGCGGACTGATTTCATTGCTGAAATGGGAGATGATTTCTTCGATGTTCAAGGAAGTTTGCAACCGGCCGGTGATTTGCAGGATGCGCTCCTTGTCGGCAAATGTATCTTGCCGGCTGTTTGTCAGTATCGCAGCCAGGTTGCCGTTGCTTTTTACCGGCAGGATTTTGCTATCGGTTTGCGGGACAGTCGGCATAACTCCAACCTCATTAATAAAATTAATTCGGTTAAAGCGAATATCATGCCAACTTGACGAACCCCTGGATCTATAAAGAAAAACAACAATTTGCGTTGTTGGTGGTGGCTAAGCGTCGTGAATTTGGCGCCACTATAACACTAGCTGGATCGCTAGACATCGAAACGTTCGCCGGTTACGCCTGCGGCATCCGGGCCCATCAGGTAGAGATAGACGGGAGTGACATCCTTCGGTAAAGGGACATTGCTGGGATCATCGCCAGGATAGGCGAGTGCATTCATGCGTGTACGAACGCGTCCCGGATCGACGCTATTGACGCGGATGTTGGTATTAACTTCCAGCTCTTCGGAGAGTATTTCCATCAGGTTTTCACAGGCCGCTTTGGAAACGGCATAGGCGCCCCAATAGGCCTGGCCTTTGTAACCCACATTCGCCGAGGTAAATATGATGGAGGCTTCCCTGGATTTTTTCATTAATGGCAGGCAGGCCTTGGTGAGCATAAAGGGCGCATTCAAATTAACGTGTAATACATGTGCCCAGAGCCGGTTGTCGTAATGTTCGATGGGTGTCAACGTGCCCAGCACCGCTGCATTGTGTAGTAAGCCATCGAGCCGGCCAAACTCCTTGTCGATGGTCGCGGCCAATATCTTATAGTCCTTGGGGGTGGCCAGTTGCAGCTCAAGAGGATAGATGGCAGGTTGGGGGTAACCGGCCTGTTCTATCATGTCATAGACTTTTTCCAGTTTTTTCTGGGTGCGACCCAGCAGTATCACCGTGGCACCATGCTTGGCATAGTCCAGCGAGACTGCGGCACCAATGCCATCGCCTGCGCCGGTGACCAGAATCACGCGGTCTTTTAGTAAATCTTTTTTTGGATGATACTCTTGCATGTTAGCTTACGTCTCCCGATTGATGGATTGTTTTTATAATTGATTGCGCACAGCGTTTGCCGCTGCGCACGGCGCTTTCCAGCGTTGCCGGCAAATTGGTGTTTGTATAGTCGCCTGCCAACCACAATCCCTGTACCGGCGTTTTGTTTCCGGGCCGGTAGTTGTTGCAGTGACTAGTACAATCAAACGTTGCCCGCTTTTCCCGTATGACCATACGCCGTTGTGCTTTTGGCCAGGTTGGAAAAAAATCAGCGATCTCACTTTCGACCATTTCGCATAGTGCTTGATTGTCCAGTTTCATATGTGGTCCGCTACTGCTGATAACGACAGCCATGAGTCCTGGTTGCCCATACAAGCGACGGTCAAATATCCATTGCGAGGTAGTGTCCACCATGCCTACCATGTTGTCATTCAACGTGACATGTTCCGGATACTGTAAATAAACGGTCACAATGGGTTGTGTGCCAAACTTTGTTAATTGTTCTGTAAGCTCAATCAGCGATGCATGGGGCGACAGCATTTTATGTGTCGCATGATGCGGTGTTGCCAGGACTACGTATTCTGATTCTAATTCGCTATTCTGTAACTTTAATCCTTTTATTTGCTGATTCTCAATGACCAGTTCTGTCACACGTTGACCCAGTCGAACATTTCCACCGTACTTTTCAATATAACTTACCGCTTTGTCTGGATAGGCTTCACCAAGATCAACTTTCAGAAACAGTAAATCCGACTCGCTGCGCCGGTTGCTGAATGCCTCCCCCAGGGTCCGCAAAAATATACTGGCCGATGCGGTAGCAATGGGTGTGTTCAATGCAGCGATGCATAACGGTTCCCAGACGGTTTTTATTACATCGCTGGTCTGATGAAAACGCCTGAACAATTCCAGACAGCTTTCATCCGACGCCAATGTGAAATCCATTTTTAACAAAGCGTGACAAAATCGTAACGCTTTTAGGCGATCGTTCAGCGAAAGCCCCGAGGCGAACATCAGACCCCACGCGATATGTAGCGGTGCCGGCAAGTGGCCGGTGTTAATAGTAACATTTCGTCCATTGCGGCGCCTCATGTTCAACGCTAATTTTTCACGTTGCACGACAGAATCCTCACTAATTCCCACGGTATGCAACATGGTAAGTGTTGAATCATAGGCGCCCAGCAATAAATGCTGACCGTTGTCGACACTGATTTTATCGTTGTTGTTGTTGTGCGTGTCGTGCTTGTGTTGAACGGCGCCGTGAATAGTGTTTTCAAAGGGCACGCGACGGGCGCGACCACCTAATTGTTTGGCAGATTCAAGCAGGATAACGGGAATATCGTGGCGCACCAGTTCCACTGCGGTGGTTAATCCAGCCCAACCGCCTCCCACGACTATTACAGGTTTGGTTTTAGTCACGGATCGTCAATATAAGTATTCTTGAAGTTGGCATGGGATGCATATCAGGTACGACATGTTTGCAGGTATTTTTTACGGCGCTTTTTTTCGGAGCGTGCCGTTTTCCAGGCTAGCCATAGTTTTTTAATGGGTGGCAGGGAGACGCGACCATCCATGACGCGGTGGTGGTCTTTTTCGATGGCCTGCAGTGTGTTTTGGTAGATCGCTGCCATAATCAGACCACTGCGTTGGGTGTAACGGTCCTGTTCTGGTAACTGTTGAAATGCCTTTTCGTAATAATCACGCGCGCGGGCCGATTGAAATTGCAACAATCTGGCGACGTTATCCGTAAAACGATGTTGCAGGATATCAGTCTCGGTAACGCCAAACTGTTCCATTTCATCCTGGGGAATATAAATGCGGTTGCGTGTCGCATCTTCGCGAACATCTCTAATAATGTTGGTTAATTGAAACGCCATACCCAGGTTTCTGGCATAATCCAGCACCGCCGGATTTTTATAACCAAAAATCCGTGCAGCCAGCAGGCCCACCACACTGGCGGCTCGGTAACAGTATAAAGATAGTTCTTTAAAGTTGGCATAACGCTGTTTGTCGAGATCCATTTCCATGCCATCAATTATTTCCAGGAACAGTTCCAATGGCAGATGAAAAGACTGAACTGGATCGAGCAAAGCTTTTTGTACCGGGTGATGTGCGGTACCGTTAAATAGTTCACGCACGCTGTCGCGCCACCACTGCAACTTCACGCGCGCAATTTGTGGTTCCGAACACTCGTCAACGATATCATCAACCTCACGGCAAAAGGCATACAGCGCGGTTATGGCCCGGCGTTGTTCGGAAGGTAAAAACAGGAAACTGTAATAAAAGCTGGACCCGCTTTTGGCGGCTTTTTCCTGACAGTATTCGTCTGGCGTCATATCCACGATATTATTATTGGAACAAGAGCTGCAAAGTATACCGGACTCGCGCCGCCGGCTCCATGTTAAACGGGCACTGTGACCTGCAATGTCAGCGACGTTGGCTTAGTTAATAGTTCGCTTGATCAGGGAGTTGAAGGTGATCGTAAACCAGTCGCGGGTGTTTAGGCGTGGCCTGGAAAAAACGTTTTGCTGTTGATTTTCAAGTAATTTCAAAACCTGCAGGCCACCGTTGATCATCATGCGTAGCTGCAGCCCGAAACGGCCCGGGATACGGTTGCCCAATGGTGCCCCCGACAACATCATGGTTTTCGCACGTTGCAGTTGCTGGTTTACCAGGCCGCGCATGGCGTCATTGCTCTGTTGTTGTTTTATCATGGTTTCGTTGACACCCCACTGCTGCATTTCATCCTGGGGAAAATAGATGCGGTTGTTTTCATCATAGTCCTGATGGATATCCTGTAAAAAATTGATCAACTGCAGTGCGCTGCAGACGGCATCGGACTGCTGCAGATTCTCCGGTGTTGCCTGGTGGATTAAATATAACAGTAATCGGCCTACCGGATTGGCGGAATGCTGGCAATAATTGCGAACCTCGGCAAAGTCGGCATAACGTTTTTTTACGACGTCCTGTTTGAAAGCGATCAATAAATCATGAAACAGTCGTAGCGGTAACTGATGGCGGTCAATTACGTCCCGGAGAGCAATAAATATGGGATCAGTTGCCTGTCCCTTGCCGAGCACTTCGAGTTGCCGGCTATAGGCGTTTAATTTTTCCAGGCGTTGTTGTTCACTTAACTGACCTTCGTCAGCAAAGTCGTCCGCGCTACGGGCAAAGGCATAAATGACCGCGATGGGTTGGCGCAAAGTGCGTGGCAGCAATAACGATGCCACGGGAAAGTTTTCATAATGCGATCGTACAATTTCAAGGCAATGTTGATAAGCCTTTTGTGTTTGCGAATCGGGTTGAGTTACCATAGGCCAATAATAATGACTTTCTAAGGTGAATTGCCATGCAATGGATGAAAAAGTTTTTGGTAGGTGTGGTTATTGGTCTGCTGCTGGGACTTTGGTTCGGAGTCAATATTGGTAAAAACCGACCCTTTTATGCCAACCCTTTTGAAGAGGTTACAGAAATTGCCAAGGAAAAAGGCAAGGAAGTGGTACAGGAAGGCAAGGAAGTGGTGCAAGAGGGCAAGAAAGCCTTACGCGATAAACTGGATGAAGATATCAAGCAACAACAATAATACGTGGGGTTATCGCAAAAAAGTTGACCACAACAGGTTAATGAACCGGATCGGATTTTTTTTCTTCCTGCTCAGTTGCCGATTCCACGCTGCGGGTTGTTGTTTCAATCTGCGTCAACGATTCAATGGGTTTCTCCGAACTGATTCCGAGCTCGGCAAATTTTCTGGCGCTGGGCAGGATCCGGGTATCCAGTGATCCGACCGCTTTATTAAAATGTTGTACGGAACTGTTGAGGCTTTTACCGATTTTGTTCAGGTGGTCGGTAAAGGTCGCCAGGCGATGGTAAAGTTCCGCGCCAATCTCCCGTATTTGTTCGGCGTTTTCTGCCAGCGATTCCTGGCGCCAACCATAGGCAATGGCGCGCATTAACGCTACCAGGCTGGTGGGCGTGGCCAGGATGACTTTTTGTTGCATGGCAAATTCCAGTAACTCTGCATCGTTATCCAGAGCAGCACTCAGAAACTGTTCGCCGGGTATAAACAACACCACAAAGTCCGGCGAATGTTTGAACTGGGACCAGTAAGCTTTGCTGGATAGTTCGCGCACTCGTTCGCGCACGTTTTTGGTGTGCCGTTGCAAATGCTGCGTACGCAGGGTTTCGTCACTGGCTTCAACGGCACTGATGTAAGCATCCAGCGGTGTTTTGACATCGACGACGATTTCTCTACCGCCCGGCATGCGTACGATCATATCCGGCCGTAGTACGCCTTCTTTGGTTGTTGTGTGTTCCTGTTCATAGAAATCACAATGTTCCACCATGCCCGCCAGTTCCGCCAGTCGCCGCAGGGTGAGTTCTCCCCACTGGCCACGGACTTCCGGCCGTCGCAGTGCGTTCACCAGATTGCGGGTTTCTCCCTGTAATGCCTGTTGCGCTTCGAGCATACTTTGCAAATGATGGGTTAAGGCGCCATGGGCTTCCTTGCGTTCGTGTTCCATTTGCCGAATCTGCTTTTCGGTTTTCTCCAGGGTTTCCTTGATGGGGTTGACCAGGCTTTCAAACGATTTTTCTTTCTGCGCTAATTCATTTTGTGCCTGTAACTGAAACTGCTTAAGGTTTTCCTGGGCCAGTTTTAAAAACTCCACGCTATTGGCTTTGAGTGCTTCGTTGGATAAGGCGCCAAAAGTTTCCGCGAGTTTTTCCCGTGCTTTTTCCAGTTCACTGATGCGTTCCGTGGCAGCGTGGCGTTCGGATTCCAGGGTGGCCTGTAAGGCCGCATGTTTTTCCCGCAACAATGCCAATTTTAACTGGCTTCTCATATAGACACCGAGGGCGCCGATGAGCAAGGAGATTATTGCCGTGGCAGCAATCACAATTATGAGCGTTGGGGTGAATTCAATATCCATTGATGATTGCTGAATGATTTTTCCCGGTAAAATTGCTTTTAGTTAAGGCGCTTTGGAAAAGTGCATCATGTAATTCACATCCACATCACGTCCCAGTGAATAATGTTTTGTTAACGGATTGTAAGTCATGCCGGTAATCTGTTGCAGATCCAGGCCGGCGTGGCGCGCCCAGGATTCCAGTTCCGAGGGTCGAATAAAGTTGCGATATTCGTGGGTGCCTCTGGGCAATAACCGCAACACATACTCCGCGCCGATAATGGCAAATAAAAAAGATTTGGGATTGCGATTGATGGTGGAGAAAAAAATCTGTCCGCCCGGTCTGGCCAGCCTGGCGCATGCCGCGATAGTTTTGCTGGGGTCGGGAACGTGTTCCAGCATTTCCATGCAGGTAACGACGTCATACTGTTCCGCTTGTTGTTCGGCAAGGGTTTCCGCATTAATTTGTTGATAGTCAACTTCAACACGCGATTCGAGGCTATGGAGTTTTGCTACGCTTAGCGGCGCCTCTCCCATGTCGATGCCGGTGACGGTGGCGCCGCGTTGCGCCATGCTTTCCGCAAGGATGCCGCCACCACAGCCCACGTCGATGACTTTTTTTCCGGCCAGTTGAGTTCGGTCGTCAATGAAGTTCAGGCGCAAGGGATTAATATCATGCAGCGGTTTGAATTCACTATGGGGATCCCACCAGCGTGCTGCCAGTGCTTCAAACTTGGCGATTTCCTTGGGGTCAACGTTATGGTGTTTATGCTGTTTGGCGCCGGCTGTGTGTGTGGTTGGAGTCATAACAATTAATGCTTCTCTGTTTGATGTCTAAGATCGCTTTGAAAAATCTTCTCCCGCCAGGCGCGGGATTTTTTTAATACCTCATTGTCATCAATGGTGGTCAATATATTATCTTTTAACAGTTGTTGGCCTGCCACCCACACATGTCGCACCTGGTTGCGGCTGGTGGAATACACCAACTGCGAAATCACATGATAGAGTGGCTGTGTTTCTAAGGTTCCCATGTCGATTGCCACGATGTCAGCGGCCTTGCCCACTTCCAGTGAGCCAATCAGTTCATCCAGCCCCAATGCTTGCGCGCCGTTAATAGTTGCCATTCGCAATGCCTGTTGCGCCGGAATCGCACTGGCGTCGCCCGCCACCGTTTTCGCCAATAAGGCCGCGCTGCGCATTTCACCCAGCATATCCAGGTCATTATTACTGGCCGCGCCATCAGTACCCAGTGCCACGTTAACGCCGGCTGCGGTCAAACGCTGCACCGGGCAATAACCGCTGGCAAGTTTTAAGTTGGATTCCGGGCAATGCACCACATTGGCATTACTGGTGGCCAGCAGTTCGATTTCATCGTCAGTTAACTGGGTCATATGCACGGCCATTAAGCGCGGCGATACAATGCCCCGGTCATTGAGGCGGGACAAAGGGCGTAGCCCGGTTTGGTCAATGGCCTGTTTCACTTCAAACTCGGTTTCATGCACATGGATATGTATAGGTAGATCCAGCTCTTCCGCCAAAGTTTCGATTCGCTGCAGAGGATCGTCCGAGACGGTGTAGGGTGCGTGGGGAGCAAACGCCGTGGTGATGCGCGTATTACTGCGATAATGATCGTGCACTTCAAGACCTTTGCTGATGTATTCGTCGGCGTCACTGGCCCAGACGGTGGGAAAATCGATAAGAATCAAACCCACCACGGCGCGCATGCCAACATTGTCGATCACGCGCGCAGTGACATCCGGGAAAAAGTACATGTCATTAAAACAGGTGGTACCGCTACGCAGCATTTCCGCGGCCGCATGCATGGTGCCATCATAGACGAATTCATCGCTGACCCATTTACCTTCCGCTGGCCAGATATGATCCTGTAACCATTCCATGAGATGTAAGTCGTCGGCGAGGCCGCGAAACAGGGTCATTGCGGCGTGGGTATGGGCATTGATCAGGCCCGGAATCAGGGCATGGTTTTCCAGGTGATGCGTCGCTTCGCTCTGGTATTTTTCGCGGGCTTCTGCTGACGGCAATATGTCGACGATGCGGCCGTCGTGGATCGCAATGGCGTGCTGCGCTAACACCGTGTTGTCGGGGTCCACGGTGATGATCCACTCGGCATGTATCAGCGTATCAACGGTTTGCATGGATGCACCTTACCGGGAAGCGGCCTTGCTATGCAAGTAGTTCATATATGCCGCGATGCCGAAAAACGTTGTTTTGGAAGGCATAGCGGGGTGGGAAATAAGGTGTTACATTGGCCATTCTTTTTAAACGTCAAATGCAATGTTGATGGGATCGTATTAATGGCTTTTCATGATTCAATTCGCGCGGTGCTCTGGCAGGACAATGGTCTGAAATTGCTGGACCAGCGCCGCCTGCCAGCCGAGGAGACCTACCTGGAACTAACTGATGTCGAAAGCGTAGCTCAAGCTATTCGTGACATGGTGGTGCGCGGCGCGCCGGCGATTGGGATTACCGCAGCCTATGGGGTTGTGATTGCCGCGCATAACCGGATGCAACAGAGTTTCGAACATTGGCGACAAACCATCGAAGCGGATTTAACCCTGCTTGCGGAATCGCGGCCCACCGCGGTAAATTTATTCTGGGCCCTGAAGCGCATGCGCGAAGCGATCACCACTGTTGGCGATAATCCACTGCAGGATTTGCTCAGCACGGCAAAGCAGATTCATGAGGATGACCTGGCGGCCAACCAGCAAATGGGGCAGGCTGGTGCGGCACTCATTCATGCGGGCAGCGGCGTGTTAACCCACTGCAATACCGGCTCATTAGCCACCGGTGGTTATGGCACGGCATTAGGGGTGATTCGCAGTGCCTTTGCCGCCGGTAAACTGCAACAGGTGTATGCTGATGAAACGCGACCCTGGTTGCAAGGTGCGCGGCTGACGGCGTGGGAGCTAACGCAGGATAATATTCCCGTCACTTTAATTGCTGACAGCGCTGCGGCGGCATTGATGCAGCAGGGCAGGGTTCAGTGGGTGATCGTAGGGGCGGACCGCATCACCGCCAATGGTGATGTGGCCAATAAAATTGGCACCTACTCGCTGGCGGTTAACGCCAGACATCATGGGGTGAAATTCATGGTGGTGGCTCCCACGTCCACCGTGGACATGGAGCTCAACTCCGGAAAAGATATCCCCATCGAACAGCGGGATCCGAATGAAGTATTAATGTTGAACGGCCAACCTATCAGCCCCGCCGGGGCGCAAGCATGGAATCCGGCCTTTGATGTGACGCCGGCTGAGCTGGTGGATGTGATTGTCACGGAACGCGGCGTGGTGGAAGCGCCAACGCATGATAAAGTCGTGGCAATGATGAAAAACGCACAATAGATCGTAGTCAATTCATCTGAGGCTTTCATATAACCTCTCTCCCCGCTTTTTTATTAGATGCAGTAGGGTGCACTAGTATGTTATGATTCGGCGAATAAATCGGCGCTGGATAATAAATTAGTCGACAATAAAATTGAATAATTATTAACCACACATTCCACACTTGTTACGATAATTCCAAATACCTGAGATGAAAGTCCCGAGATGGTAGATTTCGCGAAAGAAGTTGTTCAGATCGATATCGAAGATGAAATGAAGCAGTCGTACCTCGATTACGCCATGAGCGTTATCGTGGGACGGGCTTTGCCGGATGTGCGCGATGGCATGAAGCCGGTGCATCGACGGGTGCTGTTCGCGATGAGCGAGCTGGGTAACGACTGGAACAAGCCCTATAAAAAATCAGCGCGTATCGTCGGCGACGTTATCGGTAAGTATCACCCCCATGGCGACACCGCGGTCTATGACACCATTGTGCGTATGGCGCAACCGTTCTCCCTGCGTTACATGCTGGTGGATGGTCAGGGCAATTTCGGATCTGTGGATGGTGATGCTGCGGCGGCTATGCGTTACACCGAAGTGCGCATGTCACGCATCGCTCACGAGCTACTGGCGGATATCGATAAAGAAACCGTCAACTTTGTTCCCAACTATGATGAATCGGAAAAAGAGCCCGCGGTATTTCCGGCGCGCATTCCATCGCTGCTCATCAATGGCTCCTCGGGTATCGCCGTGGGTATGGCGACCAATATCCCCCCGCACAATTTGTCCGAAGTGGTCGACGCCTGCGTGGCGTTTATCGATGATGAAAACATTGATGTGCGTGGCTTGATGCAACACATTCCCGGACCGGATTTTCCCACGGCTGGCATCATCAACGGTACCCAGGGTATTCACCTGGCCTATCGTACCGGTCGCGGTCGTATCTATGTGCGCGCGCGTACCGAAATCGAAGAGTATGGAAATGGCAAGCAACGCATTGTGGTTACCGAGTTACCTTACCAGGTCAACAAGGCGCGTTTGATCGAAAAGATCGCGGAGCTGGTCAAGGACAGAAAAATCGAAGGTGTGTCTGAGCTGCGTGACGAGTCCGACAAGGACGGTATGCGCGTGGTAATTGAATTGCGCCGCGGTGAAGTGGCCGAAGTGTTGCTCAACAATCTATACCAGTTAACCCAAATGCAATCGGTCTTTGGTATCAACATGGTGGCGCTGGTTGATGGCCAGCCGCGCTTGTTGAACTTGCAGCAGATCATCTCGGCGTTTATTGATCATCGCCGTGAAGTGGTGACACGCCGTACGGTGTTTGAATTACGTAAGGCGCGCGAACGGGCGCATACACTGGAAGGCCTCGCGGTCGCGCTCGCCAATATTGATCCTATCATAGCCTTGATCAAGGCTGCCGCTAATCCGGCGGAAGCCAAGCAAGGCTTGCTCGATAATGTCTGGGAGCCGGGCATTGTGGTGACCATGCTGGAGCGTGCCGGCGCCGAAGCTTCACGTCCGGACGGTCTGGGTGCCGAATTTGGTTTGAGTGATAAAGGTTATCGCTTGAGTGAAGCTCAGGCGCAGGCGATTCTTGATTTGCGCTTGCATCGCTTGACCGGTCTTGAGCAGGAAAAAATCATTGATGAGTACAAGGAACTGCTGGAGACCATTCGCGATTTGCGGGAAATCCTCGCTGATACTGCGCGTTTGATGCAGGTAATACGCGATGAACTTGTCGATATCAAGGAACGTTACGGCGACAAGCGCCGCACGGAAATCAACGAAACTCACGTTGATCTCAGTATGGAAGATTTGATAAGCGAGGAAGACGTAGTGGTCACCCTGTCACATGAAGGGTATGCCAAGGCGCAACCGCTATCCGATTATCGCGCACAGCGGCGTGGTGGTCGCGGCAAGAGCGCCACCGCCATGAAAGATGAAGATTTCGTTGATAAGTTATTCATCGCCAATACCCATGATACGATTTTATGTTTCTCCAGTTTCGGTAAAGTGTACTGGAAGAAAGTGTTTGAATTGCCACAAGCAGGGCGTGCGGCGCGCGGTAAACCGATCGTCAATCTGTTGCCGCTGGATCCGGAAGAACGCATAACCGCCGTGTTACCGATTCGCGAATATCTGGAAGGTGAATACATTTTCTTTGCTACTGCAACCGGTACGGTGAAGAAGACGCCATTGAAAGATTTCTCACGGCCTCGCGCCAGCGGCATTATCGCCATTGATTTGCGTGAAGGAGATCAATTGGTGGGTGTGGATCTCACCGATGGCAAGCGCGACATCATGTTGTTCAGCAGCGCCGGCAAAGTGATTCGCTTCAAGGAAAATAATGTGCGACCCATGGGCCGTAATGCCAGTGGCGTGCGCGGTATTAAGTTGGGTGAAGGACAGAAAGTCATATCACTCATCACCGCCGCGGACGACAGTGTCGGTTGCGTGCTGACTGCCACCGCCAATGGTTTTGGTAAACGTACCCTGCTGGAAAATTATCCATCCCACGGTCGTGGTGGCCAGGGCGTGGTATCAATACAGGTGAATGAACGCAATGGTGACGTGGTGGGTGCTGCGCTGGTAGGTGACGATGATGAGATCATGCTGATTTCGGACGGTGGTACCCTGGTAAGAACAAGGGTTGCAGAAATTTCTACCTTAGGGCGTAACACGCAAGGTGTGCGTCTGATTGGCCTGAGTAAAGGCGAGAAGCTCGTGGGTATTGAATGTATCGCCGAAGAGCAGGAAGACGAAGAAGAAGCTGGTTAAAAACGCCACCCGTGCCATGCATGAAATGTGTGATCAATAGCATGGTTGAGTTAACGTTAAGATTAAACGTTAAATAGTTAATAAGCAG
>Ga0209742_10000935_pt1 | contig 14280 bp, 11 predicted proteins | sample DeeMarSeWOR38_10_FD_187462 | JGI IMG/M metagenome (GOLD analysis project Ga0209742, IMG submission 187462) | Marine sediment microbial communities from White Oak River estuary, North Carolina - WOR-3-8_10 (SPAdes) (version 2) | ecosystem: Environmental > Aquatic > Marine > Intertidal zone >... | reverse complement strand
GAACGCGTCGATCTTTTTACCGGCTACCGCCTTCAACCCTTCCTGTACACTTTCAAAGGGCATTACCGCTATTCCGTGGTTGGTTAAAAAATTTGAAGCCTCAGATTGCGATATGGATCCGACACGCGCATGGTGAAGATCATTAAAGCCGCGGACCTTGCCGTGCAGTTCACTGATAGTTAACGAGGTCGTGATCTTGGCTGTAAAGCTGGCGATGAAGACAATCGAGAAAAGCATCCATATGATCGCAACGATTCGCCCGCCTATTGTTTTTGGAATCTTGTCTCCATAGCCCACAGAGGTCATTGTTACAATAGACCACCAGATCCCGTGACCGATCGCCTTTACAGCCCCCTCACCAAACATTTCGCTGTTCCGCCGCTTTTCAAATGCGCATACGATTACCCCGGCCGTCAGACATATCAACATCAGCAATCCAATAGCCATCAAGATATCTGTTGAAAATAATTTTGCAACAACGCTCATCCATTTGGAACCGGCACCTTCCGCCGGTACCGCAATAGCCAATCCCGATTTATAGTATGATTGACTTAAATCCATAGCAACTTCATACCTCAGCTCGGCCGGCAAGGAGGGAATGACATCTATTTCTCCGTTTTCGATCGCAGCCAGCAAGGACCCAAAAACGTTGTACTCCCGAAATTCGAATAAAACGTCCATGTGCTGAGCCACAGCTTGCCAGATGTCGATGCTGAAGCCTTCCCATCGGTCATCAGCCGTTTTCATATATAACGGCGGTGCCACCATTGTGCCTACGACCAGCTTGCGCGGAGCGGCACTATCGTCTTGAGAAAAGGCATCCCCAGGCAAAAATAAGAGGAGACAGAGCCATATCATGCCGCAACTGAATAGGAGGATTTTTTTATCATTCGATAACACAATGTGCATATCCCTTTCTAAAGATTTCGGATGATATTTTTTCGTCGGTGGGTGACATCGTATTTTCCTTTCATGGTTATCGATGCGAAAACGTATGGCGTCGTGCCATACATATGGCAATTGATTCCTTTTTGCAATAACCTGTATAGAAGCGGTCTTACCTTGTTTTGAAATCCGCCCGATTCACAGCCGGACAATGCCGATCACAGATAGCCCGGGCTGTAGAAGGGGGATTACTGATCCATCAGATTCTTATTTTCTTACTTTATGCCGCAATGTCCAGGCCGACAGTGTCTCGCATGACGATCGATAAACGACGCCTCTATTGTTGACTTAAAAGATGTGCATGGTAACATTTTTAAAAAAATCGTCCGGTTTTGGGTCCGGGTCCAAAAAGGAGAAAAACATGGCAAACAGCCTTTACATTGCAGCCATGGAACCTGGCAGCGGCAAATCGGTTGTCGCTCTTGGTATTATGGAAATGCTATCAAGACGAATCCGGCGGGTGGGCTATTTCCGGCCGGTTGTGCCGTCCGCTAAGGAACCGGACAATAATATCCGCTTGATCAAATCCCGCTATAATCTGGAGCTGGCTTACGAGCAGATGTTTGCTTATACTCACGAGGACGCGCGCAATATGGTCGCCGATGGGCAGACCGAAACCCTCTTAAAGAACATTTTAAACAAATACAAGCAGTTGGAAAGTAAATGTAAATTTATTTTGTGCGAGGGCACGGATTTTGCCGATGTGGGGTCGGCCTTTGAGTTTGATTTCAATGCCGAGATCGCCAACAACCTGGGATGCCCGATTCTGGCCCTGGTCAACGGCCGCAACAAAACAGCCGATGAAACCGTTGATGCGATGCAGGTCGCCCGGGAATCCTTTGAAGAAAAGGGATGCACCCTTCTGGCAACCATTATTAACCGGGTGACTGCCGACCGTCTGCCGTCCGTTAAAGCGCACCTGAAAGCACTGGGTCTGGAAAAAGAACCGATCTATATACTGCCCGAAGAGCCCGCCCTGAGCAAGCCGACCGTCGGAGAAATCGCACGCACGTTGAATGCCCAAATCCTGATGGGTGAACTCAAGGGATTGAACCGGGAGGTGCATGACTTCAAAGTGGCCGCCATGAATTTGCCTCACTTTCTGGACCACATTCGGGACGGTGATCTCATTATCACACCGGGAGACCGCGGCGATGTAATTCTGGCAAGCCTGGCGACCATTCTCTCGGAGACCTCGCCAAATATTGCCGGGTTACTGTTGACCGGAGGGCTGGTACCGGAAAACTCGATCCAGCGTCTGATGCAGGGCCTGAAAAAATATTCACCCATTCCGGTGATCAGTGTGGGCACTGACACCTATATCACCGCCATGAACGCCAGTGCGGTGCGGCCGGCATTGACACCTGAAAACGACCGCAAAATCGCCGCTGCCCTGGGTACCTTTGAATCCCATGTCGATATCCAACAGCTCGAGGACCGTATCAATGTGGTGCGCTCCAATCGCATGACGCCGATCATGTTCGAATATGAACTCATAGAAAAGGCCAAAATCGACCGTCGCCGCATCGTCCTGCCGGAAGGTGAGGAAGAGCGCATCCTGCGAGCGGCTGAAATCCTGGTGCGCCGGGGAGTCGCCGATCTCACTTTGCTCGGTGATCCGGAGAAAATAAAAAGTAAAACCGGAAGGCTCGGCCTCAGCCTGGATGGGATTGAGATGATTGATCCGCACACCTCCGAACATCGCCCGGACTTCGCACAGACCTACTATGATTTGCGCAAACACAAGGGCATATCCGAAGAAATGGCCGGCGAAACCATTACCGATGTCAATTTTTTTGGAACGCTGATGGTGCACAAAGCGCTAGCCGACGGTATGGTGTCCGGGTCCATCCACACCACCTCTGAAACGATTCTGCCGGCCCTGCAAATCATCCGCACGCGGCCGGGTTTTTCGGTGGTTTCCAGTGTTTTTTTGATGTGCCTGGCAGACCGGGTTCTGGTGTACGGAGATTGTGCGGTCAACCCCGATCCCAATGCCGAGCAGCTGGCGGAAATCGCCATCAGTTCGGCGGAAACCGCCCGCATATACGGCATCGAACCCCGCATCGCCATGTGTTCTTATTCCACCGGCGAATCCGGCAAAGGTGCGGAGGTTGATAAGGTGCGCCAGGCAACTTTGCTTGTCAAAGAGCGCCGGCCGGACCTAAAAATCGAAGGGCCCATTCAGTATGACGCTGCCGTCGATGCGGGCGTGGCCAGGACCAAAATGCCCGAAAGCGAGGTTGCCGGCAATGCCACTGTTTTTATCTTTCCGGATTTGAATACCGGCAACAATCTTTACAAAGCGGTGCAGCGTTCGGCCAATGCGGTGGCGATCGGCCCGATTCTGCAGGGATTGAAAAAACCGGTCAATGATTTAAGCCGCGGCTGCACCATCCCGGATATCGTCAACACCGTTGCCATCACGGCCATTCAAGCGCAAGCGGTTGCCGTTAAATGAACGGCAGTCATTTGTCCGTCGTCAGTGGTCCGTAGTTAAAGGTTTCAGGTTCCAAGCATACGTTATAATGGTTTGATTGGTTTAATTCGTTCAATGGGTTCGGTTTAAGCCAACCAATTCAACCAATGGAACAAATAGAACTAATTTAACAAATCCCTGTACATTGAACCTTTGAAGCAGATGGCCGACACCTGAATCTTAAAGAGGGAAAAAACGACATGAAGGTATTGGTGCTCAACTCCGGTTCCTCCTCCATCAAGTACCGGCTCTTTGACATGGCCGCCAAAACCGTGCTGGCCTCCGGTGTTCTGGAGCAAATCGGCGAGACAGAAAGCCGGCTTACCCATCATACGCGCAACGCGCAGGGGGGCACGGATGCAATTGAGAAAACCGAGGCGGTGTCCGATCATCAGGCGGGATTTGAGTTGATCGGAACCATACTGGGCGAATCGGGCGCCCTGCGGGATACCACCGAACTGTCGGGGATCGGCCACCGGGTGGTGCACGGTGGCGAGAAATTCAAGGAGCCGACGCTTATTAATGAAGAAGTCATCGACACCATTCGCCGACTGATTCCGCTGGCCCCACTTCACAATCCGGCCAATCTGCTGGGGATCGAGGTCGCCATGCAAAGCGCCCCGCAGGTCCCTCAGGTGGCCGTGTTTGATACGGCCTTTCACCAGTCGATTCCGGAGCATGCATTCCGCTACGCCATCCCGCAGGGCCTTTATGAAGCCCATCAGGTGCGCCGCTATGGCTTCCACGGCACCTCTCACCATTACGTGGCCAAACAGGCCGCCAAATTGATCACTCGCCCCCTGAATTCGCTGAATCTAATCAGCCTGCACCTGGGAAACGGCAGCAGTGCGACTGCGGTCAAAGCGGGTAAAAGTATCGACACGTCCATGGGCATGACGCCACTGGAAGGATTGATCATGGGAACCCGCTGCGGCGACATCGATCCGGCCATTATCTTCTACCTGGGAAGACAAACCGGCCTGGGCCGAGATGCGGTGGAATCGATTCTGAACAAAGACAGCGGCCTGAAAGGCATCTGCGGTGTCAATGACATGCGGCAAATTGAAGAACTGGCTCGGTCAGGCAATTCGCAAGCACAGCTGGCAATCGAGATGGTTTGCTACCGCATCAAAAAGTATATCGGTGCCTATTATACGGTGCTGGGCCGTCTTGATGCGCTGGTTTTTACGGCGGGAATTGGAGAAAAATCTTCTTTGATTCGGGCCGGTGCATGCCGGGGACTTTCGCATCTGGGCATTGAGATTGATCCTGAAAAGAATAACCAGACGTCAAAAAAAGCTTTTGAGATTCAATCGCGTAGCAGCACCGCCAGGGTTCTTGTTATTCCCACCAACGAAGAACTTGAAATTGCCGAACAGACCGTCGCGTGCATTGAGAGTCGCCGCGGTCCTAAAGCTTGATATGGGGAGATCATCGTTATGGTTATCGAAGAAAGTGTAGAAATAAAGGCTCCGTTGCCGGTGGTCTGGCGCGTCTTTTCTAAAATGGAAGACTGGCAGAGTTGGAATACGGTGTGCGAAAATTGCTGCATCATCACGGGTGACAGTATGGCAGAAAATACCTGTTTTACCTTTCAGATGCGGCCCTATTATCTGCCGATTAAAGTCATGCCCACCATTACCAAATGTGAGCCGGGAAAAGAAGTCATCTGGGAGGGTCGTCGCTTCGGGGTTCACGCCGTGCACCGCTTTTATTTCGAAGAAAAAGAAAATTCAGTGCGGCTGACCAGCAGTGAAGCATTCCGCGGCCCCCTGCTGTGGCTGAGCAAACTCATTTTTATCCCCAAACGCCTCCATCGTCTCACCCGACAGCTGATGGCTTCCATCAAAACCCAGGCTGAAGCCTGCGCGGGCCAGCCAGAATCCAGTTGAAATGAGGACGCTTTTTTTAGACTGTTAAAACGGCCAAATAAACGGTACCGGAATAATATTGATGATCAGAAACAATATCGTACAGGAGAAGAAAACACTTGCTTCTAAAAGCAAAAGAAAATATTAGTTTTTAACATTGAACGGTGGGGTGAAACAGTGGACTTTCTTCTAATGGTTCGATGCAACTAGGCTCATTCTGTTTCCAACTAACAGCACCTTGCTTCTTCCCAGACAAAAATTCCGGTTGCAATTTTTTTACAGCATTTTTCTCTTTTTAGGGATCGTCTGCTTCTCGTTTATTGCGCTATGTTATGGTTGCCTCGTAAATTATAGGAAAAGACCCTCAGGCATCCAGCTTAAGGCTTGACGATCGGCTAGCGGGGCTATTATAACCCTATGTATTCAAAAGGAATCCCTCTACTTGTCTGTAATATTTTTTTTAACAACAACCCATTAAACTACAACGGCGCTCCCGAATTTAATCCAAAGAGGAGAACCCTGATGAAACGTAAGTGGAAAGCTGGAATGGGTATTGTGCTGTGCTGCCTAATTTTTGCAGCCCTGTGGGCGGGGGTTGCACCCGCGGCGGAGCCCGTATCGTCCGACGCCGGGAATTTTCCCCGCAGCCTGGAGAGCTATAACGATGCGGATGCCGGCAGCATCTGGGCGATTTTGAAAAATCGCGCAAAAGCAGAGCCCTTCAATCTGTTTGCCACCCTGATTTTCTTTCTGGCTATCGTCCATACGTTTATGACCGGCCGGTTCATGGCCATTGCCCACAAATGGGAACATGAACAGCAAGAAAAAATCAAAAGCGGCGCAGCGGACCGCGAGTCGGTCCACCACAGGGCCGAGCTGTTTCATTTTTTAGGTGAAGTCGAGGCGGTCTTCGGTATCTGGGCCATTGCACTGGTTTTGGCCATCATCGGTTTTTACGATTGGAAAACCATGGTGCATTATATCAGCTACCGGGTCAATTTTACGGAACCGCTTTTTGTGGTGGTGATCATGACCCTGGCAGCCACCCGCCCCATTTTGCAGCTATCGGAGGCCATCATCCGCAAGATCGCCAGTCTGCTCGGCGGTTCGTTGACGGTCCAGTGGCTGACCGCCCTGACCATCGGCCCGCTTTTAGGATCGTTTATCACCGAACCGGCCGCCATGACCATATCTGCGCTGGTGCTGGCCCGGATTTTTTATGAACTCGAGCCCAGCCAGAAATTTAAATACGCCACCCTGGGTTTGTTGTTCGTCAACATTTCAGTCGGTGGCACCCTGACCCACTTCGCTGCACCGCCGGTATTGATGGTCGCCAGCCCCTGGAAATGGACCACAGCACACATGCTGACGCATTTCGGCTGGAAAGCCGAGCTCGGGATTCTCATTTCCAATGCCGTGTATTTCCTGATGTTCCGCAAGGAGTTGGCCCGGTTGGAGGAAAAATCCATGCTGGCGCGCCTCAAAGATGAAATTCAGGAAAAATATTTAAAACGCATGGACATGGACGCCCGCTTCCGGGAGTTTGTAAGTGCAATCGATAGTGAACAGGGAACGATCGTCGCTGTCGATAAACAGATTCAAAAGGTGGCTGAAGAAGCTAGACAGCGTCTGGAAAAACGCTATCTCCCGGAACTGGTTGATAAAGGCATCGATGAGGGCTTAGTCCGACAGGCCTTTCAACGACGATTTGAAGAAATAAAACTGCGCGCTATGCGTCGGGGGCTACCCGCCCTGTTGCCAGATGAACAAAGGGGGCCGTTCAATGATCCCGATTGGGACAAGCGCGACGATCCGGTACCCTTGTGGGTGACCATCGTGCACATCTTTTTCATGGGATGGACCATTCTCAATGCCCACCATCCAGAGCTGTTTATCCCCGGCATGTTGTTTTTCCTGGGGTTTGCCGAGGTCACCAAACCCTTTCAGAATCGGGTGGATCTGAAACCTGCCCTGCTGGTGGGCTTCTTTCTGGGCGGGCTGGTCATCCATGGTGGGGTGCAGGGCTGGTGGATAGCGCCGATTTTGGGTAATTTATCCGAAATCCCCTTGATGCTGGGCGCCACTATTCTGACGGCTTTTAATGACAACGCGGCCATTACCTTTTTGAGCACCCTGGTGCCGGATTTTACCGACAGCCTTAAATATGCCGTAGTGGCCGGGGCAGTTGCCGGCGGCGGTTTGACCATCATAGCCAATGCTCCCAATCCGGCTGGCGTTTCCATTCTGAAGAAATATTTTAATAATGAGGTCTCACCGGCTGGAATCCTGGCCGGTGCCCTGGTTCCAACGATCATCATGCTGCTTTTATTTACCGTATTCCGCTGATTGCAGGTATAAGAGACAACTTCTCAATGATGGCATCGGCGCTGAAAAAGCACTTCAGATTAAAACCACGCCTGTTTACCTGTCGGTCTGCCCGGGATGATAGCGATCTTTTAGCTGATCGATCCAGGTTTTTTTCCATAATCTGATTCCGCTGTAGTAGGCCGCTCGCCCGATCAGATGAGCGGCAACGGGGGCGGTCAGCAGTAAAAACGTAATTGCTGCCAGGGCTCTCAGGGTAATTCCTAAATCGGCGTAGAAAAAAGCGACTGCTATCAAGATGAGTCCCGCCCCAAGCGTACCGGCTTTTGTGGCTGCATGCATCCGGATCACCGTGTCGGGCAGACGAAGCATTCCCAGAGCAGCGACAAAAGAAAAAAGGCTGCCTAAAACCAGCAGCAGGGCGGTGACAATTTCATTCATCATTCGACGCCTTATCTGCTAAATTAGCGGTTTCAGATCTTCTCATTGCCGAGCGCATCAAAAAACGCGCCAGGGCCACGGTACCCAGAAAAGCAATTAGCGCATAACCAATGGCCACATCCAGAAAGGCGGTTTCGCCGGAAAAAATCGAATAGGCTGCCAAAAAAGCGACAATCAGAACGGATACCAAATCAAGCGCAACGATCCTGTCCGCCGCATCGGGTCCCTTGATGAGCCGCGCCAACGCCAGAAAAATGCTCATTAGCAGCACCACCAGCGCAAACCGGCCGGCAAAGACCACAAAGGCAGTATCTGCAGCCATCAGCGCATCACCTCCAAAACACGTCGTTCCAGTCCCTGTTTAATTTGCTGTCGGGTTCTATCGATATCGTCGAGAAACATGACGTGAATATATAATACCCGTCGGTCCTCGGACAGATCCACGCTCAGCGTTCCGGGAGTTAAAGATATAAGATTGGCCACCAGCATAATTTCCGCATCGGTCCGCGCATCCAGTGGAATGCCGATGATTCCGGGACGGCTGATATGCTGGGGGGTGATGACATCCCACAAAACCCTCAAATTTGAGACCAGCAGTTCTTTGCCGAAAAAACTGATCAATCCCAAAACTTTTGGCAGGCGCTCAAAGTAGCGCGTTTTGCCGTAGAGCGGTTTCGTCAACCACAGAGCAATATACCCCACGATAAAACCTGCTACAAAGCCGCTCAGGTTAAGCTGGCCCAAGACGGCGCTAAAACCGAGTGCCAAAAATATGTTCAGCAGAAATAAATTCATTATCTTTTTCCCAGGACTGCATGGACATAATACTCGGGATGGCTGAGTTCCTCGGCTGCCTGAAAGGCAAATCGAAAAACAACCTCCGCTCCGAGACCGATGATAATGGTCAACATCGTCAAAGCAGCGATGGGAGCAAGCATCCAGGCCGAGATATTACGAGCAGTCATCGGTTCGGCAGCATGATTTATCACGGGGGCGGGTTTCCAGAATACTTCCGCCCAAATTTTGGTCATTGAATAAACCGTCAACAAACCAACGACGGCTGCTACGAAAGCGAGCCAATATGCATGAATATCGAGGCTGGCCCGTATCAGAATCATTTTGGCCCAAAAGCCGGACAATGGTGGAAAACCTGCCAGGGAAAAAGCCGGGATGAAAAACAAAAAAGCGACCCACCCGTTGCTGCGATAAATACCACCGAGCTGGGCCAGTTCAAAGGACCCCTGTAATCGTTTTACCACGCCACTGACCAAAAACAGATTGGCTTTCACAATAATATGGTGAACCAGGTAAAATAGGGTGCCGGCTAAGGCGAGATGCGTCTGGAGAGCCAGTCCCATCAGCATATATCCAACCTGGCTGATAATATGAAAAGAAAGAATGCGGCGAAATTCGTTTTGCGCGGCGGCTCCCAGTACACCGGTGATCATGGTCAGTGCAGCCATGACCGGCAACAAGGTATAGAAATAGGCCATTTCAACACTGAAAACCAGTGTAAACACGCGTATCAAGGCATAGATCCCGACCTTGGTCAACAGGCCGGAAAAAATGGCTGAGACCGAAACCGGCGGCGTATGGTAAGCCGCCGGCAGCCAGAAAAATAAAGGGAATAAAGCCGCCTTGATTCCAAAGGCTGCCAAAAACAACATGGCGATTGCCGTCAGCAAACCCCGGTTTGCAATCAGCGGGACCTTTAGATGCAGATCTGCCATGTTAAGAGTGCCGGTCAAACCGTACAGGAGTCCGATGGCCGTTAGGAACAACAAGGTGGCTAAAAGATTGATAACGACATATTTGACGCCGCCGTCCAACTGGGTCTTGCTTTGCCCGATGATCAGAAGTCCGAAGGATGCTATCAACATGACTTCGAACCAGACGTAGAGATTGAAGATGTCACCGGTTAAAAATGCACCGCAAATACCGCAGACGAGGATTTGCAAGAGGCAGTAATATCCACGACGGACGAGTGAAGCATCAATGTCCGCTTTGGAGTAAGATGTCACCGCCAGGCTGATAATCGCTGTGATCATCACCATCACGGCGCTCAGACGGTCTGCCACGAGGGTGATGCCGAACGGCGCGGGCCAGTTGCCGATCTGGGTCGCGAGGATACCGTTGAGATGGACGTGCCAAAAGAGCAAACCACCGGCGATGGTATGGAATCCGGCGCTTGTCAGCGCCACGATGAAAGATCCCCTGGAGCCTGTTCTCACGAAAATGGCGGCCACGCCACCGGCAAGAGGCAACAGGATCGGCCATATAAGCAATCCGCTCATGCCGACCCCCCTTTTGTTGCCCCTGCTGGCGGGGGCAAATGATCGGTATCGGCCTCGGCGATTCGCATCGATTCGGTATCGACGGTTCCCAGATCCTGATAAGTTCGATAAAAAAGAACAAAGATGAAAGAAAGCAGTGCAAATCCGATGACAATCGCCGTCAAGATCAGGGCCTGGGGCAGCGCATTGGCAAGCGGTTCCTGAACTGCCGTTGTATGATTGGGGATTATCGGTGGACGCCGGCTGTCCAAACCGCCCACGGTAAATATCAGCAGATTGATCGCATTTCCGACCAAAACCAATCCGAAGATAAAGCGAATCAGATTGCGGTCCAAAATCAAATAAACACTGGCGGCAACCATTACGCCCACCAGTATGGCGCACACTGTTTGCATCTCAATTTTCTTCCAATGCCAAAATTAGGGTTAAAATCATTCCCAGCACAGCAAAAAATACGCCTATATCAAAAAAAAGGGGGGTTCCGATGGCCAACTCTGAAGTCTGCCCTTTTTGCCAGATCCACCAGATGCCGGTTAAAAACTGGCGGCCAGCCAAGGGAGCCACAAGTCCGGAACCCAGTGCCAGGCCGAGGCCGCACATGGCTATTTTTTGAGGAGTGATGCGAATCGCCTTTCGAACCACGGCGGGCCCTTCAGCGATGGCAAACAGCGCAAATCCTGTACCGGCCACTAAAGCGGCAGCAAACCCGCCCCCGGGAGCATTATGGCCGCGCAACAGCAAATAGACAGAAAAGGTCAAGATTAATCCGACCATCAGTCGCGTAGCCGTTTTCAGAATTATTGAAGGCATCATTCGACCTTTCGCTTTTGGATCAGGGCATAGCACGCCAACCCTGCCAAAGCCACAACGGTGATCTCACCCAGAGTGTCTAAACTGCGAAAGTCCACCAGGATCACATTGACAATATTGCGCCCGTGGGCGGCAATATAACTGTTGGCTTCAAAAAAATCCGTCAACGATCGCTCCAAATCAATCTGGTTGACGGCCAGGATGAGGGCTGTAATCAGCGCACCCATTGCAACACCCAATATTCCGTTCCATATTTTACCCGCCGGCATTCTGGGTGGCCGAGCTTTTAAACGTGGCAGCCGCAACAATACGAGTGACACAATAATGACGGTCAGGGTTTCAACCAGTAATTGGGTTAAAGCGACATCAGGAGCGCCATACATTGCAAACAGCATTGCAATGCCGGCACCGACAACACCCAGGCTGCAAATCGCCAACAGGCGCGTCTTTGTCCTGACGACAACCGCAACGGCCACAATAATGATCCCGCCAAGCAGCCAGCCGGACAGTGACGGATAGGGATTTTGCCCGAAATCGGGAGGGATGTAACCAAACACAAAAGGCAGACCGACACCTAATATCACCGAACCGATGATAATACTCAAATAGCGATGCAACGAACCGTTTTGCAGTATGCCGTTTTGAATCTTGGCAATTTTTGCAATACCCTCGAGTCCGCCGGTATAGATGTGCTCGAATCGGATCGGTATTTGCCGCAGAACGTAATCAATGGTCCTCCGCAACGGTTGTTTGAACAAATAAAGTATGGTTCCGAGGCTGAGGGTGGCAATACTTAACAAAAATGGCTCGTTGATTCCGTAAAACAGTTTCAGCTCAATATCTTCCATGGACGGGTGAAATGCCCTCACGGCCGGCTCGATCAGCCAGTGCCCGATCCAGTCGGGGACAATTCCGAAGATCAGGCCGAGGCCCCCCATGAAAACCGGTCCCAGCCACATCGTCCAGGGCGCCTCGCGCGGAATCAGCGGGGTTTTCCGCAGAGCGCCTAAAAAGGGTTTGATAATGATAAGGCAGGCAACGGCGGTCATCAGAGCGTTGGCCAGAAGCGCCGCCGTAGTAGCAAAACCGGGAAACAATTCCTCCGTCAGAGCACCCTTGTACATGATCTCTTTGCCGATGAAACCAAAAAAAAGCGGAAAGCCGGCCATCGAAAGCGCGGCCATGGCTGCGGCCAAAGCGGTGAGCGGCATGGATTTCAAAAGCCCTCCGATATGCTCGATCATGCGGGTACCGGTTTGATGATCGATAATTCCGACGACCAAAAACAATGAAGACTTGTAAAGGGAATGAACCATCAAAAAGGTCATCGCCGCGGTCAAGGCAGGCGTCGTTTTACCTCCCAGAAACATGGTCAAAATGCCCAGCGCCATTATCGTCGTAAATGCCAAAATACGTTTAAGGTCGGAGGCTTTCATGGCCAGCACCGATCCAATCAATGCCGTAATGCCTCCCGTAACGACCAGCGTTCCCATCCAGACGGGGGTTCCACCCAGGATGGGGTGCAAACGCGCCAACAGATAAATGCCGGCTTTGACCATGGTTGCTGAATGCAGAAAAGCGCTGATCGGTGTGGGGGCTGTCATGGCGTTCGGCAGCCAGAAGTGAAACGGCATCTGGGCGGATTTAGTGAACGCTCCGATGAGAACCAACGGTAGCACGGCATAATACAATGGATCCGATTTGATTGCAGCGGATTGCAAAGATATTTGGGAAAGATCGTAAGTGCCTGTGATGTTCCCCAGGAGCAAAAATCCAATCAGGAGCGCCAATCCGCCCGCACCGGTAACCAGCAATGCCTGGCGGGCATTTTGGCGGGCCGTTTCCAATTCGCATTCAAAGCCGATCAGCAAATAGGAAATGATGGTGGTCAATTCCCAGAAGACAAACATGGCCAGAATGTTATCAGCCATCACCAAACCCAGCATGGCCAGCAGAAAACCCTGCAAATAAATGTAAAACTTTCCCGTTGTAGCTTTTCTCGGCAGGTAGTCAGCGGCGTATATGGTCACAAAGAAACCGACACAGCAAATGATGAGAGCAAACAGCAGGCTCAACCCGTCTATTGCTATTGACAGGGCAATACCCAAGCTCGGTATCCAATTCAGCTGAACCCGAATCACGTGTCCGGCCGTAATCTGTGGCAGGAGATAAAGCAGCGCGCACAAAAGCCCAAAGGGAATAATACTGGATATCCAGCCGATGATCGATGGTTTATCGTTGTCGGCAACCATAACCAATGTCTTCGAAGCAGTAGTTGTCAATCATAGTTTGCTAAAAATTCATTTTTTTGGACCTGCATATGAGAGCGGTTTGTCGGTTGATTTCAACTCACAGAAGGCATTCGGTACCCTATTGAGCCAGAAATAACGGCCGATCGGATTGTTGGATGACATTGAGTACCGTATCGCCGAGAAGATGTCTAAATATTAAATTACGGATGCTGTTGCCCATCACAATTAAATCCATTTCATTTTGTTGGGCATATTCGATCAGGTGATCCTTGGCCGATTCATTGACCGATTCGGTTTCTGTGCTGTAGCCGTGATCACGACAATATTCACCGGCGTCTTTTAAAAGCTGAACGCTACCGTCATCGCTTTTGCCGAAATGAACCACCCGCAGATCAACATTACGCCAGGGATTTAACTGAACATAGCGGCGCATCGCTTTAGCCGATTCCATCGAACCGCTGTACGCGATAAGAACCCTGCGAATGGAGCGAAATTCAGGAGAAACCGCGATAATCGGACGTACACCCTGGGTAACAAGCCGAATAAGCGCATCCTTCGGTTCCAAGCTGAAGCCGTAATCAAACAGGCTCCTCAGGCTGAATATGGTCACGTCGTTATACCGGGCATGGGCAATCATTGTTTCAAAAGGATCGCCGCTTTCACGTTTTATTTTGGTCGATATTCCGGATTTTTTGCACTTCTTTGCAAATTTTTCAATTGCTTCTTCGACCCGCTCCTCTGTGATTTCAAATCGCTTTTGACGAAGCTTTTCGGCATAGGCACTTCCGCCCGGCGGGACGGGTCCGATCTGTTTGAGTCGCTGGGTGTCCACCACCGTCACAGCCGTGATGAGGGCACCATGA
>Ga0209742_10000932_pt1 | contig 14303 bp, 16 predicted proteins | sample DeeMarSeWOR38_10_FD_187462 | JGI IMG/M metagenome (GOLD analysis project Ga0209742, IMG submission 187462) | Marine sediment microbial communities from White Oak River estuary, North Carolina - WOR-3-8_10 (SPAdes) (version 2) | ecosystem: Environmental > Aquatic > Marine > Intertidal zone >... | reverse complement strand
ATCGCATTGTAGAAGAGTTTTGAACAATCTATATCTATTTGTTTTCATTAAACTAAACATATAACTAACGGCAAGTATCTTTAAATACGATCTTTTCCAAATGAAAGTTTTTATTAAGTATTTTAAGTATATCCATATCACATAAGAAGTTGTTAACAAAAAAGTAATCTTTTAAAATCGTTGATTACCTTAAATTATCTTTAATTTTTAAAAAAATAAGACCCGTTTGTTTGATAAATTTCGTAAATCGCCGAGTACCAATAGTTTACAAGCATCGAATAAATTTGTCTTCATTTTTTTATAACCGCCAAACTCAGGATGATCAATTCATGATCGGAAAACAAATGCCGCTGGAAACAGACAAAATAATTATCCGGGGAGCCAGGCAACACAATCTAAAAAATCTGGACGTTGAATTGCCGCGGGATAAGCTGGTGGTTATCACCGGTCTGTCCGGTTCCGGAAAATCAACGCTTGCTTTTGACACCCTGTATGCTGAAGGCCAGCGCCGGTACGTTGAATCCCTTTCCACCTATGCCCGCCAGTTTTTAGAGCGCATGGAAAAACCCGATGTTGATTCGATTGAAGGTCTGTCGCCCGCCATCGCCATTCAGCAGAACACTGCCGGACACAACCCGCGCTCTACCGTCGGCACGGTTACCGAAGTATATGATTACCTGCGGCTGTTGTATGCCCGGGTTGGCACGCCGTTTTGTTATCAATGTGGTCAGGAGATTCGTTCCCAGACATTAGATCAAATCGTAGACCGGATCATGTCTCTGGACGACGACACCCCGGTCATCATTTTATCGCCGTTGATTTCAGATCAAAAAGGAACCCACGAAAACCTGCTTAAGCGTCTTAAAAAGGACGGTTTTGCCCGGGTGCGTATCGATGGGAAGATGCTCGATATCGAAGCGGTTGGCAAGCTGGACAAAAATAAAAAGCATTTCGTGGACGTCGTGGTGGATCGTCTCATCATCAAAGACAAAATTCGAAATCGCCTGGCAGACTCGCTGGAACTGGCCTTGGCGCAATCCGATGGACGGGTTTGCGTCGATGCCCGGGGACACGGCACTATCCTGTTCAATGAAAGGGCCGCTTGCAGCAAATGCGGCATCAGTTACCCCGAATTTACCCCCGCGAACTTTTCATTTAATTCGCCTCAGGGTGCCTGCCCGCATTGTGACGGGCTGGGATCGACAACCGAATTTGACCCGGTGTTAATTGTTCCCAATGCGGATCTGACGCTGCGCGAGGGTGCGGTTGCTCCATGGGCCAATCGCAACAGTGTTTATTTTGTGGAGTTTTTAGATGCCCTCACCCGGCAATATGGCGTTGATATTTACACGCCTTACAAAGACTTACCCGACGAATTCAGGCAGGTTCTGCTTTACGGCACCGGTGATGATCTGATTACGTTTTATTTTGAGCACAATCAGCGCCGCATCAGCTATCAAAAACCATTCGAAGGCCTTATTCCGAACCTGACACGCCGATACCGCGAAACCGGTTCGAGCGGAGCGCGCGAAGAAATTGGGCGCTATATGAATTTCCAATCCTGCCCCGAGTGCGAGGGCGAAAAACTCAATCGCGCCAGTCGCTCCGTTAGGGTGGGTGGCCTAACCGTTTCCCAGTTAACCACTTTATCGATATCAAAGCTCCACTCCTTTTTTCTGGATTTGAGGCTTGCAGGCAAAAAAGAAATCATCGCCCGGCGGGTTTTAAAAGAGATTGTTGAGCGGCTGGGTTTTCTTGAAAATGTTGGGCTTTCCTATCTGACCCTGGACCGTTCCGCACATTCGCTTTCAGGCGGCGAAAACCAGCGCATTCGGCTAGCCACTCAAATCGGATCAAAATTAACCGGTGTACTTTATGTATTGGATGAACCCAGCATCGGGCTGCATCGGCGAGACAACCAACGTCTGTTGGAAACCCTGTTGCAGATGCGCGATCTTGGAAATACCGTCCTGGTGGTTGAGCACGATGAAGAAACCATTCGCGCTGCCGATTATGTGATCGACATGGGTCCGGGAGCCGGGATCAACGGGGGTGAGATTATTTTTGCCGGTTCGCCTTCTGAATTGAGCGCCCATGAAACCTCATTGACCGGTCAGTATTTATCGGGTCGCAAGCGAATCGAAGTCCCTGTGGCGCGGCGCCTGAATAAAGGCCCTTGCCTGATGATTGAGGGAGCCACTGCCAACAATTTGAAAAAAATCGATGTGAAATTCCCGCTGGGTTGCTTTATCTGTATCACCGGGGTTTCCGGTTCTGGCAAATCAACCCTTGTACTGGAAACCCTGCATAAGGCACTGATGCAAAAGCTTTTTCGGGCTCGGGTGCCGGCCGGAGACCACCGGCAGCTGCAGGGAGTGGAAAATGTCGACAAGGTCATTCACATCGATCAAAGCCCAATCGGAAAGACCCCCCGTTCAAATCCGGGCACCTATACGGGGGTTTTTACCCACATCCGCGAGCTTTACGCGCGCACGCCGCAAGCCCGCGTGCGGGGATACAAGCCGGGCCGCTTTAGTTTCAATGTCAAAGGCGGCCGCTGTGAAGCCTGCCAGGGTGACGGCATCATTAAAATCGAAATGCATTTTTTGCCCGATGTGTATGTGACCTGCGATATATGTCAGGGACGGCGCTATAATCGGGAGACATTGGAGACCCGCTACAAGGGAAAAACAATCGCCGAGGTGCTTGACATGACCGTTAATCAGGCGCTGGATTTTTTTAGAAGAATCGGTAAAATACAGACCATCCTGCAAACGCTGGTCGAAGTCGGCCTGGGTTACATCGAAATCGGTCAGCCGGCCCCCACCCTTTCAGGTGGTGAAGCACAACGCCTGAAGCTTTCCAGAGAACTGTGCAAAAGGGCCACCGGCAATACCTTTTATATTTTGGATGAACCCACCACCGGATTGCATGCCGACGATATTCAAAAACTGCTCAGAGTGCTCAACAAGCTTGTGGACCAGGGCAATACAGTGCTGGTTATCGAACATAACATGGATATCATTAAGACGGCGGATTACATTATTGATCTGGGGCCCGAAGGCGGGGATGAAGGCGGATATATTGTGGGACAAGGCAGCCCCGAAGAAATTGCCAGAATTAATAATTCCTATACCGGACAGTTTTTAAAGCGCGTACTGTAAGAAACTGCACGAATTTTGAAACGATCCCCGGCGCAAAACTGAAAAATGAGTAGCCGATTGTGGCGCAGACGGCGCTAATCACCTAACCCTTGGTCTCCTCCAGGAAGAATTCATAGGCGGATTCGATTTCAGCGGTCAGACTGGAATACCAGTCACCCACATTTTCCATCAGATCCATCATAAAATTGACGACTGCCGGATGCATTTTTGACAGATCCAGCCGCAGTTCGGGATCCTCATCGTAACCGTTAACGATGATATTGGCCAGATAGATGTTGCGGACAAAATTTGCGCTTTTGTTTTCGGGCTGAAAATCATGGTGCCAGCGAATCGCATCTACCAGCCCCGCGGGCAGTTGCCATTTTGCAGCCAGATGGGCGCCGATTTTGGTATGATCGATCGGCAGTTCTTTCTGTTCCACCTCATAGAAGGTTAAAGGTTCATTTTGAAGCGTTGTCCAGACGGTTGTAAAAAGCTCCGGGAAATATCGCGCCAGGATGACCTTGCCGGTGTCGTGCAGCAGACCGCCGACAAAACAATTATCAGGGGATTCTTTTTTGGAAAGCTGGGCGATGTTTTTGCTGGTGACCGCCACCGCCAGGGAGTGCTTCCAAAATTGGGAGATATTGAAATCCAGCAAATTGATGCGCTGGGGAAAAGAACTGATCACCGAAAGCGAGACAATGGCATTGCGGACCGCATTGTAGCCCAGCAGAACAACCGCATTGCGCAGGTCGCTGATTTTGGATTTAAACCCGTAAAAAGCCGAGTTGACGAGCTTTAATATTTTAAGCGTAATGGACTGATCCTTTTCGATGGTATCACAGATGGTTTTAATTGAGGTGTCCGGATCTCGCAAATATTTGTTTAATTCTAAGACAATGGCAGGCAGAGTTGGAAGATCTTCGATGCGATCAATTTTTTTTAATATTTGCTGTTCATCCATCGTGTTTCTCCTGATTATCAGATGCCGACGTATCCAATTTCCATTTCATTAGAACCCTGACCATTGCCCGTTTTGCAACCCATGATATTTTGCTTTTATTTTGAGTATATAACAATTTGGTCATAATTGAAAGTCAGAGGCGAAATTTTAGCTGCAATTCAGGCGTCTTAAATACCATCGGCTGCCCGGACCGGCCGAAATATCCGTAGCGGGGACTAAAAGGCAAAAAAAACGGGGGTGAACCGGAAACCCGGTTCACCCCGTTTTTTAGGACATAAGGAGATGAAAAAGAAATCTATTAACCGCCATGGGCAAACAATGCGGCAATAGATGCAGCCTGCGGATGGGCAAAGATAAGGATCAATGCAACCACCAGTGCATAAATACAAAGGGATTCGATCAGCGCCAGACCAATGATCATGGTAACGGTTACTTTGCCCGAAGACTCCGGATTTCGCGCAATGCCTTCAACCGCTGACCGCAATCCGATACCCTGGGCAATACCGCAACCAAATGCCGCAATGGCAATCCCGAAACCCGCCGCCGTGACACAGGCGATAAAAAACTCCAATGCTTTTGCTTCCATACGATCTTCTACCTCCTTTTCTGGATATATTGTTGGGCTTCTTCTGTTATCCCATTAACAGCAAAATTTCGATTGAGCTAAAATTATAAAATGGTTTAAAATCCCTAATTTTAGGGACTTTAGGCATTTTAAACTTTTGAAGTGGTTTCAAAATTTCAGATCAGGTTCAAAGGCAAGGCGTCAGGCCGATCGGGAAAGCGCAGCATACGTGAGTATGTGAGCATTTACCGGAGGACTGCAACGCAGCCATTGAGCCTTAGATGAGGTTTTAAAACCACTTCTAGGCGCTATTTTAGTGCGCCTCCTCCATTGCGCCCGCAAAATAGATGATCGATAAAAGAAAGAATACGAACGCCTGCAGCAGTGCCACGAAAATGCCCAGAGCCATGATCGGCAGGGGCGCAAAGGCAGCACCGGCCAATAGAAAAAGGATCCCCAGCACCAGTTCATGCCCGGTTATATTCCCAAACAGACGGATGGAAAGCGATAGAATCCTTGCCAGATGGCCAATAAGCTCGATGATAAGAATCAGGGGACTCAGCCACCAAACCGGTCCCAAAAAATGCTTGATGTACTTGGCGCCATGAAATTTGACACCGATCACATGCGTAAAAATGACCACCGTTAAGGCACACGAAAGGGTCGTATTAATACTTGCCGTCGGCGGATAAAAGCCGGGAATTAAGCCCAGCAGATTGCAGGTGGCAACATAGAGAAATACCGTGGCGATGAGTGGAAAGAATTTCCGGCCCTCTTCACCGGTAATATCGACCATAAATTCTTCCAGCCCTGAAATCAGAATTTCGAAGACATTTTGCGCTTTTGATGGGATCATATCTATTTTACGAACGGCCAAAAAGGCAAACACAATCAGCAAAATCATGACAAACCAGGAATAAATCACCCAGGGATAGACATGGGCAAAATGGCCAAATCCAATCAGTTCAAAAAATTTCACGATGAATAGATAGGGATGTTGCATCCTAGACTGCCTCCTTAAAGATAAGTTTCTTAGCTTCGCATAGGGTTGCAAGAATAATACTGAACACGACAATCGAAAGACCGACAACCAATCCGACGGGATGGACAATGTGGCTCGCTATAAGCAAGAAGATAATAAACCCGCTGATTAAAAAACGGAGATAATATTTGGCAAGAACCAGATTGTGAGATGCCAGGTGCGGTGGGGTCAGCGCTTTTTTTAACGTTTTGGCCAGGAGATGGAAATTGATGGTAACCAGCAGCCCGCCGGAAAATATACCCAGGGCGAAATTGCGTGAAAAGAGCGCGAATCCCAAAATACTGGCAACACCGAATAAAATCCAGTTGGATCGGGTAACGAACTTAATGATTCGTTGCTGGATGTCCAAAATGTCTTCCCCGTTTTTTTTGGATCGCTGGTTAGAACTTTCTTGTTTTGCGAATGGCGATGGCGATGTTTCGAAAGCCGGCGATAATTCCCAGAATTAAAAAAATAAGGGTACACCACGGCAGTGTTTCAAATCGGCGATCCAAATAAACCCCCACAGCTAGACCGATAAATATCGAAAGGGAAACCGACAGCCCCAGGCTGCTATAGTAAGCCAGTTCCCTGAGAGAGCGTTTGGTTTCTTTTTTCATTGAATTCTGAGACCTTCCGTCATCTCAAAGGAAGGTTCCGGACCAAGCTCATATGAAGTTTGAGCACCTAACACAGGATCACAGCCAAGTCAACGCTAAATTTTAAGTTCCCGGGTATCAAACACCGGTCCGTTTAGACAGGCATGCAAATATTTATCGGAACTTTTACGGCCGGCTACCGCACATCCCAGGCACGCACCCATGCCACAGGCCATCATGGTTTCAATCGAAACCTGACAGGCAACCCCGTATTTCTCCGCAATTCCAGCCACACAGGCCAACATTTCCATAGGCCCGCATGCAACAATTATATCCGGCCGATTTTCAGCCACTGCGATTTCCAGCGGATCAGTTACCAGGCACTGGTCGCCTGAGCTTCCATCATCGGTGGTAATGTGAAGCCGCAAGCCGAAGCTTGACAATTCATCAAGACACACAAGATCTGCTTTTGACCGGCCTCCCAGAAAAATTTCAACACCTGCAAGGTCCGGCTTCTGTTCTCTCAGGCGGTCTAAGAAAAAGATCATGGGAGCGACTCCGATTCCGCCGGCAACAATTTTGATATGCTTCGCATCCGTCGGAATCGCAAACCCACGACCAAGCGGCCCTGTCAGACTTAAACAATCTCCCGCCTGTTTGAGCGACAGCAGTTGCGTTCCTTTGCCGACCACTTTATACAATATTTCCAGGCCGATCGTGCCATCCTCTTTTTTGATTAGCCGATGAATCGAGAAAGGTCGCGGCAGGAGCGGGTCAATCTGTTCAATAAAACGAATCATGACAAATTGCCCAGGAAGCGCACAAGCATACTGCCGGTGGCAGCTTAGCCGCAGGCGATAATACCCAGGTCCCAGGCGGATGTTTGACAGAACCTCGGCGGTTTCATGTATAATTCGTGCCATATCTATATTTCTATTAAATTGAAATTATTAATTTTTGCACCAAAGAATTTTTTACCACGAAAACACGAAAACTAAAAAGCACGAAAATTTTTATTTTATCTCGTGTTTTCGTCCTTTCGTGATTTCGTGGTATTTTTCTCTTTTTTGGTTCGCCCGTAGCCAAGAAAGAAAGCTTACATGTTTAAGCCAATGACCGAAGCAAATCGGCCGGTATGCCCTTCCCCGCGATAAGAGAAAAAAATCTCCGTATTGCAGCGGGTACAGATGTTGCTGAATTCAATATTTTCTTGCAAAACACCGGCACGGGTTAATTGATCGCGGCTGATCGCCCAGAAATTAAAATGATCGTTAACCGTTTTGTATGGCCAGAATATTTTAGGTATTTCTTTTCGATAATTAACGAATTCCGCACAGCAGGGCCCCAGGGAGGGCCCGATCGCGGCAACAATATCTGCGGGTTGACACTTAAAATGTTTTTCCATGGCCTCAACCGTCTGTCCAGCAATATTTTTAATACTGCTGCGCCAACCGGAATGAATGTTGGCGACCACTCGACGTATGGCATCATAGAGCAAAATGGACTGGCAATCTGCCAGTTGGATGGTTAGAAATTTTCCCGAAGCATTGGTAACAAGTGCATCCACGGTTCCTAAAGCCGGCTTGGCAACTTCTTTACACGCGAGATTTTTAATATCCAATATGCCGATTTGGTTATCGTGGATCTGCTGCGCATACACCAGTTGATTGCTGCCGATGGCCCGGGCGATGACTTGACGGTTCGCCTTTACGTGAGCAGCCTTATCACCCAGGCCGAAACTAACATTTAAGCTTTCAAAGGGTCCGGTGCTGAATCCAAAATGGCGCGTAAAAATGCCATGGCGAATTTCGGGATATTGCGCCAGACTTTCGAATTGGTAAAATGACGCCCCTTTTTTGTGAGTTAGGATCACCGGTATCTATCCAGAATTGTTTTAATTATCTTGCTGGTCGACGCTTCCTTCACCAGCGGGACCCGCACCACCCGGCCGCCGCCGGCCTTGACGAATTCAGCTCCAATTATTTTATTTTCGGCCCAATCTTCACCTTTCACCAGAATCGATGGTTTTAATAATTGAATTAATTTGAGCGGATCGGGTTCATCAAAAAGGGTAACATAATCCACCGGCTGCAAACTGGCAACTATTTCCAGTCTTTGATTCTCTGCCACGATCGGTCGTCTGTTTTCTTTGATCATTCTGACAGATTGATCTGAATTTAAACCGACCACCAGGAGATCCCCCCGGTTTCTTGCGGCATACAAATATCTTACATGGCCGATATGCAAAATATCAAAGCAACCATTGGTAAAAACCACCTGTTTGCCGGCGCTGCGGAGATCTTGCAGCCTGCCGGCCAGTGCCTGAGGGTCCATTATTTTTGCCTGTACATCCATAGCAGTGTCTTGGCTCCTTTCTATTGCCATGTCTCGCAAAGGCAGGTTTCAGGTGTCAAATGACAGAGGTCAGAAGTCAGATGACAGAAGACCGCTGTTAAGACGATAAAGATCAGACACCTCACCTGACTTCTGTTTTCTGTCCTCGGTCATCTGTTTACAGGCACCTGAAACCTAAAAAACCGTATTTTACAAATTATCTAAAGGTCACTACACTAAATTACCCTGGCCAGTGTCAGGACGTCGACCCGCTCGGCTCCGGATTTCAAGAGTATGCGGGCACATTCATTGGCCGTCGCACCGGTGGTGTAGACATCATCAACCACCAAAACCCTTTTCCCATAAATTTTTTCAGGAGATTGCACGCTGAAAGCGCCCTTGACATTTTTTAATCGCTGCGCACGGCCGAGTCCGGTCTGGGCTACCGTAACTCTTGTCCGTATGAGCGCATTCGTAAGGATGGAGATGTTTGGCAGGGAAATTTGCATCGCTTTGGCAATGGCTTTCCAGCGGTCTATCAACAAATAGGATTGGTTAAAACCGCGGCTGCGAAATTTTTGGGGATGTAAAGGCACCGGCAGTATCCAATCGACTTGAGCGCCCTCCCAGTGACGCATGAAGACGCTGAGCATCAGCCCACCCAGCGGCCAGGCCAGCTGTGTCTTACCGGCGTATTTGAACCGGTGAATGACAGCCATCACCTGCGGATCACCGCTCACAGCAGCCCGCGCCAGACTGAATTTTTTGGGTTGCACCATGCAATCTCCGCAGAGATGATTCTGATCCTGTCGGCTTTTAAAAGTAACCCCGCAGCAGGTGCACATCGGTGATGAAATGGCCGCAGGGGCGCTCACACAATTCGAACAGCAAAAAGCAGTCAACCAATTGCTGGATTTTAGAAACGGATCGCTGATTTCGGCCACGGCAATTGACGGGCTTTTAATTGGGTTTTCCAAACCGGGTGCTTTGCATCCGGTTTCACCCGCAACGATCAGGGCACTGGGTGCCCCTGTCTTTTGCCGTCTTTCGCGGCAAAATCCAAGCCACCCGCTGTGCGGGTGGTCGTTGACTCCAGAACTTTTGGCCGCGGGTTTAAACAGCCGGCTGCATACCAGACATTGGGGGGGGAACACCGCATCGAGAAAAATGCTCAAAAGTCCGGCCACCCATTGGAAGGCCCCATATTTAGCGAAGCGATCTATAATCATATCCTGCAAATATGTTAAAAAAGTCGTGTCTTATGTACAGGTCCAGTTGCGTTCTTTAGAGGTTTCAGGCCGCTGGCGCCTGGCCACTGGTGGTTGGTCTCTTGTCACGAACTGCTTGTCCCTAAGGTCAGCCATCCGCAGGAAGCCAGCTGCCGGTGGCCTCAAATATATCCGCTTTTTGTAAATTACTTGCTGAACGAGACATGAAACCGATTTATATCTACGCTTTCTTACCGGCAAGCCGCTGCCGATAGGACTCGTACATGGCGATTGCCCCGGCCACCGAGGCGTTTAGTGAGCCCACCGGACCCCTTTGTGGTATGGCGATCAGTAAGTCGCAATTTCTTTTGACCAGCGCCCGGATTCCTTTTTGCTCCCCGCCGATAACAAGACCGATGGCACCGGTTAAATCTGTGCGATAAATGGACTGCTCGGCGTTTTGATCCAGCCCAACGATCCATATATCCTGATCCTTTAGCGTTTTGACAAAGCGCACCATATTATTGACCAGCGCCACGGGCACATACTCCAAAGCGCCCGCAGAAATCCTGGACACGGCCGGTGTCGGGTAGGCGGAACGATCTTTTGGAACAATAACGCCGTCGACACCGGCACACAGGGCGCTCCGAATAATGGCACCCAAATTATGGGGATCGACAATATGATCCAGCAAAAGAAAAAAAGGGGATCGTGTGGTGGATAAAACCTTCTCTAAAAGATCGGCCGCATCGGCAAGCGGGTACGCAGAGACTTTGGCCATGACGCCTTGATGGGAAACGGCACCGGCAAGGGTCTGTAACTTTTCGGAGCTGGCTTCCTTGAGCCGAATATTTTTGCGGCCGGCCGCGGTCCGAACCCGCTCAATCCGCTTGTTATGCGTCTGTTTTAAAATATAAATCTCGTGGAAGGCTCGGCGGCCTGCCCTTAAGGCCTCATAAACCGGATGGAAACCATATAATATTTCAGCCTTCACGGTGGCCATTGCCCTTGATCAAGCGTCATTCCCCCATGAACGCCAGTTACTGCGTCCGGCGGTAGCTTTCAATAACTGATATCAGCTCCAGGATGGCGTCGGATAGTTGATCATTCACGATAACATGATGATACAGACCCTGCTGGGCGATTTCCTTTTCAGCATGATGCAAACGAACGGCCATGGTTTCGGCATTATCGGATCCTCTGGTCTCCAGCCGCTGTTGCAACACTTCCAGCGACGGGGGCCGAATAAAGATGGCCACACATTCGGTATAGCGTTTCAGCAGCTGTTGGGTTCCCTGTACATCTAAATCGAGAAGGATATCCCGGCCGGCGATCAGACCCTCTTCTAAAAAATCCGCAGCGGTCCCATAATAGTTACCGTATACCAATGCCCATTCCGCCCAGCGTCCATCGTCGATGCGGGCGTTAAATTCTTCTTTGTCGATGAAATGATAGTCCCTCCCGTCCTGTTCTCCCTGGCGGGGGTTGCGGGTCGTATAGGATACTGAATAAAGCATGTCCGGGAAGTGCTTACGCACTTCACGACATAGCGTTGTTTTGCCGCCTCCGGAAGGGGCGGAGACAATAAACAAATGGGCTGATTTCAGCTGCATGTTGAAACCAATGGCTTAAAATCCGGCGCTGCGCCCCGGGTTGGAAAATATCAGGCCAGTTCTTTGATCGTCGCGTATCGTTGCGAAACGGTCTCAGCCTGAATGGCAGACAGAACAATATGATTGCTGTCCATAACGATTATCGAGCGTGTCCTGCGGCCATGGGTGGCATCAATAAGACGTTTCTCTTCCTTGGCCTCGTCTTTGAGGCGTTTCATGGGAGCGGAATTGGGGGAAACAATTGCAACAACACGGTCGGCCACGACCGAACTTCCGAAGCCAATATTTAACAAAGTCTGATCCATTTTACCTCCAACGGGAAAACAGGATACAGCGCCCGATGCGCTTATCTATGGATGGTTTCAAAACCTCAGATGGGGTTTTGAAATCACTTCTATTCAACGTTCTGTATTTGTTCCCTGATCTTTTCGAGTTCCGATTTCACATGGATAATCCGATGGGCCATTTCGGCGTTGCTGATTTTGGAGCCCATGGTGTTGAATTCCCGATTCAGCTCCTGCAACAAAAAATTTAACTTTCGGCCGGCGGGTTCAACGTCATTCATTATTCGATGGAATTGGTTGAGGTGACTGGCGGCCCGCACGATCTCTTCGGAAATATCGCTTCGATCTGCCAAGAATGCAGCTTCCTGAGCAATTCGCGCAGGATCGAGTTCAACCATGTTTTGGGTCAACAACGCAATTCGTTCTTTCAGCCGTTCCTGGTACTGCATCAGAAGATCTTTTGATCCTTTTTTTATGTGCGTTAAGCAATCACTGATGAAGTCCAGTCGGTGCTCAATGTCTCCTGCAATAAAATCCCCTTCTTTGCGTCGCATGGTCTCAAGATCATCAAGCGCCAGAGCGGTGCATTCCTTTACCGCCGTCCACAGGACATCCTCATCCGGCCCCTTTTCAACCGGCTTAAAGATTCCACCGGCGCCCACCAGCATGTCTAAAGTAATGTCATTTTTAAGGTTAAATTCGCTTTTTAATTCTTTCAAAGCAGCCACAAGAGCACGGGCCCGGGCATGGTCAATCTCAAGACCGTTGGCTTCTTCCGCCCGATCATCAATTTGCACCCGCACCTCAACGCGCCCCCGGGCAACCCGGTTGCTGATCAGGGCTTTTATGCGGTCTTCAAGAAATTGTTGGCAGGCCGCGGGAATTCGCAAAAAAATATCAAGATGTCGGCTGTTGTAAGAGCGGATGTCAACCGTTACCGCCAGTTTACTAAACGTTTTTTCGGCAGTTGCAAAAGCGGTCATACTTTTAATCATTGTTTTCATTTAACTCCGTTTGACATCCAGAATGTATTTATTGCGCACCTGCTCAAGAAACGTGCGCATACCATCATCATTGTAATCGGGGTAGGTCCAGGGTAGCTTTTGAAAGCTGCCCTTCTGGTAGACCAAAGTCAAATCCGCATAGATCCCTGCACCGATAGACACCCGATGACTAAAATTTTTCCCCGAGGCCAGTACAAATCGTTCATGCAGCATATATCCGGGATCAATATTAACCCGGCGGCGTCCTTTTTGTGAATAATGGCGTTCAATCTGATTGGTGGTCAATTTAATTGCGGACAGATCATCCTGCGCGATCAGCTGCTGAAAGGCAAACACCCGCCTGAGCAATGGCGACCCCATCTCGGATTCATAATAGGTGGTGAAATTAAAAGGCATCCAGGGGCTAACCAAATCAATTGGCCCGAATCGAGATGTGAACTCCGCAACCAAGATTTCAATAATTTGGGGTTCAGCGGTAAAGATCCCGATGACCAATTTTGCTGGCTTTGCGTTTTGCGGAACGCTCATTAGCAAAAGTTATTCGTTATTGGTTATTCGTTATTGGTCATGGGTTATATGTCACATGGACACAGCCAGGCAGAATAAAATCCCTGATAACAGATAACTATTGACAAATAACTGTTTTAGCCATCAAGGGGTTTGGCTTCATCAATCAGCATAATCGGGATATCATCTTTAATTTCATATAACAATTTACAGTTATCACAGATCAGTCCGTCCAGCGTATCATTAAGGTAAATGTTGCCTTTGCATTTCGGGCATGCCAGAATTTCCAACAATTCTTGACTGATGGCCATCATCTTCTCCTTAAAATATTCTTTCTGCTTCTATTATTTTTGATGCCCAAACATCAATAAAGCCTCAATTGAGCGATAATCGAGGCTTGAAACGCTCATTTTAGGTGAAAACTATTCGGCATTAATCAAATTTAACACAGCATAACATGAAAAAATAATATTTGAAATCCAGGCGGCGACAAAAGGCGGCAGCATGCCCCCATATCCAAGAGACAGGCAAAAACTGTGAAGCACCCAATAAAGAAAGACGACCGCAGCCCCAAATGCAATACTGACAGATGGCCCCTCATGCCCTTTGCGTTTAACGGCAACTCCGATGCCAATGATACAGACGATAATAGCCAGCACGGGGAAAGCAAAGCGTGCATGCAGGTCCACTCTAAAAGTCGTTGCATCGTATCCTTCCAGTTCCACCTCTTGAATATATGAAAAAAGCTCTACGATATTCATTTCCTCAGACTTTTTAAAAACGCGATGTAAATCCTCGGGAAGAATATCGATTCCCTCGGTGCGTTGCGGATAAAATCGCACGTCATAGGTTTTAGATTTAACGTTGAACTCCTGCTCCATGATGTCGTAAAATATCCATTTGTTCTTATGGTATATCGCCCTGTCGGCGTCCACTCTCCTTGAAAGCTTAAATTCTTTATCAAAATAATTTAACGTCACGCCGGAGATGCTTTGATCCCGGGGATTAAAATATTTGATGAAATATATAGCCCGGTTTCCCTTGATCCATATATTTTT
>Ga0209742_10000930_pt1 | contig 14327 bp, 9 predicted proteins | sample DeeMarSeWOR38_10_FD_187462 | JGI IMG/M metagenome (GOLD analysis project Ga0209742, IMG submission 187462) | Marine sediment microbial communities from White Oak River estuary, North Carolina - WOR-3-8_10 (SPAdes) (version 2) | ecosystem: Environmental > Aquatic > Marine > Intertidal zone >... | reverse complement strand
GAAAAAAAGCCGGTCCCAGATGCGAAAATTCTGCCGTTCCCATTTTCTTTCCTATCAGCGGTTGAGAGAATGGCAGGATATATATGAGCAGATAACCTCGACACTGCGTGAAGAAAAAGGCTTTACCATAAACAAGACACCGGCATCATATGAAAGCATCCATTTTGCAATTCTCAGCGGTTTCTTGCGCAACATAGGCTTTCGTAAAGGGAAAAACCTTTATCAGGGGGCCCAGGGCAAGGAACTGATGCTTTTTCCAGGTTCAGTCATTTTTAATAAGGGGGGACAATGGATCATGGCAGCAGAGCTGGTTGAGACTGCCAGGCTGTATGCCAGAACCGCTGCCAATATCAAGGTGGACTGGATTGAACCGCTTGCCGGTTCTCTATGTCGCTCAACCTATTCAAATCCCAGGTGGGAGAAAAAATCGGGTCAGGTGATTGCCAATGAAAAAATTACCCTCTTCGGACTGGTCATTGTCGCAGCCAGAAAAAAGAATTATGCCCGAATCAATGAAGCCACCCGCACTGAATCGCGCAAAATTTTTATTCATTCAGCCTTGATCCAGGGTGAGTTGTCAGGTCGCTATCAGTTTCTGGAACACAATCAGCAGCTTATTGCCCGCTATGAAAAAATTGAGGACAGGTTGAGACAGCGAAATATCCTGGCTGATGATTATGTGTTGTATAAATTTTATGACAGCCGGTTGCCCGTTTCTGTTAATGGCCGGGCCAGCCTCAACCGTTTTCTGAAAAAACAGCTAGATGACAAATTCCTGTTTATGGCTGAGCAGGATATTTTAATTCAATCGCCAAAATCAGACGAACTCTCCGATTTTCCGGAACAAATCGCCCTGGCTGATGGCATTTCTCTTCGACTGAACTACAGCTTCAATCCCGGTAGTGAGGAAGACGGAGTCACTGTTTTATTGCCGTTAGATCTTCTTGATCATGTTGCTCCGGAGATTTTTGAATGGCTTGTCCCCGGCTTGTTGGCTGAAAAGGTGTTGTTTCTGCTCAAGGGACTCCCCAAGAATATCCGCAAAAAACTCATCCCAATCCAACAGACTGCCGAAAAATTAACGAACGAACTGAATATGTATCAGGGGTCTTTATATCAGCGGTTGGAAGAATTGCTCTTCAAAATGTTCAGGATCAAGATCTTAAGAACCCAATGGCCCATAGAACAGCTACCATCCCACCTGCAGATTCGTTACCAGCTGAAGGACAGCATGGGACAAACGCTCATGGCAAGCCGCAGTTTTTCAGACTTGAAAGTTAAAAAGGCTCCGCAAAAAGACAGCAAATCATTGGAGGAACTGCGCCGGAAATGGGAACGAACCAATATAACCACCTGGGATTTTGAAAATCTGCCCCAAAAAATACCTGTGCAAAGCGTAAAAAACAAACTGCTGGGATTTGTTTACCCATCCTTACATCTAGAAAAACAGGGGAATATTTCCATAAAACTCTATTCTGATCCAGCTGAAAGCAGGAAAATGCATCATGAGGGATTACTTGCCCTTTACAGCCTTCAGTTCCCCAAACAGTTTAAACTCCTGAAAAAGGAATGCGTGCTGCCCTCTTCGCTTTGGGCTCTCTATGAAGGACTTGGCTCCAGGCAGCAGCTTAATGAAGACCTGTATCAATTTGTGCTGGAAACAATATTTGCCGTCAATAAAACTAAATGGCCCGAAAAGAATGAATTTTTTCAACTCGTTGACACCTTAAAACAGGAAGGACTTTTTAAAAGAAACAGAGTTCTGATAAACCTGGTTCTCCAGTTACTCAAAGAACGCAGAACAACCCTTGACCAGATAAGCAGAATTGAAACTATGACCCGCTCTAAAACTCGCTCAACATTAAACATGGGACAATTTCGAGCTGAAATGGCTGAAATAGTTCCTGCAGACTTCTTAAGACTCTTTTCTGAGGAACAGGTATTCTCAGCCATACGCTATTGCAAAGCATTGCAGATTCGAATTGAACGGGCCTATGTTTCACCGGAAAAGGATAAAATGAAAACTGAGTTGCTGGCTTCCCATGCAGAAAAACTGGAAAAGCTGAAGCCGAAGGCTCCGTCACCAGCTTGCCTTGAATTGCTCCAGGAATATCGCACCATGCTGGAAGAGTATAAAATTTCCCTTTTCGCCCAGGAAATGAAAACACTTTTCCCGATTTCACCAAAACGTCTGAAAGAAAAATGGCAGGAGATAGTACAGAGTTGTTAATCATGAAAGTATTTTGCACCATGTACTGAAGAGCATTATAAGTTTAAGGTAGCTTTTCATAATTTCTCTTTGAAACAGGAAAATTCATGTCGTCCCAGGTATCTGTAAATATTCCCCTCGCTGAAAGGATGAGGCCGACCCGGATAGAGGACTTTGTCGGCCAGGAAGAGTTGTTGGGAGAAGGAAGAATACTTGACAGACTCATCCGGCAGAAAAAAATCCCCTCCCTGCTGTTATGGGGTCCTCCGGGCAGCGGCAAAACCACTCTGGCACGAATCTTGGCCCAGAACATGTCAGCAGATTTTGTCTTTTTTTCAGCTGTTCTTTCCGGAGTTAAGGAGATAAGGGAAATTGTTGCCAGAGCCCGGGAACGTTCGACCAAAGACAATATTCATACAATTTTGTTTGTTGATGAAATACATCGTTTTAACAAAGCCCAGCAGGATGCCTTTCTGCCGCATGTTGAAAGTGGCCTGCTGACCCTGATTGGGGCCACCACCGAAAACCCATCTTTTCAGGTCATTGCCCCCTTACTTTCACGCTGCCGTGTGCTCGTCCTCAAGTCACTGACTCCTGAAAATCTTAAGATAATACTGGAGCGCGCTTTAGCAGACAAGGACAATGGACTGGGAAAATATAAACTTCGGATTGATATTAAAGCAATGGAACATATCTGCTCCCTGGCTGACGGAGACGCTCGAAATGCCTTGAATATCCTGGAGATTGCTGCTGACCTTGCAACACCAGCAGCAGAGGACAAAGATGCATTACCAGTCATCAGCGTCTTCACTGCAGAAGAAGCAAGCCAACGCCGGCGTTTACGCTACGATGCTGCGGGCGAAGAACACTACAATCAGATATCTGCTCTGCATAAGAGTTTAAGAGACAGTGATCCGGATGGCGCTCTCTACTGGTTGGCCCGGATGTTGGCAGCTGGAGAAGATCCGCTCTATATTGCCAGACGTCTCATAAGATTCGCCTCTGAAGATGTCGGCATAGCCGACCCTCAAGCAATTTCAATTGCAGTCAGCTGTCGGGATGCCTATCATATGCTGGGTAGCCCGGAAGGAGAGCTTGCCCTTGTTGAAGCTGCAGTTTACCTGGCTACTGCACCCAAGAGTAATGCTCTTTACAAGGCTTTTCATGAGGTGAAACGCGATATTGAAAAAACAGGTTCTCTGCCTGTACCCCTTCATATACGTAATGCCCCGACACACCTCATGCAGCAGCTTGACTACGGCAAGGGATATCAGTATGCCCATGACGATGCAGAAGGGTTGGTTGAACAGGAACACCTACCGGAGGAACTTTCCGGTAAAAAATATTATCACCCTACAAATCGGGGTTATGAAGCTCTTGTCAAGGACAGGCTGACAAAATGGCGCCAGATTTTAAAAGCACGCAAAAACAAACTCTAATTGGAATCAATTAAGAGATCATTAAAAGGAGATAATTGCCAATGAGACATCCAGTTATTATGCTCATTGTAATATTAAGCCTCATAGCAGCAGAAATTAAGGCAGCAGAGATAGCAGATTCGGGAGAACAGAATCTGCTCCTCTTTTACTCAAATGATGTTATGGGAGAAACAGAGCCCTGCGGTTGATCAAGTCGCCAGTTGGGCGGTCTGTCCAAAAAAGCTTTTCAGTTGGAAAAAATACAGAAACTCCATGAACTGCCATACCTTGTCCTTGATGCCGGAAACCTGCTTTTTAAACAGGAACGTCTTTCACCGGGACTCCTTGCGCAAGCAAAGATCACTGCTGAAGGAATAGTTGATTCCTATAATCTTATGGGCTATGATGCTGTGTCTGTTGGCAAGAATGACCTGGCGGCAGGCCTTGCATTTCTCCAGGAGCAGGCAGCAGGCTCAAAATTTACCTGGCTTTCCGCAAATCTTGTCAGCAAATCCAACCAAACCCCCCTGTTTACTCCAAGCCTGATTCGCAACATTGGAGATCTTTCAGTCGGTATTATCGGTCTTACGGAGTATGATGGGTCATTTCGGTTTCAGGAAAACGAAGATGCTGTTCTTCTTCCCTGGCAGAAGGTTTTACCGAAGCTTGTTGATGATCTCGCATCCAAATGTGATCTGCTTATCCTGCTGTCAAATAATGTGACGAAACAGAACGAAGAAATCGCCGCATCTTTTTCCAAGATTCATATTATCATACAGTCTACACCAGGTTCCAGGAATACTGAGCCACAGTTGAAAAATAACAGCCTTATCGCCCAAACCGGCAAACAAGGTAAATATTTGGGCTGGATGCTGGTAAATTGGCAAAAATCCAAAATCTGGGGCCGTACCGGCGCTACAAAAGAACTGGCACTGAAAAAACAGGAGCTCGATGGCATAATCGGCCGGATCAGTCGTATGGAAAGGCGTGAGAAAGAAAATCTCACGGCAGATACCAGCTATCAAAATCTGGTAAACACCAGGGAGCGACTGCTTTCAGAAATTATATTTCTGGAAAATGAACTCTACGATCTGAAGGAATCTGGACAAGCTCCTTCAACCTTTGAAAATCACTTTATAGCCCTGGATATCAGCCTGCCTGACCAACCAGATGTTGAAAAAATCGTTAATGCTACCAAACAAAGGGTTAATCAGTCAGGTAGGAGCCAGGCAGCTGAGGTAAGGAGGATAACTTCCAAATCCGAACTGCAGATTGAAAACCTTGTTTTTACAGGCTGGCAAACTTGCACAGCTTGCCATAAAGCTCAAACTGAATTTTGGCAGAGAACCGCTCATGCTTCAGCTTACCAATCTCTGGCTGAACAGGACCAGCAATTCAATCTTGATTGCCTTCCCTGTCACGTCACGGCTGAATATAAAGACTTTAAAATCAGTGACAATGATACTGACCTTCTTTCTTTGCCAGCAGCACTTCAACAGGTGGGGTGTGAAGTCTGCCACGGTCCCGCTAAAAACCATACGGCATCGCAGAAATCTTCAGCTATTTCCAGAAAACCTGACATATCAATCTGTATCAGATGCCATACATCTGAACGCGATGAAACGTTCAACTATAACAATGATATTGAAAAGATAGCCTGCCCTGCAAGCCAGCGATAACCGGAATTTAGAAATAAAAAATAAAGGATGCTGACTGAAGGCTGAGGTGAAATGATAAAAGCATATGCTGGAAGTAATATTCCTGGGACTTAATTTTAACTGGACAGAAACTGCTAACTGGATGCAAACATCATGAAATCCAAATTAAAAAGGCCATGCGCAAAACGCATGGCCTTTTTAATTTATTACGACTGTAAAAATTATTTATGCACCAAATGCCTTCTGTAAAGGCGGTACAGTTTGTTTTTTGCGGCTCATCATACCGTTAACCCACATGGACTGCCCCTCAAGTTTAGCATTGAAAGCGCCCTCGATGATAGCAGGTTCATCGGACACAACCATAAGATCAGTTCCTTCCTTGACCACGTCTGTAAGCATGAACAGCACCGAATGGCGGCCTTCAGCTTTGACTTCCTGGACGGCCTTATACAGATTATCCCGGATATCAGCAACCTGGTCTAAGGTGGCAAGCTCAATCTGCCCGATACCGACCTTTTTGCCGTTCATGTCAAAATCCTTGTAATCACGGAATATAAGATCCTTTGCAGGTACGCCCTCAACAGATGATTTGGCTTTAAGCATTTCCATAAAAAGTGCATCCTGGTCTGTTACACCCGTTATCTGCAGGAGTTCAGCCACGGCGGCCTTGTCCTCATCTGTACAGGTCGGTGACTTGAAATTGACCGTATCGCTTAAAATAGCACACAGCATGCCGCCTGCTATATCTTTAGGCAATTCCACATTATTGTTTTTATACATTTCCAAAAGGACCGTACAGGTGCAGCCGACAGGCTTATTATAAAACAATATCGGACTGCCGGTGGTAATGTCACCGATCTTATGATGATCGACAATAGCAACAAGGTTGGCATCGCCTATATTGGCCGGCGCCTGGGCAATATCACTGAAATCAACTAGGGCAACATCCTTGCCGGCAGCATCTGTCAGCTCTTCTGGTGCAGTAAGGTTGAATTTTTTCAAAACCACCTTACTCTCGGGATTCAGGTCTGCTGCAGCAATCTGCATACAGGCCTTGGCATCGGTACCGGTTGACTTGAGATAGTTTGCAAAGGCAATCGCAGCGGTTACAGAATCGGTGTCAGGGTTGGAATGACCGACAACAGAAACAGACATAAGAGATCCTCCTTAAATTTATGATTTGATTAAATGATACAAAAAATCAATCCAATTAATGTCTTTAATTAAAAAGATTTTCTATTACTGGTCAGTGATCATAACGCAGTTACTGAATAGCAATTCAGTGAAATACGCCGCAATAATAGTGTGTATATAAAGACGAGTCAAGCAGAAAAAATTAGATTTCGGCTGAACTTTTCCCCTTGATCTTATGATTCAAAAATGCATTTCCAATTGACCTGTTCTAAAAAGCAAGATAACATAATTAACTGGTCGATATTTATTTCATATTCTAGAAATTTTTTAATAATCTTACGATTTCATTATGTATCAAAAAAAGAGTAAACCCCCAAAACGTTCTTCTGCAACTCTTGCCACCCTTCTGATTATCGCGCTGGTTTGTGTACTCTATATGGGTTGGAGCTATCTTTCAGGAAATCTCCCCTGGCAGCAATCTCAGGAGGAGGACGAACCTAAAATCACCTGGCTCGAAAAAGAAGCGAAAGAAAAAGAAACTGTTACAACTGCTGAAGATAGTGGAATAAGTGAGGAACAACAAAGTGTTCATATCACACTAGGTGAATCAGTACCCTCCCCTGTCCCTCAAGATGAATGTTTGCTGACGGTTGACAAAATATCCCTCTTTTTTGAGCACCTTGACCGTCAGGCTTATATACATGAGCATGCTGTAAAAGGATCAACCCTGGACCATTTTAGAGGGATCATCAACAAGTTGATCGCCAACCCACCTGTTGTAGTTCGAGAAACCGATGATCTCTTTGCAATCCTTAATAATATGGCGCATTTTTATCGGATATTGGGCCCAAAGGATATTCTCCTGATAAAAGACGTTTTCATTAATGAACGAGAGCTTATAGAACCAACCATGGCTCTATTTTACAAATGGTCTGAAATAGCTCCGGAATGCACCAATGACGACTTGGATATAGATCTGCCATTAGCAGGTTTATACGAATACGCTGGATACTTTATAAATACTCTCGGTGGTCAGTCGTATCTTTTCCGCCGGGAACTCTACCTGCGTATTTTGGCCCGCTATTATTCGATTCTTATAATTGACCGGGCTAACAGCGTTGACGCAAATCGCTATGGCATTGACATTCGTTATACACTGGACTCGCTGATTCAGGAAATACAGGGAAATGGCAACCTGGTAAACAGACAGGCGTACCTGGATAATCTTGTCAGGCTGCAAGAATTTTATCAGGCCAAATACGGTCGAGATTAATGCAACCCCTTTTCGCCTGATTCTAATACAACTGACTATCTTCTGTCACCCAACAAGCGCAACAGCATCAGGAAAAGATTAATAAAATCCAGATAAAGTTTAAGTGCTCCCATAATAGCCCCTTTGCGTATTACCGCTTCGCCGCCGTCCATAATACCATGCGCCCCCATTCGGGTTATCTGTTGGACATCGTAAGCAGTCAGACCGGTGAAAATAATCACCCCGATCCCTGAAATAACCCAGGACATCATGGAACTGGCTAAAAAGATATTTACCACCATGGCTATGATAATCCCTATAAGCCCCATGAACAGAAATGAACCCCAGCTTGAAAGGTCCTTCTTGGTGACAAAACCATACACGGCCATAGCTCCAAACATCCCAGCAGCAATAAAAAAGGTGGCTGCAACCGAGGTCATTGTATAGAGAAGCAGGATTGCCGATAAGGTGATACCGTTGAGAATGGAGTAGACAACAAACATACCAGTGGCAGCCTGGGCTGATATGCTCTCAATCCTGGCGGAAAGATAAAAAACCAATCCCAATTCGCCAAATATCAGGCCGTAAAAAATCATTTTGTTGCCAAAAACAAACTGCAGAGCGGTTTGGGAATTGACGGTCAGAAAAGCAGCGAGGCCGGTTAGACCCAATCCGATTGCCATCCAGTTGAAAACTTTGGCCAGAAAAACGGTTGAGGCCTCGGTTGTCGTCTGAGCAATAGCACGCTCGTTACTGGTGTAGCGGTTATACATTCCTATTCCTCCTTGTTGTTTATTCATCTGTGATATGTTTAAAAAAATAACAGCGTTCTGTAATAACGACCGCTGTTTCATTTCAATGGTGGCATAAACTTCACTTCATAACTATATATTATTTCTATAAAGAAAATAATCATATTTATAAAACTTGCAAGATCAATCGCATTTACTCCAGGAACAGACTTATGAAAATTGCAATTAGCGGCAAAGGGGGAGTCGGCAAAACTACCATTATGGCGCTTCTCGCCAACCAGTTCAAAAAAGAAGGCAAAGAAGTACTTATAATTGATGCTGACCCAAGCCCTCATATGGCAGAAACCATCGGCATTAAGGAAATTGACAAAATAAAACCCATTGCAGAAATGACTGAGCTCCTGGTTGAGCGGTCTGGAAAGGTTAAGGGTTCACCCTTTTATCAGATTAATCCACAGGTTGACGATCTGCTGCAGAAATTCATGATTGAGAAGGACGGCATACGCCTGATGGTTCTTGGAGCCATCCAGACAGCAGAGGGTGGCTGTGCCTGTCCGGAAAACACCGTGCTTAAACGAATGCTGACCAAACTGCTGCTCTCACCAACACAGGTTGTCCTTCTTGACATGGAAGCCGGTGTTGAACATCTGGGTCGTGGTACCATTGCTGGAGTCGATCATCTGTTAATCGTGGTTATACCTTCTAAATCTAGTGTGAGAACAGCGCTTAAAATAAAAAAATTAGCAGTCGATTCGGGAATCCCCAAAATTTCCTTTGTGGGAAATCTTGTCCAGGATAAGGATGATGCAGATTTTCTTAAAAAAAGTCTTGGGGAGGTTCCTGTTGCCTTATTTCCTGACTCTTCCTTAATCAGAAAAGCTGAACGCAATGACCAACCGCTGACTGAGCTTACTGAACAGATATCTGATGCACCGGATAAACTCGTGAAGTTTTTGCAGGGGGGTAATTAATGATTTGCTGGCATATGGATACTGCCAACAACTGGCAGAGATATTGAAGACAGAAAATTTATTGTAGAATAAATCACACCGATGATCTTCAATTTTCAATGATAAATCTATCTGGCCTGCCTGCCATTTGCCAGTTTCATGATGATCTCGTTTGAATGTTCAAGCCTGTTGACAATGGTTTTGAACAGGTGCTTGGAGACATCAGGATAATTTTCAATAACCTCGAAGAGTTTGTCACCTGGAAAACGCCTGATAGTGGCACGGCCTTTTGCAATAATTGAAGCTGTCCTGGCCTCTCCTGAAATGGCGGACATTTCACCAAAATAGCTTCCAGGCTGGGTAATTTCCGCGATTTTTTTGCCGCTCTTGACTACTATCACCGCACCATGAATAAGCTCAAAGAAATCATTGTCCGTATTACCTTCTCGAATGATGAAGTCCCCATCTTCATATTTCTCCATATCCGGACTGACCAGATAGGAAGGTAGACTCATTTTCGTCAATACGGTTCGCTTTGTAGCTTCATCCAAGCTGGTTATACCTTCACGGACCTTTTGCAGAGCTGCTGAACGAAGTGGCAACATCCCTTCATTTGTTGCAGTTTTCCGCAAGCTGTCTTCCGGCACCTCGGCACTAATGGCTTTAGCTACCTCTTCAGTTACCTCCATGAGTTCAAAAAAACCGACACGCCCCTTGTAACCACCACCCCGGCAGGCTGAGCAACCGTTGGGACCATATATTTGCAGATCCGAAATTTCTTCAGAATCAAAACCGGCACCGATCAGTTCATCATCAGGATAATGACTCACTATTTTTTTGCAGTTGGTACAGAGTCTGCGGCCCAGTCGCTGGGAGAGTACCATGGTAACCGAAGAGGCTACCATATAGGACGGAATACCTATATCAACCAGACGGGCAATAGTTGCAGCACTGTCATTGGTATGCAGAGTACTGAAAACAAGGTGGCCGGTCATAGCTGCCTTGATGGCAATTTCAGCCGTTTCCATGTCTCGAATCTCACCAACCATGATAATATCCGGATCCTGACGCAGGAAGGCCTTCAGTGCCGCGGCAAAGGTCATGCCGACCTCCTGGTGTACGTTCACCTGGTTAATGCCCTTAAAGTTGAATTCAACCGGATCTTCGGCAGTCAGAATCTTATTGTCTTCTCTGTTCAGCGAGTTCAAGGCGGAATACAGGGTAACGGTTTTACCACTACCGGTGGGGCCGGTGACAAGCAACAAGCCCTGTGGTCTATACAGACACCGTTTCAGTGTCTCATATGTATGCACATCAAAACCCAGCTTGGTCAGGTCAACATTTAAAGAGCTTTGATCAAGAATACGGAGCACGACACTTTCACCAAAAAGAGTGGGCAGCGTAGAAACACGGAAGTCAACTGCTTTGTTTCTACCAAGCCTCATCTTGATTCGGCCATCCTGCGGTATGCGCCGTTCTGTAATATCGAGGTTGGCCAGGATTTTCACTCTGGCAACCAACGCGTTCTTGATGGAAAGGGGCAGATTCATGGATTTGTATAGCGAGCCGTCCAAACGATAACGAACCTGGAAATTCTTTTCAAATGGTTCAATATGAACGTCGGACACCCCATCCTTGACCGCCTTGATCAACATACCGTTGACCAGCTTGATGATCGGCGCATCAGAATAGGAGTATGACTCCATCATCCTTTCATCTTCATCCTCATCAGCACCAATTTCAAGCTCACCTGCTGCTTCAGATGCCAGGGCACCGAAGTCGTCTGCTACCTCCTCAACCGAAACCTCTTCTTCTTCATCAACCTGCTCCTCTTCCTGGTCCTTGTATAGGGCATACTCCTCATCACTTATCTGATAATGAGTCCGGTAGGCCTCGATGAGATCATTTTCCGTGGAAACGCCCACAGTCAGCTTCATCTTGACTTCAGCCTGCATAGCCTCGACTGCAGAGGTATCAGTCGGTTCAGCCATGGTGACTTTCAAAGTGTTGGTGTTTGCAGCTATGCGCAGCGGGAATGCCATGTATTTCTTGGCAATCTCGTATGGCATTATTTGCAGGGCATCTGGTTGCGGTGATTCTCTGGAGATGTTAATAGCCGGAAAGCCATGCATCCGGCTTAAAACATTAAGTATGGTCTCCGCATCAATATAATTGAGCTTGGTAAGGATACGACCCAACCGCATATTACTTTTTCTCTGGACCTTAAGAGCATGGTCCAGTTGGTGCGCAGTGATATATCCCTCTTTACGAAGCAGATCGCCGATTCGAACCTTACCGGCACCAGACTGATCCTTGACTGTACCGCTCAAACTGGACTTTCGAGCGTCCCCTACTGGTCTTCGTCCTGGTACAGGCCTTGGAGGAGCGCCTCTGAGTTGTTGTGGATTGGCCATAAAAGGTATCTAAGAATAGAGTTTAGTTTATTTTTTGCTCTTTACAAAAAATATTTACAAGGAAAACTAATTTACACCTATGTGTAATAAATTTAAACAAAAAAACAAAAAGAACAGGCTGGAGATACTAATTCCCCAGCCTGTTCTTGTATGGAAAAACTGCAATACAGAACTGTTTCTGATTAATTAAAACAACCCTGTGACCTTACCGGTATCCGTTTCAACATCAATACGTCGGAAAGCAGGATTGGAGCTGGTGCCAGGCATCAAACTTATGGTGCCGGCACAGGGGCACAGAAATTTGGCACCGGAATAAATCAACACGTCACGAATCGGCAGCCGCCATCCTTTGGGCACTCCTTTCTTCGTAGGATCATGGCTTAAGCTTAGGTGGCTCTTGACCATCATCGTCGCGTAGTCTGCGTACTTAGGATCATTTTCAAGCATTTCCGCCTTGGCATTGGCCTCAGGTGACCAGTCAACACCGTCGCCGCCATACACTTCCTTGGTAATTACTTCAACACGATCGCGAAGTTTCATTTCCAGCGGATAGAGGAATTTAAAATCGTTTTCTTCGTTGCAGGCATCGACCACTGCATCAGCGAACTCCAGGGCTCCATCGCCACCCAGTTCCCAATGCTTGGACTCGGCGCATCTGGCACCGGCTGCCTCGGCAATCCTGCGGACAACGGCGCATTCTGCATCGGTATCGGTATAGAAACGGTTGATGCAGACCACGGGGTTGATACCGGCCTTGCGGATAACGCCGATCAAGTGGACCATATTCTCGCAGCCCTTCTCGACAAGTTCCACATTCTCTTTGGTGTAAGCGTCATCCAGAGGTTTACCGGCAACAACCTTGGGGCCGCCGCCATGCATCTTCAGAGCGCGTATAGTAGCGGTCAAAACAGATACATGTGGCTTGAGACCGGAGAACCGACACTTGACATTCCAGAATTTCTCAAAACCGATATCAGCGGCAAAACCTGACTCGGTAATATTGTAATCAAAAAGTTTCAGGGCCACACGGTCGGCGATGATCGAAGACTGGCCAACAGCAATATTTGCAAAGGGACCTGCGTGGACCAGGCAGGGGTTGTACTCTGCGGTACACATCAGGGTCGGATTAACGGTGTTGCGCATGAAGGCGGCCATGGCGTTGCCCACTTCCAGGTCACGGCAGGTTACCGGCTTGCCGCTCTTGTCAAAGGCCACGGTAATGTCATTAATACGCTCTTTCAGATCTGCCAGGTCTGTGGCCACAGCCAGGATGGCCATCAACTCGGACCCCACGGCAATACCGAATTTTGACTGCATGGTAAAACCGTCATAGCGGCCGCCAAGGCCGATGATGATATTTCTGAGAGCCTGGGCGCAGAAATCAATGATCCAGCCCATCTCAACCCGGGTAGGATCAATATCGAGTCTCCGCATACCGGTCAGCCTGGCCAGCTGTTCATCATTATAATTCCGCTCATGCTGCATACGGGAGGTCAAAGCCACCATAGCCAGGTTATGGGCGTTCATGATATCGTTGATGTCACCGGTGAGCCCCAGAGAGAACTCGGTCATGGGGATCAAAAGTGAGTTGCCGCCGCCGGCCGCAGTACCTTTGACGTTCATGGTTGGACCGCCGCTTGGCTGACGCAGAGCGCCGCCAACATTCAAACCACGCTTGCCCATACCCTCCATCAAACCGCAGGAGGTGGTGCTCTTTCCTTCACCCAGAGGGGTTGGAGTAATAGCGGTAACCTCGATATATTTACCGTCCGGTTTGTCTTTCAGGCGGTCAATAATCTTCAGAAAATCAAGCTTCGCCAACCTGCCCATGGGCAGCATCTCTTCCTTCTCAAGCCCAAGCTTCTCCCGCCATTCTTCCGGAGTAGGCATGTTCTTTTCAGCAGCCTCTGATATCTGCCAGTCTGCCATTTCTACCGCGTTATAAGCCATTTCATTCCCTCCTTAGTTCTTGTAGATTTATAGTAGAAAAACAACCACCATTCCTAGCAACTTTGATGTTCGGATCCATCGATGATGGAATTCGACATCAAAGTAATAACAACAATTAAAACGAAAAAGCAAGTAGAAATACCTATACGTCTGCCTGAATTCCGCTAAAAATGGTTGGATACTTTTTCTGAAACGTGTGAAGTAGCGGGATCATGACCTCACGCATGGACGGCTCAGCACCTTTGGAAGTACGCAATTTGAAAATATGAAGCCATTCGAGAAGATTGGCAAAGGTTATTAATTCCGTTTTACAGGAATTCGGCAAAACCGTCCTGGCTGCCTGCGGCGAGGAGGTTTCCAGAAGCTTGAGATAAATCTCTTCAGTGTCCTGCATTGCCCTTTCCCAGAGTCTATACTCTTCGCTGCCCTCTTTAAAAAACATGGGCTTGATAAAGGTAACCTCACTGCCGAACTTGTCCTGACTGTAACGGCAGTAGCGTTGGCTTTCCTGCAGATAGGACACCGGCCGGTGCCTGACAATTTCATGGGTTATGGCCCGGTTCACGACGAAAAGGACAGCAACGTGGCGG
>Ga0209742_10000927_pt1 | contig 14344 bp, 12 predicted proteins | sample DeeMarSeWOR38_10_FD_187462 | JGI IMG/M metagenome (GOLD analysis project Ga0209742, IMG submission 187462) | Marine sediment microbial communities from White Oak River estuary, North Carolina - WOR-3-8_10 (SPAdes) (version 2) | ecosystem: Environmental > Aquatic > Marine > Intertidal zone >... | reverse complement strand
ATTAGAAGCTGATGGTGTTGGTTCGACTTTGTTTATTAATCTGTTGCGGGGTAATTCAGGGCGCATACGCGGCAGCGGATTCAACCGACAAGCATTCACATCCCGTTAACCTGCCGGACAATTCCTGTGGCTCGTGTCATACACAAGATAGCAATTTTGTGAAAGCCATTGCCGTTGATCAATCGAAGTGTAAAACCTGTCACGCGCTAAAAGAAGCAGTAAAAACTGAACCACTACAAACAGCGCAAGCACAACAGGAAATACTGAATTTAAAACAGCATCCCGTGGCGCCCAAAGAGAAATTACCCGCGAATGCCGGTATGCGTTTCCCCGTTTATTATAAAAGTAGCCGCCTCGGTGATGCGCCCAACGAAATGGTATTGATTCCTGCGGGTGAGTTTATTATGGGCAGCGATAATCGCCTGCCGGATGAAGGCCCCGAACATAAAGTTGTCCTGGATGCGTTTTATATTGATATCTATGAAGTGACAAATTTACAGTATAAAAAATTCAATGACGCAACCAGACGGCGCTCGCCCACCCATTTTCGCAATCGTACCTTTCCAGATGGGAAGGCGGATCATCCGGTAACCTATGTTTCCTGGGAAGATGCAGATGCCTACTGTCAATGGGCGGGTAAACGTTTGCCAACAGACCAGGAGTGGGAAAAAGCAGCGCGAGGCACCGATGCACGCATTTTCCCCTGGGGAAATGAGTTTGATGTTAGAAATGCCAACACCCCATTGCGTTGGCAGCAAATTGGTGCGTTTGGTGATACAACCCCGGTGGGCGCGTTTGAAGGTGGTGTAAGCCCCTACGGTGTTTATGATATGAGTGGCAATGTATGGGAGTGGACGGCGTCGTGGTACAAGGCATATCCAAACAATAAAGTAGCATCGGAAAGTTATGGTGAGCGCTATAAAACGTTAAAGGGTGGTTCCTGGTTCGATTGTTCGTTTTATAACTGCGGTATATCGGCGCCAGTATTTAATCGGGCATTCTTCTCCATTCGGACCAGGAATGACAGTTTTGGATTTCGCTGCGCCAGAGATGCTAACAATGATAGTTAACAATCTTTTGAAACAACTTTAGTTAAAAATATTTTGAGTAGTCGATGATAAGTTTTAAATACAAAATTTTTACTGTAGTCGTCATCATCCTGTTGATGGGTTGTAAGCAATCCCAAACACCGGATGACGCCAACGGTGATACGCAGGATGCAGCCGTGGTAAAAACAGTGATCAAAGAGACCGCCATGGTACGCGTCCCGGCGGGAAAATTTATCCGGGGCAGCAATAAGGAAGATACCGAAGGTATGCAGGCGCGTTATGGTTTCGCAGCGCCGCTTTATCAGGACGAACATCCGCAAGCTGAACTGTATCTTGATGAGTTCTGGATTGATGTTTACGAGGTCACTAACAAAGCATACAAAACCTACATACTCAATACTAATCGCATGATGCCTTTCGCATGGGTCAACAACGGTTACGCCTTGTCAGAAGCACAATTGCAGGCAATGGATGTGGAAAAGTTGCGTAAAATGGCAGTGGACTATTTTAAACTGGATATAGATACGCGGGTGATGAATAAGCCTGCCTTGCTACTGGCGATGCTTAAGCAGCAGCAACAACTGGATCAGCTGCCGGTTGCGGGCGTTAACTGGTTTGATGCCAGAGAGTTTTGTCAATGGCGTTTGGCGCGGTTACCCAGCGAAGCGGAATGGGAAAAAGCCGCGCGTGGAGCTGATGGTCTGGAGTATCCCTGGGGGAATGACTGGAACCCAAAGGCGACCAATACCGGCGATGACGGCGCGTGGGAAGAGGGTATCGCCCCGATAGGATCTTATGTCGATAATAAATCACCCTATGGCGTATATGATATGTCTGGCAACGTCTGGGAATGGGTCGATGACTGGTACGAGCGCTACCCTGATTCCAGCTACCAGTCAGAAATGTTCGGCAAAAAGAAACGCGTTATTCGTGGTGGTGGCGGCGGGATTGGTCACTATGCGATTAGTTATTTTTTCCGTGGTGCGACGCGACAGTTTTCAGAACCAGAAATGGAAAGTGATGATGTGGGTTTTCGTTGCGCGAAAGATGCGTGATACATGACAGCTTTATGAATGAAGGCATGATTTTAGTGGTGATAAGTTATATGGCTAAAACAATATACCTGATGATGCTTGTACTTTTATTGTTGAACAGCGCTTCTGTGCTGGCTGGGGCGCCGTCATTATCGGCGCTGGAAAATATCAATCAGCAACTGAAAGAAGAACACCATAAACGTTCCAGCTCCTGTTTCGGTTGTCATACCGAAACCGATTCGCCCGCTTTCAAGGAAATTATGAAAAAAGAATGTGTGATTTGCCATAAAACCGGTTGGGTATCCGGCAAACTAGAGGAACTGGCGAAACAGGAACAAGCAGGCAGTCCAACGGGGTCAGCTCCAACCAAAAAAGCTTCGGGACAAGGGCCGGGCATGAGCATGCCCATGTATTATGACGGCAGTAAACTGGGCGCCAGACCCAATGAAATGATTATTATACCGGCCGGAGAGTTTATTCGTGGCACCAACGGCCGGCTTCCTGATGAAGGTCCGGAGCATAAGATGAATATCAACAGTTTCTATATCGATAAATATGAAGTAACCAATTTGCAGTACCTGGAGTCCTTGAAGTACACGAAGCGCAAACCACCTCAACACTTTGTAAATAATCAGGTGCCCCCTGGCAAGGCTGATCACCCGGTGGTGTTTGTCTCGTGGTATGATGCCAAGGCTTATTGCGAATGGGCTGGAAAACGTTTGCCATCCGATATCGAATGGGAAAAGGCGGCGCGCGGTACCGATGGCCGTACCTATCCCTGGGGCAATGAATTTGATATCAAATTTGTCAATTCACCAGTACGCTGGGTGGAGTTGAATTTACTGGGTGATACTACACCGGTAGGCGCTTTTGAATCTGGTAAAAGTATCTATGGCCTTTATGATATGTCGGGTAATGTCTGGGAGTGGACGTCGTCAAAGTATGAGCCTTATCCCGGCAACACTCGTAACTCGGAACTTTATGGTGGTAACTACCGCACGCTGAAAGGCGGGTCATGGTGGGATTGTTCCTTTTATCAATGTGGTATTTCCGCGCCAGTCTATAACAGAAGTTTTTTTCATCCGAAAACCAAGAATGACAGTTTCGGATTTCGTTGTGCAAAGGATGCAAACTAAAAAATAGTTGGGTGAATAAACGATGGATGAGAATCAACAAACAACCAGTTCCGGCCAGCAGTGGATACTCATTGCGGTTATTTGCGTTGCGGGGATTGCCGCAGTATTTATGGCATATGATGCCGGCACCAAAAAAGGAGTAGTGACATCCAGTGCTAATTCCGAGTCTGTCGCGAACGCTTCCCTGGAGGATATGGTTTTAATTCCGGCAGGCGAGTTTGTTATGGGTAGTGATGACGTGGATGCCAGTGGAAAATCCCAGGAATTTGGATTTAATGAACCCTTGTATCTGAATGAACACCCACAACGAACAGTTTCACTGGATGCTTTTTATATTGATAAGTATGAGGTGACTAACGGCGAGTTCAAGCAGTACTTGCGTAGTCTTGGCAGGTATTCAGAAATGCAAATAAACGACCTGATTGAACGTTTACAGATGCAGCAGGATAATTTGCCCGCACGGAATATCACCTGGTTTAAGGCAGATGAATATTGTCGATTCGTAGGGAAGCGCTTGCCTACCGAAGCCGAGTGGGAAAAAGCCGCGCGCGGTACCGATGGAAGGGAATACCCCTGGGGCAACGAATGGAATGCGGAATTTGTTAACGCAGGTCAGGGCGAGTCTGATTTAACGCCAGTAGGTAGCTTTGAGAATGGGAAGTCGGTTTATGGGCTTTATGACATGGCTGGTAATGTAATGGAATGGACGGCTGACTGGTATGAACCTTATCCCGGTGCCGAATACCAGAGTCCGAATTACGGTAAGAAACGTCGCGTAGTGCGCGGTGGTAGTTGGGGAGGCGTGGGGCACTATGTGATCCCGCATTATTTCCGGGTAGCTTACCGGTTTAACTTTCCTCCTGACCAGGCGTTCAATGATGTGGGATTCCGCTGCGCAAAAGATGCTTAAATTTATTCTGCATAACAAGCTATGAGCGAAACGATCAGTAATAAAAACGTAGTTACTTTTACTTACCAGATTCTGGATGAAGACCGTAACATCATAGAGCATTCCGATGTGTCCATGGAATATATCCACGGTGTTTCGGAGGCCATGTATCCTAAAGTAGAGCAGGCTTTGGAAGGTAATGTGGCTGGTGACACGGTTGAGGTAGTCTTGCCGCCAAAGGATGGGTTCGGAGAATACGATCCTAATTTGACTTTTACCGATCACATTGACAATGTGCCGCAGGAATATCGCTGGGTTGGCGCCAAACCGGCATTTGAGAGTGAAAGCGGGGAAGTGATGGAACTGGTAGTAAGTAAAATAGAAGGAGACCAGTTAACTGTTGATGCCAATCACCCCTTTGCAGGAAAAACGGTGACTTTCCGTATCAAAGTGCTTGATGTGCGTAAAGCGTCTGCGGCGGAGCTCGGTGGTAATGTTTTCCCGGATCCCGGTACGTTGCAATAGCAATTAATGGCGTGTTACAAAGCTTTACGCTACGGCAACGTTTTGTTTGGCCCGCGCAGCGGGTAGGGTCACAGTGAAGCTGGAGCCGACGCCTTCAACGCTGTCAACTGAAATTTCTCCATCCATCAATTTACAGATTCGGCGACTAATAGCTAATCCCAGGCCCGTGCCACCGTATTCCTTGCTGATAGATGGATCAGCCTGGGTAAATGCTTCAAATACCCGGTCCATTTGCTCGGGCGACATACCGATACCAGAATCTTTCACTTCAATAAATAAATAGTCTCGGTCATCCATGGTCTGAGATTTTACGTTGATGTTGATATTCCCGTGCTTGGTAAACTTGTTGGCATTGCTCAACAGATTATACAAAACCTGTTTGAAACGCATTTTGTCCGCATGGAGTGCGTGACTGTCGCTCTCGAGCTTGACGTGCAACTGGTTAACGTTTTTATCGACAGAGGGTAGTATGGTAGCGATAACCTCGTTGATAACGGGTTCTATCTCGAAGTCCTCAAATACGAACTCCATGCGTCCGGCCTCTATTTTGGACAAATCGAGAACATCATTGATGAGTGATAACAAATGATGACCGGACACATTGATTTTTTCCAGATCGTCGATGGCTTCCTGATCGTTAGATTCTTTGGCTTCTTCGGAAAGCATTTCGCTGTAACCAATAATCGCGTTCAAAGGTGTGCGCAATTCATGGCTCATATTGGCCAGGAAAGCGCTCTTGGTCTTGTTGGCGGATTCCGCGGTATCTTTTGCGACACGCAGTTCCTGTTGCTGCAGTTGCCGCTCAATGGCAACACTTACCCAGCTGCCTATAAGATTAACCAGGTCCTTGTCAGTTTCTGCAAAGGGTAAGGCACGCTTCTGGCGCGAGGAGAAATTAACCGTGCCGTAAGGTTTTCCATAAACAGTGATAGGTGCGGCAATATAACTACCGACCTTGGCAATACGTAGACTTTTATGACGGCCACGGATTTTAGGATCCTTGATATCGGAAATTGCCAATGGTGCATTTACTTCCAGGGTCAGGCTGCAGATGCTTTCATCCAGGAAATACATCATGCCGGGCGTCTGGCCATAGGTATCTGTTCCCGCGACGTTAAGAATTGTGGAAGTATTTTTTTCCGGCTCTATTTTATTAACTCGACCGCAATCCGCTTTGAGAAACCGGCAACCCAGATTTAGCATTTGGTCAATTTGCTCACTGAGTTTAAGTCCAGCCATGGAAGATACTTCATAAAGTAAACGGATACGATCACTTTGTTCCAGGAGCGCGGTTTCAGTTTTTTTGGTGCGTCGTATAACGACAACCATGAAAATACTTAGTATTAGCGCGACGCTGCCCAGCAGGCCGATAAATCGGTAGGCTTCCTCGTTATGTTTGGCCGCTTGAGCCAGTTCTTTTTCTACTGCCTTGCGTTTCATTTCCAGAATACCGGAGATGCCATCGACAAATTTATCCTGCATCGGTACCACTTCCTTGATGAAAACTTTTTTAGCTTCCTCCATTGAATCATCCTGGATGAGGGTTAATACACGATGCTGGATCATGCCGCCGCTATTCATATATTTCTTTACATCTTCCCAGGCGGCTTCTTCCTGTTCACTCATCGGCCGACTCCAGAGTTCATCCCGGGCTTTCAGAAACAGGGTACCCATTTCGCGGATTTTTATAAATTCTTCGTCGCGATCGAAGGGATCATCCATAGCATTCATACGTGCCAGAGAAATGGCGCGGCGATGTGTCGCATCACGCATGGTTGTTAGTAACGTGGTTTCCAACTGGTCATTGGCGATGCGTTGTAATCGCTCGGTGTTGGTTCGAATGGTGCTATGCCATACAACAATCAAGGCAACCAGCAAAAAGATAATGCTGGCGAACCCGATGACGAAAAATCTCTTTGATCCCGTGCTTTTCATGTTTTCTGGCAATTTGTTGGTATTGTCAATCTGTGTAATGAGTCCAGTTCTAGAGCCTGGTAAGTCACGGGTAAAAATGGCGTATTCAATAAAGGATTGTGGTTCAGCTGCTAATAACCCCAATATTTTGCCTAAATATCGCGTAGCGCTGTTTTTTACTTTGTTGCTGCGAAACTAACGCGAATTTCCTTTATCACCCTACGCTTTATGTTTATTTTTTCGGCGTTTCAATTTAAAGCTTTAGCGAAAATTGCGTAGATAAAATAACAGCTTAATTTAAAAATCGACATGATCGTTATTAATTTTCTGTACCTCCCTCGCAATTAGTTATCCGCTTTATTGGAAAGCATATATGATATTCGTAAAACGTTAATTATATGATTTGAAGTGATTTTTGTTGGTTTGCATTAGCCATGAATCTGAGCCAAAAATTCAGTCAGATATTTTATGGTTGCCAGACCACTACAAGCTCGATAGATTGGTATTCAATTCAAAGCGCTTACTGACTAATTGATATTTCTGATGTTAGCGTCTATCTAGCAGCTTGAAGTTTCATTAGGAGGATTCAGGATGTGGAATTCACGAAAAATGAAAAGCAATGTTGTCACGCTGATGGCTTGTGGTTTTATTTTGACAAGTCTTATGGGCATGAAAACCGGCGACATGGATGAAGAATGGGAGCGTTGGGTTAACGATGATGCTGAGGCACGAGCGCTGGCAGTTAACGAGGGTAATCTGGAATTTCTGACTTCGCCACCAGATAAGCCACCCCATGAGCTGCATAACAAACTGATTATCCATACGCGCAGCCTGCAGGACGGCTGGATTGATTTGGTGCAATGCCATGAAAACCTGGACAGGGTATCCCTTGCGGAAATCATGTATCACGATCGACGGACGCGTAATATTAAGATTCTTTCCAGTGTGGGCGTGGAACAGGCGTGGGTGGAAAAGAATACTGTGCAAATGAAAAATATTTCTGACAACGCCCGCTTATGTGTGTCGGCTGAGGTGCACTCCTTATATCCAAATTTTGATGGCACCTATAGTATGCGCAATGGTCCGTTTCACCGCCGCTTCCTGGATGGTTATTACCCCATGCGCGTTACCATGGACGTGACGTTGCCGCAAGGCGAGTTGAGTTTTGGTGCTATTACACCGATGGAACAGGAAGGGTTCAGTGTCAGTTATGAGAAAGGAAACATGACAGTGGATGCTTTGTTTGTCGGTGAGTTGAATATAGAAGTCTATTTTGATGGCGTGGATGGTTAGCGCGAGTGGAAGTTCATATATTAAGGGTTATTTTTAAATAATCCGAAGTAGCAAATCAAAAAAAGCAACCTGCCTAAAAACAGGTTGCTTTTTTTGTGGATGTTGGAATCAGGCCTTACCTTGCAACTGGTGTAATATCGCCTCGTTTTCCAGGGTTGAGGTATCCTGGGTAATTTCTTCTCCCTTGGCAATGGTTCGCAGCAGGCGCCGCATGATTTTACCGGAGCGCGTTTTCGGCAGGTTATCGGCGTAGCGAATTTCGTCCGGCTTGGCGATCGGTCCGATTTGATCGGCAACCCAGGCGCGCAGTTCTTTCGTTAAACCTTCATCTATACCGCCTTCAGGCCGGGCACCGCGCAACACGACAAACGCAAAAATGCCTTCACCTTTGACTTCGTCCGGTCGACCGACGACCGCGGCTTCTGCAACTTTGGGATGCGCTACTAATGCGGATTCCACTTCCATCGTACCGAGGCGATGACCGGATACATTTAACACGTCATCAATGCGGCCCATAATCCAGAAATAACCGTCTTCGTCGCGCCGCGCGCTGTCACCGGCGAGATAGTATTTCGCATTAAATTTACCCCAGTAGGTATCCTTATAACGTTGATCGTCTCCCCAGATAGTGCGCAGCATGGAAGGCCACGGTTTGCGTATCACCAGGTAACCGCCCTGGTTTGCCTGCGTGATTTCATTACCCTGTTCGTCAACCACGGCTGCATCGATGCCTGGCAAGGGCAGGGTGCAGGAACCGGGTTTGGTGGGCACGGCACCGGGAACCGGCGCAATCATGTTGGCACCGGTTTCGGTTTGCCACCAGGTATCCACGATGGGACATTCTTCCTTGCCGATTACGGTGTGATACCACATCCAGGCTTCCGGGTTAATGGGTTCGCCTACAGTGCCTAACAGCCGAATGCTGGAAAGATCATAACTATTGGGATAATCATCACCCTGTTTCATCAGGGCGCGAATGGCAGTGGGGGCGGTGTAGAAAATAGTAACCTTGTGGTCCTGGCAGATTTTCCAGAAACGCCCGGGATCAGGAATAACCGGCGCGCCTTCGTACATTAACATGGTAGCGCCAACCGCCAACGGACCATAAGTCACATAGCTGTGACCGGTAATCCAGCCCACATCCGCGGTGCACCAGTAGACATCATCATCCTTTATGTCGAATACCCATTTCATGGTGAGAATCGAATTGAGTAGATAACCCGCGGAAGAGTGTTGAATACCTTTGGGCTTGCCGGTGGATCCTGAAGTATATAACAGGAACAGCGGGTGCTCGCTGTCAACCCATTCCGGTTCGCATTCCGCGCTTTGTCCTTTCACTAGATCGTGCCACCAGATGTCGCGACTGCTATCAAAGTGTATGTCATGGTTGGTGCGTTGCAGGACGATGACCTTGTTGATAGTGGCGCAGCCGTGGGAGAGCGCTTTATCCGTTGCCGCTTTTAGCTCGACAATTTTACCCCCTCGATGACCACCGTCTGCAGTGATGACACACACCGCACCGGCATCTTCGATGCGGTCTTTTAAAGACTCAGCGGAGAAACCGCCAAACACCACAGAATGAATAGCACCAATGCGTGCACAGGCCAGCATGGCTATAGCCGCTTCCGGAACCATGGGCATATAGATGACGACGCGGTCACCTTTCTCGATGCCAATGGATTTTAGACCGTTGGCAAATTCGCACACCTTGCGATGGACTTCAGAAAACGTCAGGTGCTGGGTATCACCTTGTTCACCCTCAAATACGATGGCGGTTTTGTTGCCTGCTTTATCAAGGTGGCGATCAAGGCAGTTGTAGGAAACATTCAGCGTGCCGTCATGAAACCAGCGGAAATGAGGTGCCTTGCTGCTATCCAGCGTTTGGGTGAATTCTTTATTCCAGGTCAGCTCCTCACGAGCAAGACTGGCCCAAAAACCTTCATGATCCTCCAGGGCGGATTTTCTTAGCTGGTCCAGGGCATCCTTTTTCAGTCGTGCCTGCTTGATAAAGCCATCAGACGGTGTGAACAACCGATTTTCCTGCAAGATGGATTCGATGTTTTCCGTGGCCATAAGCGTCTCCTGTGCTTGGTTGTATTTGTTTTGGCTTATGTTAACAAACGATAGTGCATTACCGCACTACCATGCCATAAAGACACTGACCCAGCGCAAAAATACCGAATATGCGGCCTTGGGTTTTTCAAAGATCCAGCATGATTTTGTCTACCCTGGGTATTTTATCCAGATCCCAATGTTCGAGAGCCCAACGCCAGACATCATTCAAGCTGTCGGTGGCGAGTTCGGCAGGTGGATTCTGACCAAGAAAACTCAGTGTATTTAGAAGGTTAGCGGTGGGTGTGGTGTCGTCGACGGGTTGCGCCATGGTTTGTTTGCTTAATTTTTCACCGCTCTTGTTGGCGGCAATGGGCAGATGAGCATAGTTTGGCTGTGCAACGCTAAACAGTTGCTGCAAGTAGATTTGCCGCGGTGTGTTGTCGAGCAAGTCACTTCCCCGTACTACGTCGGTGATGCCCTGTTCGGCGTCATCAATTACGACTGCTAATTGATAGGCAAACCAGCCGTCAGCTCGTTGTAATACAAAGTCACCCACGACTTCGCCAACGTTGTGGCCAAAATATCCGAGGATCTGGTCTTCAAAGCCATATTCCTCTGACACTGTCAGCACGCGAATCGCGTGTTGGGAGGATGGTTTCACTAAGCCATTACGGCAGGTGCCCGGATAGACGGAAAGCTCGGAATCGGCCAGTTGGCGCAGGATATCTTTGCGGGAGCAGCTGCAGGGGTAAATCAGCCGCCGTTGCCGGAGATCGTCAACAGCCGCTTGGTAGGCTTCATGGCGCTGACTTTGAAATACCACCGACTCGTCCCAATACAGGCCATGGCGTTCCAGCGCGCGCAGGATATTGTCGGCAGCGCCAGGTACTTCGCGGGGTGGATCGATATCTTCCATGCGCACTAACCAGCTACCATTGCTGGTTTTGGCTTCCAGATAGCTGGCAACGGCTGCCACCAGCGAGCCAAAATGAAGAGGTCCCGTCGGAGAAGGTGCAAATCGACCGCGATACGGTGGTGTTTGTCGGGGGGGTTCCGGTTGCGATGATTGATTGACTGACATCGGCGTGCTGGTTGCTCTGTTACCTCGCAGCTGACAATAACGGTTGCGCCGTTATTGCAGAGCATAAGACCAACATCAAAACATGACAAACCCGCATGTCAGGCAGATTTATTTGCCGTATTGTTTTTCCTTGATTTCGTTCAGGGTTTTGCAATCAATGCATTCTGTGGCAGTGGGTCTTGCTTCCAGACGGCGCACGCCAATCTCGATACCACAGGACTCACAATAGCCGTATTCGTCATTGTCGAGGCGGTTGATAGATTCCTCGATTTTTTTGATGAGCTTGCGTTCACGGTCACGCGTGCGCAGTTCCATGGTGAAATCCGATTCCTGGGTGGCGCGATCGTTAGGATCCGGGAAATTGGCGGCTTCATCCTGCATGTGATGCACGGTTTCGTCGACTTTTGCCATCAATTCCGCCTTCCAGCTGTTCAGCAGTTCGCGAAAGTGCTCTATTTGCTCCGTATTCATATAATCTTCACCCTTTTTCATTTCATAGGGGGTGAAGTCGGTATAACCCAGTTCGTCACCTGCGGCACGAGGACGGGCAGCTGGCTTGGCTGTCGGTTTGGCTTTTTTCGGTTTCGCGGCCGCTTTTTGTTTGGTTGTGGTTTTCTTTGCCGCTTTCTTTTTGGCAGTGGTGGCTTTTGCCTTGGGAGCTGCTTTTTTCACCGCTTTTTTCGCGGCCTTGGTTTTTGTGGTCGCTTTTTTGGCTGCCACCTTTTTCTTGCTGGCAGTTTTCTTTTTACTGGTCGTTTTTTTTGCTTTGACAGTCTTTTTAACTGCCTTCTTCTTTACCGCTTTCTTCTTTTTTGCAGCCATGTATTGCAGCTCCTGCATGTCAGCATATGGAAAATATAAGGGCGCATCTTATATCAAACCTCGATACGAAATACAACAATTTAACGGTTTTATGCTGCTTTTTCGTGATTTACCAGGGTTAGTGCTGGATCGCGATTTGGTAAAAGTTTCAGTGTATTATGCGTAGTCAGTACGCATCCGGGCAATGGGTGTTTATTTTGTAATCAATAGTGGTTTTTTTTGAAAATAACTTTAGGAGGTTGGAAATTAGTGATGGCGGAGAAATTGAAAGCCCTGTTATTTGATGTGGATGGCACCGTTGCCGATACCGAGCGAGATGGACACCGGGTGGCGTTTAATCGCGCCTTCGAGGAAGCAGGACTGGATTGGGACTGGACGGTTCCTTTGTACGGCGAACTACTTTCCATTACCGGTGGCAAGGAACGCATCAGGCATTTTCTCGATCGCCACTGCCCGGAGTTTTCCTGTGAGGGTGATCTAACCCAGTTCATTGCGGACCTGCATGCCGCCAAGACGCGGTTTTACACCGAAATGCTGGCGCAGGGTGCGATACCATTAAGGCCCGGCATTGAGCGCTTGTTTCGCGAAGCACGGGAGCAGGGACTGCAACTGGGTATTGCGACGACGACGACATTTGAAAATGTCGAAGCTTTGATTGAACATAACCTCGGGGCGGATGCCATGGCGTGGTTTGACGTGGTGGGGGCTGGTGATGTGGTGCCCCATAAAAAACCGGCGCCGGATATTTATTTTTTTGCCATGGAACAGTTAGGGCTGACTGCCGGGGAATGTCTTGCCTTTGAGGATTCGGAAAATGGTATCCACGCCACGCGCGGTGCCGGCTTGACCACCGTCATTACCACTAACGACTATACCCATGATCATGACTTCGACGGCGCGGCTCTGGTGCTTGATCAGTTAGGTGAGCCGGATTCACCGTTTCAGGTTTTACAGGGCGACGCCAACCAGTATCGTTATTTCAACGTGGAATTGGCTCACTATATTCACCAGCGTTCTGAGCAAAATAAGTAAATATGAGCGAGCAACGAATTAAACTCGCCGATCGCATGGCGAATATTGAACCATTCCATGTAATGGACTTATTGGCTACGGCCAGGTCAATGGAAGCGCAGGGTCAGCAGATCGTGCACATGGAAATTGGCGAACCGGACTTTACTACCCCGGAGCCGGTGATGCGTGCTGCGCAAGCCGCGTTGCAACAGGGACAAACACACTATACGCCGGCGGTGGGTTTATCGATACTCAGGGAACGGATCGCAGAGTATTACGAGATCCGATTTAATGCCAAGGTAAATCCCGAGCAGATTATAATTACACCTGGCGCATCCGGTGCCCTGTTGCTGGCCCTGGGAGTATTGATTAATCCGGGCGACAAAGTGGTCGTGAGCGATCCGGGTTATCCCTGCAACCGTCATTTTGTCCGCTTGTTTGATGGTGAGCCGGTGGGTATACCCGTGGATGCCAGTACCCGCTATCAATTAACCACAGAATTATTATTGGAGGTGCCGGTGGCCGCGATGCTGGCTACGCCTTCCAATCCCACCGGTACCCTGTTAAATCCCGAAGAAATCACGCAATGGATGAAATACGCGGAAGATAATTCCTGTTATTTGCTGATGGACGAGATCTATCAGGGATTGGTGTATGGACGGGAGAGTTCGACCATCGCCGGGCAGTGCGACCATGCCTTTGTTATCAATAGTTTCTCCAAATATTTTTGCATGACTGGCTGGCGTTTGGGGTGGTTGGTAGTGCCTCCCGGTTACCAGCGGGAAGTGGACAAGCTGGCGCAAAACATCTTCCTGGCGCCATCGACCCTGGCGCAATATGCTGCCGTGGCGGCGTTTGACGACGAGTCCATTGCCATTCTCGAAGCACAACGGCAGCAGTTTCAGCAACGGCGGGATTTTCTAATCACGGCGATCAAGGAACTGGGCTTCCAATTGCTGGTGGAACCGGAAGGAGCCTTTTATTTGTATGCTGATTGCTCCCGGTTCACCAATGACAGTTTTGACTTTTCTCATACACTATTGCAGGAAGCAGGTGTAGCGATTACCCCCGGGAAAGATTTTGGTAGCCATGACTGCCATCGTTATGTTCGATTTGCCTACACAACGGCCATTGAAAATCTGGAGCGGGGTGTGGAAAAAATTCGCCAGTTCCTGGTTCGCGCCTGAGAATAATATCCATAAAATTTAGCTAGTTAGAGTATCGGTGAGTTCTGTTTACAGATCCGCGACTGATTTTGTTTGGCTAATTTTTGATCTTTGATAAGATAGAACTTCTGCAATTTCAGTCACAGATTTAATCTTTGATTAAGATAAAATGATTAATATTTGTACAGACTGAAGAATTGACGTAGTGATCTAAAAGTAACTATCAAATTTTGTTAAATATTTTGAAGATAAGCAGTATGACTAATTCTACCGACATTTTAAAACAAAGCCCGGATATGGAATGTTTGCGCGTGATTGCAGTGGATCGTCGTACCCACTCGTGGCGTACGCTGGTTGGCTCGCTGATCC
>Ga0209742_10000925_pt1 | contig 14361 bp, 11 predicted proteins | sample DeeMarSeWOR38_10_FD_187462 | JGI IMG/M metagenome (GOLD analysis project Ga0209742, IMG submission 187462) | Marine sediment microbial communities from White Oak River estuary, North Carolina - WOR-3-8_10 (SPAdes) (version 2) | ecosystem: Environmental > Aquatic > Marine > Intertidal zone >... | reverse complement strand
CAGTATTTACATTGACGACATCGGTCTGGCGATCACCGGTAGTGTGCGATACTACATTGCCGTTTTCGTCGAGAAGAAACAAGGCAACACGATTGCTAGCCGCATCGAAATCCGCCGCGCTGATGGTAATGGACTGGTTGGCAAACAACTGCACAACATAATAGTCATCAGCATCACCCGTAGTAAACGAGCGCCCTGCTCTGCCAAAACCCGGTTGGTTGACATAACCGCCAAGTGTAGTGGGATTACCAAGAGTCTGTGCCTCAGAAAGGCTATCATTGCTTTGATAAGGTGCATTAGGATCATTAACATCGCTATCGATTCCGGACCCAGTTGCAATAGTGATACTTCCGCTGAGGGTTACTGCGTTGTTGTTACCACCGGTATTGCCGCCAGTGTTGTCACCACCGATATCGGTTGTGGGTAACATATTGTCTTCTCTGCTAACATCGCAGGCTGCGAGAATCATGCTGATCATTATCACGAACAAGCAGCGCTTTAATTTTTCTCTCGCAGGTGTCAATCCATATGTCATAGTTCGATACTGCCCTCGCATGACATTCATAAAACTTGTGTTCGCCATAGTTAAGCGACGACCACGCGAAAATCCATTTATTGTCCAGCAAACCCATGCTGGCCGTTGTGAACTCCGTCACATGAACTGCGCTACATGAGCTGCGTCATATAAAAACAGGGTTCGCCGGTTGATTATGATGTCAGCACGCCAACACCCCTATCAATCAAGACTGATATTTTTTGATGCTGTTACTCTTGTTTAACTGTCACCAAGATTTTCTGTCACTGGTAAAAGCCCTTATCGTAAAGGTCTTTCATGGTAGTGGGATTATTCCAGTCAGTCTTTTTGGATGACTGAATAATCAGTACTGTGTAGCCATACTTTTTCTGGTTGTGCGCAAACACCTGTGGAGATTGCATTGTGTCAGCGACTTTCACGGGAATGGTATTCATGATCCGCCCCCTCGTCATGAATGATATGTAGATGTCGGGACAGAATGTCCCGGTTGTTGAAACTCCCAGCGCCCTTGATCACGTATTAATTTTCAGGCACCGGATCACTATACCATCACTTCGTAAGTGTTCCTAGAATTTTTTACGTAAGTAATATGTTTTGTGAACCAGTGCGTGCGATTTAGCTAACAAATTGTTTGGAAAAGTTTTTATTTATCTGGAGAAATGTTTAAACACTTTCTGAGATTTCGAGAATAGTGATTAGTAAGGGATAGAATGCGACCACCCTGGTAGTCATCTGCTCTTTAGTACTTATACAAAAATAACTCACTATGACCATGCACCATCAAGATTCATTCTTTCTTTGAAGTAACTGGCTGTTGATGTAACTGGACCCTGGCTGGCCTGGCGCTATATATACTGCTCAATGGAACCGACTTTCCCCCTTCCGTTACCATGCGCACATGAGAACGGTTCATTTCGCGTGGACCACGTACGCCACAGGAATGCGCGATTACACAGACTTCATAGGTGAGGTTCCTGGCGTAGTTGGCAACCCGTACTGCCTTGTCCTGTGGATTCAAACCCTTTTGCAGGCGGCGATCATGGGTTGTAATACCGGTAGGACAGGTGTTCTTATTGCATTGCATGGCCTGAATACATCCCAGCGCAAACATAAATCCACGCGCGGTGGCGACAAAGTCTGCACCGGCACAATAAGCCCAGGCAACTTCCGCGGGGGTAATCAGTTTTCCCGAGGCAATCACCTTAATGCGCTCCTTCAGGCCATGCTTTTCCAACAGGTCAACAACCGTTGGCAGGCTTTCACTAATGGGCAATCCAACATAGTCCATCAAACTCATGGGCGCTGCGCCGGTGCCGCCATCCGCACTGTCAATGGAAATAAAATCCGGCGCGCCGTGAATAATGCCGCGTTGTTTGATAGCGACGCACAGCTTCTCAAGCCATTCAAAAGAACCAATGACCGTTTTAAACCCGACTGGCTTGCCGGTCACATTGCGCACGTGTTGCACCATGTCCACGATGTCACTCACTCGTTCAATTTCAGGGTGACGATTGGGACTGATGCTATCCTCATATACCGGTATACCGCGAATGCGCGCAATTTCTTCCGTGACCTTCTGTCCTGGCAGAATACCTCCTTTACCCGGCTTGGCTCCCTGGCTTAACTTTATTTCAAACATTTTCACCTGGTCATGCGCCGCAATTTCCCGCAACTTGTGATCACTCATATGACCATGCTCATCCCGCACACCGTACTTGGCCGTGCCGATTTGAAACACCAGGTCGGCGCCTCCTTCCAAATGACAAGGTGACAAACCACCCTCACCGGTATTCAACCAGCAGTTTGCCAGTTTGGCGCCACGCGACAGAGCAATCACGGCAGGTTTGGATATGGCGCCATAACTCATGGCTGAAATGTTTATCAGTGATCGGGCAACATAAGGATTGTCACAATTGGGACCAATCGTCACGTCATGTATCGGTGTCGCATCCTGACCAAGCACTGGAAATGGCGTGTTAACAAATAGCAATGTGCCTGGCGGACGCAAGTCTCTGGTGGAACCAAAAGCCACTGTATTATCTACTGACTTGGCGGCGCGGTATACCCAGTTACGTTCCGCACGATTGAAGGGTAACTCTTCCCGGTCCAGGGCAAAGAAGTATTGACGAAAGAATTCACCAAGATGTTCAAATATTCCTCTGAGCCGTCCGATCACAGGGAAGTTTTTACGAATCGCATGTTTGGTCTGCGTGACATCAATCACAAACAGCACTACCAGCGCCAGGAAAACCAGGCCGATTACAAACACGAACAGAGACGCGAGATAATCAACAACCGTCAACATATACACAGGCTTTCTCCATTTTTATAAAAACTGTATTAGTCTTCGATAAGGCACTGGCTAAGAATACACACTAAGAATCTAGTAACACACGCGTGTAAGATACTCTGTTTAGCCAACTGAAGTATGGATGAGCTACAGTGATTATCAAGCTCGTTTAGATCTCTGACGCTGTTCTATCAGGCGTTGCTATAATTTTCAGCTAGAACCATCATGACCATGTGAGGGTGCTCGCTTGCAGCTTATTACCACACGATCGCATAGTGCCAAACTGGATGGTGTGAAGATTTACATGCTTTTTCACGCCCACCTGATCAACCGAACTAGTCACAACTATTGTTACTAGATGGATAACTCATGCTTACGTTACAGTTCAGTCCACTAATGTGAAGCAATTATGGCGTATCATTTTGTGTTTACATCATTTACAGGTGGTCGCCCTAACTTGCTATAGGTATCCAATACGAGATTTTTCAAAGCAACCTCAACATAAAATAGCGATATTAGCTAAATAGTGTCCGCGGCCTGCAACGCCGCGACTATGATGACTACGGCAACCGGCGCGCAAATTCCCAAAGAAGTCCATTCAGATCAACTGTTTATTGCTTGGCCACTATTTTACTTAGGTGCCCACTTACGGCTTTCGCTCGGGAATTAAAACTATAGCAGCTGAATACACGTTGCTAATTTTCAACCACCCTTTATAATGTTTGTAACTTCTCGCCTATCAAAGCAGTATTTTGGCGCAGCCGCATTTACTGAGTCGTAACAACAATGTGGCACATAAATAAAAAAGTGGTCATCACGACTTTTGGGGGAATTGGGGCACGGGGCGTCGGTTTTGCATGTTTATGCATAATAATAATGTCACTTCGGGGGTAGTTGATCGTACCAAGAAAAATCTTGTTCTTGGGTTTGCGTCTGTCATTGGCCTGATGGCATTCCTGGTAATATTCAGATCCCATCAACTGGAAGTTACCAAGGACCAGATCGATCTTATTGCGAAAAATCATCTTACCAAAATAGATCTCGTCGTAGAGATGCGTTCTGCAGCTCACGAAAGAACCCTCGCCTTACAGCGCATGCTGTTGCAACCTGATCCTTTTATTCGCGACGAAGAATGGATCCGCTTCAACCGTTTCGGTGCTGAATTCGCGCGAGCGCGTCTCCATATTTTGTCGATGAACCTCAATGAAGAAGAAAAAAAGTTGCTCGACTACCAGGGCACGGTCACCAAAAATGCGCTGGACTCGCAAAAACGCGTCGTTGAGTTGATCGAAAAGGAACAGTTTACGCAAGCACGCGATGTATTGCTGAGAAGCGTTATCCCGTCAAAAGAACAGGTAATCAACCAGCTAAATACCTTTTATCATTACCAGGAAAACGAAGCGGGAAAAATTACGCGCGAAACCAGTGAATTATACAAGGAAATGCGTTCGTTATTGATAACCGTATCTGTCATTGTTGGCATACTGGGAATCGCCATCGCCGCGTTCGTGATTCGGCGCACCACCACTCGAGAGGAAGCGTTATCAAACGCCTATGATCATATCCAGCGACAAAGCGCGGAGAAAAGCCAGTTGCTGGCGGATGTCATTGACGAGTACCGTTCACCGCTAAATGTTCTTTTACAATATAGCGACGCCATTGCGAAGAACGCCAATAATGAAAATGCGCCCGACAAGAAGTTTTTGTCAGACATTACCAAAATACAGCATGCCTGCGAACATCTTAACGGCTTAACCGACGAGATCATGGATTTCGCCAGACTGGATTCCGGTAAAGATGAAATCGTCCTGCAGGAAGTTGACATCTATGACCTTGTCCAGGACGTTGCCAATCAAATCAAACCAATTGCAGCAAAAAACAGCAACCAGATCGACGTGCAATGCCCACCCAACATTGGTTATATGGAAACGGATCCTACTAAACTGCGGCAGATTCTGTTTAATCTGTTGGCCAATGCCTGCAAATATACCGAGTTTGGCTTTATAACCCTGAACGTCAAATTTAACACCACGCGCAACAACGGCACCGAGCATATCCGCTGGATAACATTCAGCGTGATTGATACCGGAGTTGGCATTACGCCGAATGAAATGGAAAAAATATTTACCGCAGTTCCCAATGTCAGCCGACCCAAGAGAAAATACCACGAGGATAGCGGCTTGAACCTGTCTATCAGTCGGCGCTTGTGCCACATGATGAGCGGCGAAATCATTGTGAACAGTGAACCGGGTATGGGATCGGTATTCTCGGTCAGACTCCCCTACGTATCTTCAGTGCCTCGACTGGAAGTTGTGCAATAGACTTTCGCACGCTTCGCTCAAGTTTTGCCCTGCACTGATACTGACTTTTTTCACCACCGCCGACTGTAGTTCATTGTGAAAATTTGCTTTAATAAGCGTCTATGAAATACCGTTCCATCATTTCCGCCGATTCTTTGCAACAACACCAGAGCGATCCGGATTGGCGTATCGTGGATTGCCGTTTCAACCTGAAGGCACCCAATGAAGGTCTGTCGTTGTATCAAATGGAACATATTCCCAATGCGATCTATGCGCATCTCGATCATGATTTGTCTGCGCCACTAACAAGTAGTTCTGGCCGCCATCCGCTGCCTGATGTCGAGACATTCAAACAAACGCTCGGTAAGTGGGGCATCGACAGCAACACCCAGGTAGTGGTTTATGATGATGCCGCGGGCAGTTATGCAGCAAGATTGTGGTGGATGTTACGCTGGCTCGGACATGAAGCCGTGGCGGTACTGGATGGTGGTTTCACCCTCTGGAAACAGCAAGGCCTGCCTACTTCATCCGCCATTCCCCACATAGCGCCAACCATATTCGCCGGCGAACCGGATATGACGATGGTGGTCAACAGCAATGAGTTGGAAAATCATATTAACACCTCCACCGTTTGTCTTATCGACGTGCGTGACCCCAGGCGCTACCTTGGCATAGAAGAACCAATTGATAACGTTGCTGGTCATGTGCCCGGCGCGCTGAATGTTCCCTGGAAATCGAATATAGACGATAACGGCATGTATCTACCCAAAGCCCAGCTGCATGACCACTATACAAAAATACTGCGTGATGCGGGTAGTGATAATAACATCGTGTTCATGTGCGGTTCCGGCGTTACTGCATGCCATAGCCTGCTGGCGCTGGATTATATAGGTATTAGCGGCGCTAAACTGTATCCTGGCTCATGGAGTGAGTGGATTACCGATCCCCGGCGACCGATTACAAAATCTTCAGAATAATCAAATTCATTCTATATGCGTTAACCGTTTCCTTACTTATAATCGGTCGAGCCTGATATATTTTTGTTGACCGATGTCAATATCACCGAAACTCGAGTCTTTTACTATACCTTCGCTTAACATTGATGTTACCGGTAAAAAACATGCCCCGGCAACCAATGAAAGTACAGTTACCATCCTGTTTACAAAACGTGTAACTACTTCGCGCAAGCATTTGCAGGCAGCTTCTTACTATCTGATCGCTGCATTCATTATTATAATTTGTTATCAATTTCCGAGGGGAATCATCATGAGTCAAAGTTTGTATGAAAAAATTGGCGGCGACGCTGCCGTTAACGCCGCTGTGGATATTTTCTATCGTAAAGTTCTGGCGGATGACCGCATCAACCAGTTCTTCGATGGCGTTGACATGGAAAGACAGGCAACGAAACAAAAGGCATTTCTAACTGTTGCATTTGGGGGTCCCAACAACTATTCCGGCAAGGACATGCGTGATGGCCACGCCCACCTGGTTGCCCGTGGTTTGAACGACAGCCACTTCGATGCGGTAATGGAAAACCTTGCAGCCACATTGAAAGAACTTAATGTACCCGACGATTTAATCGCAGAAGCCGCGGCGATTGCAGAAAGCACCCGGAACGACGTACTGGGCCGATAGGTGGGAAATTTACGCAATCATAAGGCCACAGTGACTGACAAGACGCTAAGTAGCGATTCATTACGCTACACAAACCTGACAGTCAGAACATCACTAGCCTGATTAATGACTTCATCCTGGCATAGCCCCGCCGTGTTACTGTCGCGACGGGAGCTATGCCGACCCTGAATGATACGCAACCTCAATGGTGCAGTCAGCGCCCCCTCAGATAAAGTAAAAAAACTGCGTGATGCAATACCGGCATCACACAATATTTTCCTGCCTGCTCCAGATAACCACAAGAAAATATGGCAAAGCTTGCAATTATTTGTTGCTCTTTTATGGTAGCGTAAAGATATTATCAGCATGCCGTTTCAGATTCTTTAATATGTTTTTGCCAGCCTGTAGGGTTGGCATCATACTGCGGTATCCACTTATCAAAATATTTTGGACGCTAACCTATGGCCAATATCGTTATTCTCGGCGCAGGTCGCATCGGCAAGGCAATCGCTATTGATCTTGCGCAGCAACACAGCGTTGTATCGGTAGACCACGACCACGCAGCCCTGGAAGAACTACTGCAAAATAATCCTGCTATCCAGCCCGTGCAGTTTGATTTGCTTGATAGCCAGCAACTTGCCGCGACGATTAAGCCCATGGACCTGGTTATCAGCGCAGTTCCCGGATTTATGGGCTTCGACATTCTGAAACAGGTCATCAACTCGAAAAAAAACGTAGTTGACATCTCCTTTTTTCCGGAAGATTCACTCGCACTGGACCAACTGGCGAAACAACAGCAAGTAACTGCTGTCGTGGATATGGGGATTGCTCCGGGTATGAGCAACCTGATCCTGGGCTTTCATAACCAGCACATGCAGGTAAATGAATTTAAATGCATGGTTGGCGGACTGCCTAAAAATCCCCAACCACCGTTTAACTACAAAGCACCGTTTTCACCAGTCGACGTGATAGAAGAATATACCCGGCCGGCGCGTATCGTGATTAATGGCAAACAACTAACCCGCCCCGCACTATCTGATATTGAAACGGTCGAGCTACCCCGCGCAGGAAAACTGGAGGCATTTAATACTGATGGTTTACGCACCTTGCTAACCAGCATGCCCACTATCCCCACGATGGTGGAGAAAACCCTCCGCTACCCCGGTCATGCCGCACTAATTCAGACCCTGCAAAGTATCGGCTTCTTCAGCACCAACCCTATAACGGAAATCGGCCAGCATATTCGGCCACTGGATATTACCGCCCAGCTGTTAAAGAAACACTGGTTGCTGGAAAAAAATGAAGTTGAATTTACCGTAATGCGTATTGATATATCAGGAACCGAACAGGACAAACCGGTGAGCTATCAATACGACCTGTATGACGAGTACGACCCTGTTACCCAGACAACTTCCATGGCGCGCACCACCGGTTATGCCTGTACTGCGGCTGCTAATTTGATACTGGAAAACAAATTCGCCGCAGCGGGCGTCAGTCCGCCGGAAATTATTGGAGGCAACTGGCGATGTTACGAATTTATTATGACTTATCTCAAGCAACGCAATATCATCTTCAGCCAACAACGTACGGAGAATTAAACCCTGTGTTATGCTGGATACTGACTAGTTGACACCCCTGATTATGAGTAGATTGTGATCAGGTTTAGCATTAACGTACTATTTTCATTTGACCTGACAATCATCCACATCTACATTTACTGATGTCTAAACTGTCACCAACAAGTCAGTCATGTATTCACCTGGGAGGTTCTAATGAAAGTAAAATATTTTATTACCGGGATTATTTTCTGCCTGTCCTTATTTGCTACACAATTCGTTCTGGCCGCAAGTGATGCCACGAAAACCATGGCAGGCATTATGATGGATCTGAACCATTATCCTTCCGATGCGGAAAAAGGTACCCTGAAAAAATTGCTCAGCGATGGCGCCACTACCGACGCGGAAAAAACCATCGCCACTGCTATGATCAACCTGGAACATTCCGCCACCGCCGAAGACAAGCAAAAACTCAGCAAAGTCATGGGTGACGACGCCGTTCCGGGTCCCACGCGCGTGTTAGCTGAAATCGTGCACAATATTAATCACAAGCCAAGTTCATCTGACAAACAAAAGCTCAAAGAGATCATGCAATAATTCGTTTCCTGTATTGCATACAACAGTAGTTACATAAAAGAAACGGGGACTTCATGAGTCCCCGTTTTTTGTTTAGATCCATAAACTGTGACCGTTATAACATCGAGCCAACATGCTTTCAGTGACTAGCCTGATGAATTGGCATTGTTCTCATCCACTACCTGTCAAGCTTTCCAACATTTGCAACCGCTGCATCGCATCAATAAAACTTTCTCCACAAGCATCAGCACTGGCCTGAAAGCGGGCACACACAGCAGGTCGATCAGGACTATGAAATATAGCACAGTAATGACGCTCATCCAGGTGAATGCAACGCACACCCGCCGGTTTACCATTAGGCATACCGGGTATTGACGAGCTAATGGATGGTGCGATACAACAGGCGCCACAGCCGGGTCTACATTGCATAATGAAACCGCCTTAGATCGATTCTTCCAGCGCGCGTTTTTGTCTGATCTGATTGCCTTTCTCGCGCTCCGCATCCTTGTCGATCAACACTTCGTAGACATAACCGGCACCGGAACGTAAATCCATCGTCGACGAGCCATCATCCCACTTCACATGCAAGACGAGAATGCCAAAAATGTTTTCCTGGTAGTGGGATTGCGCAGGACCATATTCTTTACGCGCCTTTTCGATCAGTTGCTTGTAAAAGGCTTCGCTGGATTTTTCCTGATCGTAAACAATGTAGATCTTGTATAAGCGGCCATTAAAAAAATAATATTCTATTTTTCGATTGTCTTCGGTACGCCGAACATAAACATCGGGATCAATTTCCATGTGGTCAGCATAGGTGTAAGCACTGCCGGGCTCTGCCTTGTGTACTTCGTATTGGCTGGTCAGTTCTTCAATACCCATACCCCAGGTGATACCCTCAAATCCATTTGGTAAAGTCACGGCGACTTGCATTGCTACGCCGAGAAGTAAGCTCATCATGACGGTTTGGTTCCTTAACAGTAGCGCAATAATAATTAGAATTGATCCAGGTATTCTAAGTGAACACCCCGATCTGGCCTAGACCTATACACCTGGATTGTGTCTAACACCGAAAAACCGAGGAAAACGCTAAACTATTAACTTACTAACTATATGGTTTTTATAGAAATTTGACCTCGACAAAATTGTCCGTTAGTCTCAGCCACTTAACAACAACTCACTAGACTGACAACTTACAACAACTTGGAGGGGAGCGATGGAAAACCTGCATATTATTTTATTCGTTGGCCTGTTTGCACTGGCAATGATTGGCGCATTCAACGACTCTAAAAAAGCCTGATAATAAATACAATAAAGAAGTAGTTTCAAAAAAGCCAACCAGGTCTGTGGTTGGCTTTTTTTATGATCAGCATCTTTATTTTTTGCGTGTAGTTCCGGACATGCGCACTGATTTTATATTTCTATTCCACTGAAACAGCACCGACACAGCATTGCGTTAAATCATTCTCCCTTCAGGCTGTTCTGGAGACTCCGGTTGTGGTTGTTGTTGTGGTACGGCTTTTTCCAGTTCTTTTAACGCCTCTTCAAGGGATTCATTTAAATCCTGCAATTTCTTTTCAATTTCCGGTCCATACTTGTCAATGGCGCCCTGCACGTCTTCCTGGATTGATTCCCCCAGTTCCTGGAGATCCTGCTTAATCTCCGGTTGCATGTCTTCCCAGTTTTTCATGGCATTGTTCAGTTGACCGCTAATATCCCGTCCCAGTTTTTCCAGATCATCGACGAGTTTACCCAGACCCCGTCTATCCCGCGCGTTATCCAGCGACTTTTTGGTTTCGAGCAGATCTACGCGCCAGTTGTCATGCACACGCAGCAGGTGGGTCGTAAATTCGGTCTTTGTTGGCAAGTTAACTTGTGATACTTCCAGAGTGGTTTCCACTGACGCCTGCTCGCTGGCAATGCGAACTTCACCAAAAGTAACAGTGGCACCACGCCATTCCTTATGGATCGATACAAATTCAGGACCGGAAGATGGCGTCGCAAATCGACTGGCAGACTCTGCGTCGTCGGCAATAATCGCACCCCAAAACTGCTGTGCCGTCTGGGAAGGAGTCAGAGGCACAACACTGCAGGCGGGCAGCACAGCAAATAAAGTCAAAACGAAAATAATATTGAATATCTTTGAATTCATTAACTATTTCCTTGTTTATTAATCTATCGTGATTTGGACACCTGTCCTGGCAAAATAATTCCCTATACCACGCTGTGCTTCATCGATCCAATTCAGTCATTAACTAGATCAAGAAAACAGCAATCGCGACATTACCAGCGAACTTGGCAATATAAATTGTTATTACTCGACAGAATTCTTCATTCATGAAAATGAATCCTGCACTTCTCACGATTCCGCTAATGGCGCGCAGTTTTTGTCAAGATTTTAAACGTTAACGGTTACTCCGCACCCAGCCTGTTAATTTTTATGACCAACGGTAACACGTGCTAATACAAGTATGGGCTCCATGCATAGACCGAATTAACAAATCCATTACGCATAACTACTCATAATGTTGTACACTGCGGCATTCAAAACTTATCCTTTCTTTTCACATCCGCGAGCATTCGTACCGCTCACAGTAAAATCTTTGGGGAGATTTTATGAAACGTCTATCCAGCTTAAACTATTTACTGTTCACCGTATTATCAGTATTAGTGTCCTTAACTTTAATGAGTGCCGTAGCAACCGCGCACGACAATACTCAAAGTTCTGATCGCAGTGACTCGCAGGAACAGCACAAACGACACGGCAAAGATAACAAACTCGCAGTTAATAAAGTCCAGGGTGATTTTTCTGTCATGGTGCTTGGTTCCGGTGGACCGGTAGCAACTGAACAAGGCCGTGCCAGTGCCGGATATCTGATATTCATCGACGGTCAACCAAAAATTCTGATGGATGCCGGCGGTGGTACTTTTCAGCGCCTGGCTGAAAGCGGCACCGATGTGAAAGATCTCGATATCATTTTATTGAGCCATTTGCATATTGATCATATGGGTGACCTGTCGCCCATCGTTAAAACTGTGTATTTCCACAACCGTGCCTATAACCTGGCGAATCCTGGCACCTTTCCTCCGGGACGCACCGCGCCCTTCCGCATATTTGGACCCGCTACCAATGGTGTGCCATTTCCTCCGAATGTGTTTCCCGATGCAGATCCGAGTATCCCGCAATATCCCGATTCATCAGATTTTGCGCACAGTCACTACGACTTTAACAGCGGTAACGAACGCTATCTGCATCTTTTTACGCGTGCCATCAGTGGCGGTATTTTTGGCTACGAGCCAACAGATATTCCTGCTGGCTGGACACAGTATAATGAAACCTCCCTTGTCAACGAAAAGGGCCTGAAAATAACTGCCGTGGGTGTTAACCATGGCCCGGTACCGGCACTGGCTTACCGTATTGAATACAAAGGCAAGAGTATTGTTTTTTCCGGTGATACCAGTTCGCGATCTTCTCTGCCAGATGGCACGCCATTACCTAATGGCGGCAACATGGTGGAAATTTCCAGTAATGCCGATCTGCTGATTTATGACACTGCTATTATGGATGATGAACCCAGCGGTCCCAACGACGCGGTGTTCTTTGCATTGCATACGACACCGAGCCGGATTGGAGAAGTAGCAACCGCTGCCAATGTCCGCCAGGTATTGTTATCCCATTTGACACGCGTTACCCAGGATCGCGTTCCCGAGGTTAAGCAGTTAATCCGCAACCAGGGTTACAAAGGTATTCTCACGGAAGCCGAAGATTTACAGGTTATCAATCTGCGTGGTCACGAGCATGATTAAGCTCGATGAGTTTTAATTACCAATTGTACCTGTAGTGCAATCACCTCTCTTGTTGCACTACACTCTAAAGCGAAGCAGTCTCCTACCCTTTTTGATTGCTTCGCTTTTTTTATTTATCAGAAGGATTCGCGCCTATACCCTGCGCATCGAATAACGCAAGCGGCAGGTTTTCAGCTCGGGATTGAGTTGGGGAATCGGTAGTAGATTCTGTTTCAAGTGACGCTGGGTAAATTCAGGTTTTAAGAACACGCCAATGACATTCTCATAATGCGGTGCCATGAACTGAAACGCTGACTTGAACAACCGATGGATTTTATCGTCACTGAAGTAGGCACTCTGTTTCATTTGTCGGCTGGAAACAAAATTGGTGATCAGCACACCATCCTTGTGTAACAGACGATTTAGCTTGCGAAACCAGCCGCTATTCGCCGCCACGGCGCGCACCGGTTCACCGTCCTGTTCACCGAACAGGTCATCAACGATCAGGTCGAACTTTTCCCCGTCATAATCTTTCACCCATTGTATTGCATCGGCTTGCACCAGTTCGACGTTATCCTGTTTTACATAAAAATAACGCCGGGCAACATGCAGGTGATAGGGATTTAACTCAACACCGGTAATATGCTCAGGCTGTAAAAAATGCTGGAATTGTTGCATCACTGCTCCACCACCAACTCCCAGCACCAGGATGCGCTGAATTTTCCCCCTGGGATAAAAAAACGCAGGCAGCATTAACAAATCCCAGATACTGCCGGAAACCGGATGATCGGGATTGAACTGACTGTGAAACACCCCATTGGTATACAGGCGGCGCGTGCGGCCGGCCATGCGCACCTCGTAACGGGTACCGTTAACAGTTTTCTGCCAAATAACAGCCATCAGAATATAGTTTCGTGAGATCGTGTCAGGATGTTGATGGTTTTATTTTTTAATTTAGCTATGGGATTTACTGGTGTCATGCAAGTTTAAAACCAGCGGGCTATCATTTCAGTACAATGCCGCATGCCGAGACAACGCAGTGAAAATTATCAAGACGTATCCAGCAACCGGCGATCAGCACTATAGGTTCAGGATGCTGAGATCCAGTTTTTCATCTTTCATAGGCGGGCACCAGTAATAAGCGCCGGATATCGGACGCGAAAAGCGGAACAAACTGTCTTTTATACCGTCATTCATCCCCATCATTTGCTTCAACAGCGTTTCGTAAGCCGCAAACGAATGGCCGAAAGCCACGAACACCAGACCTTCTTCAGTCGCATCACACCACGGCATGGAACGCCGCAAAATAAATGCTTCCGGGTCAAAACTTTCCTGGGCAGTGCGTTTCACGTGTGCCGACGGCGGCGCATCATCAAGCTCTTCATTATCGCTTTTTCGCCGCCCTATCATATTGTCCTGCTGATCCTGGGTAAAAGTATTGAGATATTGCAGATCATGCACCCATTGCTGCGCCACCACAAAACTGGAGTCATCCATGCCGGGACCGGCATTTTGCACGATAGCCGCGTTGACCGCATCATCGCCTTTTGGATTCTCTGTACCGTCTTCGTAACCGGTCAAGTCCCTGCTATCACCGTACTGGAATGCATCGACAATATCGTCGATCTCGAACGCCTCACTCAAGTGATGTTCCAGCCATAAGGTTTGATGAATCATGTCGCCACGATCATGCCCGCGCAGCCAACA
>Ga0209742_10000920_pt1 | contig 14380 bp, 12 predicted proteins | sample DeeMarSeWOR38_10_FD_187462 | JGI IMG/M metagenome (GOLD analysis project Ga0209742, IMG submission 187462) | Marine sediment microbial communities from White Oak River estuary, North Carolina - WOR-3-8_10 (SPAdes) (version 2) | ecosystem: Environmental > Aquatic > Marine > Intertidal zone >... | reverse complement strand
ATGCCTGCCGCTAAAGGCAGGGGCTGCATGCGTCGCCTCGTTGATCCACGAGCAACAGGCAGCATACGTATTTGTTCCGTCTCTGTTGGAGTGTCTACCGCGAAAAGATGGGGGAGAGACACACACATGTTTGTATGCGCAACAGTTTCCGGACATGCTCCGAGCCGAATATAAGGACAAGCTGATTCATGCGCAATTCGCCTTTGGCGAAAAACCCTGGGATGATTTGGAAGGAACAAGGGCACTTGTGAAAGCGTTTAACAAACCGCTTTACAAGGTACTTTTTGGAATTGATAAGGCGCGTAAAGTGTATGAGCAGTTCATCCAGGCGCGCGAAAACCTTGGATACGAGGCACTACAAGCGAGTTTTGACAGAGCCATTGTTGTGCTTGGCAAGCCTTACAATACGCACGACCCGGGATTGAATCTTTTCTTAGCCCGCCACCTTGAAAGACTTGGTCTGCCTGCGATCCCGTGGGACTGCCTGCCTTTGAGCCAGGTTGTTCTTTCTGAGAGGTGGGACACCCTTCCATGGCATTACAGCAGAGAACAGCTTCGGGTGTTAGAATTAATCCGTTCTGATCGCAGGCTTTTTCCGGTTCTGCTTTCCAATTATGGGTGCGGACCTGATGCATTTACAATCAAGCATCTGGAAGAGATGCTATGTGACAGGCCAAGACTTTTCCTTGAGTTTGACGAACATCGCGGAGAAGCCGGTCTTGTAACGAGGCTTGAAGCCTTTGCAGATGAGATTAGCAGCCACATCGACTTGGGGACTACCTGGTCTGCCACGCCAAAAGCAACCCGAGGAAGCATGCCAAGACCTTGTGGAAAGCGATTATTCATCCCGAATTTTTCCGAGCATGCCCACATCTATGCAGCCGTCTTGCGGTCGGCAGGCCTTGATGCACAGGTGCTGCCAATGCCTGATGAGGAAACGCTGCGTTTGGGTGAAGAACTCAGCTCTGGCCGGGAATGTCACCCATTTTCAATTATACTTGGTGAATTAGTAAGGATTTCCCGTTCCAAGGAATTGCAAAAGGGTGATGTCTTTGTCAGCCCCTCGGCCACGACCCCGTGTTTGATTAGACAATATGGCGATGCCTATCGCATTCTTGCAGAGCGTGCTCAACTACCGGAGATCGAGATTTGGGACGCAGCTGGACGCGAAATCGGCAATGTTATAGGTATATCCGGGCTGCTTAGGCTCTATGAAGGTCTTAGCGCAGTCGATTTCTTATACGTGCTGGCCACAAGGCTCCGAGCTTATGAGCTAAAGAGCGGTACAGTTGATGACATTTTAAACCATACGATAACCGGAGTTTCGTGTGCCGTTGCAAACAAAAGAAGCGTAGAAACCGAGCTAATAAATGGTGTACGTGCGTTGCTTGCCGCCCAGCGAGACGGAAATCCCGGTGACAAGCCGATCATAGGTATAACAGGTGACCTTTACACGAGGATTAATCCCGTAGGCAATAAGGGCCTCTTCCGCCATCTTGAGAGTATGGAATGCGAAGTTTGGCCAAGTCCATATTTTATAGCTAGCGTGGATATGACAGCATGGAGAGATAGCAGGCGAGATGCGCGGAGACTGCACATCAAAGATGCCTTCTGGGAGACTCTTTCACGGGGGATTACAACGGGCGTCTTGAAACGGCTGTTTCGGAATGTCGATCCTCAGGCGCTGGCACTGGCAACCGAGCAGAAGCCCTCAAGGCTCGTCGAGCTTGCCGAACCGTTTGTGTCGGAGCACACAAACTGGCTTATCCTACTTGGCGTCGGCAAGATCGCTGATTTTATTGACTGCGGTGTTAAAGGAGTAATAAACGCTGTTGCCCTTCACTGCATGGTGGGGGTAGCAATCGACGCAGCTTTGCCTCTTATACGTGGCACCTATCCCGACACACCTATCATCACGCTGACGTATGGAGGCACAGAAGGGCCTGCACAGCATATCCGGCTTGAGACTTTTGTACATACTGTACTGGAGCGCTCAAAAAGCGACTTAGGAGATGATGAAGGCACATCATAGCAGGAATCGCTGTCTTGAAAAAGTTAGAGTGAAAAAAATGCATTTTCCTTGCTACCAGCGGGATCTGGAGGTTCAATCAACTGTCAGAACATGTTGCGGTTGACAATTTGGCTTATTCTATTAGACTTATGTAGAATAATGTGTTTGTATTTTGATGTCGTATCCGTGTATAGGAGATCAGAGAAATGTCCGCCAGAGAGGATATTGCGAAACGGAGGCCATGGAAGAAGGAGTACCACTTATTGGCTGCAGTCGTGCATGATTCCAACGATGCCATAACAGTACAGGATTTTAAAGGTAATATCAAGTTCTGGAACCTCGGTGCAAAAAGGATATACGGCTACACGAAAACTGAAGCCCTCAAGATGAATATACGCCAGCTTGCCCCCAAGAATGGGAGGGACGATGTTTTGGCGTTGTTGAAAAAGTTGAAAGAAGGAGGAAAAGTCCGGTCTTTTGAAGCATCGCGTCTCACAAAAGACGGCCGGCTGATAGATGTCTGGATCACCGTCACGACATTGACCGATGAAGCAGGTAATCTGGTAGCCGTTGCGACAACGGAGCGTGACGTTACCGAACGCAAGCGCTTGGAAACAGAGTTATTACAAGTAAGGGAAAAAGAACAAAAGCTGATCGGCCGAGAGATGCACGACAGTATGGGCCAAATGCTTACGGGCATTGCCGTAAAGAGCAAGGGCTTGGAGCTAAAGCTTAAGGCCAAGTCACTAAATGAGTCAGCCGATGCTGCCGAAGTATGCGAATTGGCCAATCAAGCTATAGCGCAGACGCGCCGCCTCGCGAGAATGCTTTACCCGGTCGACATCGAAACTGGCGGCCTTATATCGGCCTTGCAGGGACTGGTTTCCAGTACGAGCGATCTCTTGAAAATATCCTGTCGATTCAAGTACAACAATACTGCTCCGATTCGAGACCCTGTAATGGCACAGCACCTGTACCGCATTGCTCAGGAAGCCATCACGAATGCAGTTAGACATGGCAAGCCAAAGAATATCAGGATAGAATTGGCTTCGGCCAAAAGCAAATCTACCCTGAAAGTGGCAAATGATGGTAAGGATTTCCCAAGAATTCTTGCTAAGAAAAAGGGGATAGGCTTGAAAATAATGGAATACCGCGCAAAGATGATAGGCGGCATGCTCGATATTGGCAGAGGTCGTAAAGGCGGTACTGTTGTTACATGTACATTTCCAAATATGGAATAGTTCTAGGAAAGGGCAACGAAGAATATGGCGCAGAAACGGCAGCAAAGTACAAAGAAAAGGATTTTTATCGTTGATGACCACCCTATTGTGCGTGAGGGCCTCATAACGATCATCAATCACGATAAGGACCTCGCAGTGTGCGGTGAAGCTGATGAACCGCAGGAGGCCCTCAAGGCAATATCTGAGCTAAGACCGGATGTGGTTATTGTAGATATTACCTTGAAAAATTCAGACGGTATTGAACTGACAAAAAGTATTAAGGCACGATATCCCAAATTACCAGTGATTGTCCTTTCTATTCATGATGAATCGGTATACGCCGAGCGTGCCCTAAGAGCAGGTGCCCAGGCCTATCTTATGAAGGAGGTAGTATCGGATAACATTGTAACCGCGATTCGTACGGTTCTTAGTGGTGAGGTATATGTCAGCAATACAATGGGGAAAAAAATGCTGCGTAAACTGGCCGCTGGCAAGGCGGATACGATTAGCGGCCCGATGGATAGTCTTAGTGACCGGGAGCTTGAGATTTTTCGCTTGATTGGCCAGGGTTACAAACCCTCCAAGATAGCCAAGTCTATGCATATCAGCGTAAAGACAGTCGAGACTTATCGCGCACGCATCAAGGAAAAACTAAACCTCGCCGACGCTGACGAATTGCTCCGGTATGCCATTCGATGGGTAAGCAGCGCGTACGAAGCATAACTCGTGCGTGATTGCGATCTATAAAAGTCAGCTATTGTTCAACTCATAATAAGCTCTTCAAGAGCTCTTTTTCGACCTAAACCTTTCTGTAGGGCTTTTCCCTGTCAGGAGAAAGCGGAGTTTCACCTACAGCAAAAACAGATGCACCCCCGATTTCCGGAAATTTGAGTTATGTTATTATATGTTATTATTTGTTGGGTGCTGAGTAAATACCCATTCTTATTAAAGGAATTTAAAATGTCAGTTTTAAGTCGGCAAACGGATGAGTCGGCTGCTATTGTAGAGAATACGGAGAACCTTTTGAGTGAAAGCGCCGATAATAAGGCCCGAGATGAAATCGCGATCCCGGTGTTGCAGGGCATTACATCACTACCGGTGGTTCGTAGGGAAAAAGTCCTGACTATTCGGAAGCAGCTTGCCGAAGGCACATACGACCTCGATGAGCGTTTGGATGTTGTTCTTGATGGTCTTCTTACGGACCTTACCACCCAAGATAACACTGTTACCCGTTCGTGTTGAATAGACAGCCCTTTGACAATCGTGTTGTCGATCGAGCAGGATGCGGGCTGATAAGTGTGGCAGAGAATAAAGCCACTAGTGACAGCAGTCATTGTTGGAGTTGGTGGGTACTTATAATGATGCCTATTTTGGCTGACAGTGCGACTTGCGCACGAATGATAGGATTCAAAAGTAACAGTCTGAAGGAATTTTCTTTTTCTTTGGATTATTACAAAAGTTGCAGGTGAACATATTGTGAACGATAGGAAAAACAACATAAGTCCTTCGGCCAGAACAAATAGAATTGCGGTTGTTGATGACCATCCTGTCGTACTTGAGGGATTAGCACAACTTGTCAACAGGGAAGATGACCTTCTTGTCTGTGTGAAGGCTGACAGTGAAAAAGAGGCTTTGGAGGCCATAAGTAAACAACAGATTGATTTGGTAATCGTTGATATGTTACTGAAGAACACGACGGGTGTGCAAGTTGCTGAAAAACTAAGGTCACGATACCCAGGGTTGTATATTCTGATACTCTCCATGAGCGATGACCAACACCATGTGAAAGGTGCCTTTCAAGCAGGTGCCAGAGGATATATTACTAAAGACGAGGTTTCTGAAAAAATCATAACAGGTATCCGCCAGGTGCTCAAAGGGGGAATTTATGTCAGTAAGAAACTGGCTCGTAAATTCTCAAAGCAAACAATAGTAAGTTGGATTTTAGAAGCTGATGCCGGGGGTACTCTGGGTAAAGTGTAAGCTTTTTGGATACGGTCGGAAGATAAAGTGTCGTTAAGTATGTCAGAATTTATTTATGGTGTGCCCCTATTCGCCCGATTGAAGTTAGCAGAGGGCAAGGTCGGATTCTTAGGGAAACGCAGATAAGGAGATAATGTGATACATTTTTATAAACAGGAACAGAACAACAGGAGATTGCTTTTGACTAGTGTATGCAGACCCCTCGGGCCGAAATACGGCGATGGGGAAAGCGTAGGCTATGAACTCCTTTACGGACAAGTCACCAGGGCCCAGGGGATCTTCAGCCCTCGAGCCACACACATTCATTACTCTCTCGATTATATAGCGAATAATCTGGAAATCCCGACGGTGGTGCTTCATTATCCATCGCGCAGAGAACTGATTCGAGAGCTCAAGAAGGGATATGATTTCGTCGGAATCTCTTTCATACTGGCAACATTTCACCGAGCGAAGGAGACGGTGAGTCTGATACGTAAGTATTCTCCCGGCAGCAAGATCATCTTAGGTGGCTATGGCACCGTTCTGGGCGATGAGACCCTCAAGCAATATGGTGACTACATATGCCGAGAGGAAGGTGTTCGATTCATGCGACGTCTTCTCGGTGAGCCGGAAATCCCCATGCCGTACAAACACCCCCTGATTGAAAGTCAATTGAAGGTCTTGTCGGTTCCCATCTCCAAGACAGGCCTGATATTTGCCGGATTGGGTTGCCCCAACGGATGCGATTTCTGCTGTACCTCCCATTTCTTTAAAAGGAGGCATATCAAGTTACTTCCGGAGGGCAGAGATATCTACAACGTGATTGAACGCTACCTCATAAGGGATCCAAACATGGCATTCACCATTATCGACGAGGATTTCCTTCTGGACAAGAAGAGGGCAATGCAGTTTCGTGACTGCGTGCTCGCAGGAGGCAAACCGATTTCCATCTTCGTTTTCTCAAGCGTCAAGGCCCTCAGTCGGTATAATGTTCAGGAAATCCTGGAAATGGGCATAGATGGCGTCTGGATAGGCTATGAGGGAACCCGCTCTGGATACAGCAAGCAAAGTGGCAAGCCTGTGCATGAGCTCATCCGTGAACTCCGAGACAATGGAATTGCTGTTCTAACCTCCATGATCGTCGGATTCGATTACCAGACTCCGGAAGTAATCTCTCAGGAACTGGACGGGTTGATAGACCTCAGGCCAGAGCTTGCCCAGTTCCTGATATACAGTCCTCCACCGGGAACACCTTTCTATGATCGGGTCATGTCTCAGGGGCTTATGCGACGTAAATACGTTGAAGATGTCGACAAACGTTGGCATGATGGATGCGGTTTCAAATCCATAGTAAAGCATCCGACTATGTCTTCTTCCGAAATCGAGGGTATGCAACGCTGGTGTTTTGAACAGGATTTTCAGAGACTTGGTCCATCAATCTATCGTTTTATTGATATGAGGTGTTTGAGATACAAGAAGTGGAGAGGATCTTCCAGCAATTTCCTTCGAAAGAAAGCGGCTAGCCTGACGAAGGATCTTAGAAAGGCGTATTTGGTGTTTCTGGTTGGGCGATTGTTAGGACCTAATGGTCGTATTCGGTCATGGATCAGAGAGCTGGAGAACAAGGTTCGTGTCGAGCTAGGCAAGCCGACTTTGGCGGAGAGACTGATGTCTGTGGGTGCTCTGGGGGCGGCGGCCTGGACCGCACTGAAGCTACGATTGGGTATCTTCCAGCACCCGCGTCTCGGCCGCGTAAGTTTCAGGATACCAGAAGAAGGTTTGGGACTGTGGGCGACTAAGATCTGGGAATCGCTCCGGAACGAAAGGATTTCTCCGCAATTCTCAGTTCAGGTGGATCTTCAACATGCAAAAAGGCAGGTCTGGGTGCAATTGAATGGCCTTCTTGATAATCTTCGCGCTGAAAAACTCGCCCATCGTATCAAAGATTATCTCGAAAAAGACCGGGGTAAGCTAATTCTGGATCTTGAAAATGTGAAGGATTCCCGAGGAAAGGCTCTTGAGACTCTGGCAAAGAAGCTGAAAGTCTATCGTCGCCGGATCCGAATACGGCTACCTAAGAACTACATGGGTCATGCCGCCCAGTTTTTATTTCTCGCACAGATATTCAAACTATACAAGGGCTGATTTTCTGCCCCCACGGAAGAACAGCATTCTCCGGCCTGTGTTGTTCACAAAATCCGAGCGGTCGTTGGGCAAACAGATACACGACAAATAGCTAAACTGCAGTTTGCAGATAAAAGCCAAGGAACATGGAGACTAATTATATATGTGTGTCTTTTGAAAAGATAATCCTTAAAAATGAACAGAATCCTGATCTTGCAGATCAACTTCTATTTCATCTGTCCTGAGTTGGGAGAAGAGCCTTCATAGTTGTTGCTCAAGATCGTAGTCTTTCATAAGTGCAGCCACTTTGCTAATGCTTAGAATCAAATAAGACGCAAGGATCTATCGATTATGCCATATGATATCCGAATTGTAACTACGTATCCACCAAGAAGGTGCGGGATCGGTACATTTTCACGTGACTTGGCTAGTGCGCTCCAGCATTTTACAGGTGAAGTTGGTCATATAAGAATCGCAGCAATCGATAACGGTAATTGGCCGTATAATGTTCCTGTGGACCTTGTTATTGACCAGTACAACTCTGATTCTTGGAATTTCGCCATTAAAGATATAATAACCAGAGCAAAAGAAAGTATAAATCCGACCATTGTTATATTGCAGCATGAATACGGTCTTGATCCGGATACGAATGGAGAGAGTGGCCGGGGTACTAATTTTGTAGACATGGCAAAAGCGTTTAGTGGTCAGGGGCTCACTACTTTTGTTTACCTTCACACTGTACTCGACGAGCCGAACGACCATCAAAAGAAGACGTTACAGGAGCTTGCCATGTTTAGTGACGGCCTTATTCTGACCTCGGAAAGTGCTATAGGAACGCTTGAATCGACAACTTATAAAATCAACCATTCAAAGCTCAAGCACATTGACCATGGAATCAGGATGCAACATCCTTCTGAATATGACCGATTGGCAATGAAAGAAAAATATGGGCTGAAAGAGTTTTTTCTCGTTACCACTCTGGGGTTATTGTCCCCTGATAAAGGAATCCAGTACAGCATTAGAGCTTATGGGAGGTTTTTAAGAGAGTCCTGTACGGACAAACAGAGGGAAAGAATGGTGTATTTAATTGCAGGTCAGTACCATCCAGATTTTGCACGAGCGGATGGAGGGGCGGAATGTCGAGAATATCAAGCCACTCTGACTAAAGCGCTGGAAGAGTCCAAACTGAAATGGTGCAAGTCCAAAGAATTCGGGGGTGTGAACTTTAGGCAGCACGATGTTGTCTTTCTCGACGCCTTTTTGGATGAAAGTACTTTCCTGGAACTTTATGGTGCGACTAACGTTATGGTGCTTTCTTATCTCAACATGTTCCAGACGTCAAGCGGTATATTAGCTGACACTTTAGGCTCAAGCAGAGTTGCAATAGCAACCAAATTTCGCTGTGCTCTTGAGCTCATTCATTCAAACAAACCTTGTCCGAGCGGCCTTGTCATCGGCAGATATGCCAGAGGTATTTTGGTCGATCCCGGGGAAGCTTCAGTGGAACAAATAGCCGGAGCACTGGATTTTTTAGTCTTCAACCAAAGTAATCGCCTTGCGATGGAAAAAGAGGCTCACCAGAGAGGTTTCCAGATGCAATGGAATAACAGCGCTTGGGCATTACTGCAACATATCAAGTTTGTCAGGGAAGAAAAAGAATTAGTCACAGGTAGAGCGGAGAAATTCACAAGGGATAAAACATCTATCTATCATAACTATCTTTCAAAAGCGGAAAGCTATAAAAAGGAGACCTAATATGCTTTTAATGAGTACTTTGAATTGGATACTTCTCATTGGTTTGCCTGTTTTGGTTGTGGCATATATTATTGGAACGAAAATAAAAGATAAATATTATTAGAAAGGAGGGGTTTTCACTGGGTTGTTAGTTTGAAAATGTAAGGTAGAGTTCCTGCTTGTTTGTGTAACCTATTATTAGAATTTTCTTGTAAATGTAAAGGTAAGGCGTTAGCATCTGGTTGAAGGATTGCGGCAGATGGTTATCTTTCCGTTATCCATAGTCAGAAACATAACCGTAAGAGTGTTAACTTTCGCATTTTTTGAAAAGTGTTAATTTGGGTAATTCTAATCCTGTGAGCCATTTTGCGTCAACATGATTATTTTTGTAATTTACGAGACGTTTATCGAACATGCATAAAATTCAGAATTATGCGTAAGCCCTTATTTTGTAAGGATTTCTCCTAAAAAAGTGCGAAACTTAACAGAGTTAGAACTAACAATAATCCCGCAAATAGAAAAGAGAAAGAATCTGAACAATGAGAAAAGCCAAGATTATCGTAATTCTGATTGTTTTATTGTTGGCGCTGATAGTGTTTGTCCAGAACAGGCAGGCTGTGGACACTAAGCTGCTCTTTGTCACGATTACGATGCCGTTAGTCCTGCTGTTGATTCTTACTTTCATAATGGGCTCTATTCTGGGGTTTGTCATGGCCAGCTACATGCTGCGGGAACCTCGCAAGCCCCGGTCGCCGGGCGAAAAGCAACAGTAAGGACTTGTTGCCGGACCGGGGGATAGAGTTTTATGATTATGCCACCATCAAGTATGATACCAGAGATAATGAACTCTGGGTACGAAGATACAACGGACCGGTAACAAAAATAAAGTATGGCCTGTTCAGTATCAGGAGGTAAGCCACGCGCTTGTACCTGATAAATACACGTTAAATGGATTGCATAAGCAGGGCGAAGCGAGAGAATTCTGGACCGGTGCTGTAGATATGGTAGAATAGGTATGATGAGGACAGTTGCTGAAAATGAAAATCGGCCCGTGTCGGCAAGTATCACCGAGCATTGTATTACTGCCGAAATGGGCGAGGCTTTGCCGTTTGAGCACGAGTGCCGGTTGCACGATTCACGACTGCGGCCGAATAGGCCTCATACGGTGTTCCGGCGGGCGAAACAATTCGCCGTGCCCCTTTCGGGCAGGCTCTTGCTCGCACTGCTGGGGATTTGCATCGCTTCGTTCATTTGCGGAGGGTGCGCCGCTCCGACGAGGAATCCAGTTAAGGACGGGCCGCAGCAAATCAGCGAAACGGACAGCAACCAGCCAATCAGGTTGGCGGAGCTTGACGAGTTGACCCGCGCCTTCGCCGATCGCTACGTCGGTCTGCTCTATTCCGTTTGCGATGCCCTGAAGAAGGATAATCCTGATCCGGTGCAGCGCCGCGAAGCTCAGGTGCTGATGGTGGACTGTGCCACGAACATTTACGACATTGCCAGCAACGCTGATGCATTCACCCGCATGCTCGACCTGGTGGTCGTTACTACGCTGGTTAGTCAAGTGTGGATCGACGACGACAGGGTCGCGGAGGTATTCGCGGGCCGCGAAGAGTTGCTGATCCGGGCTTTGCACCACGGCCGAGTGGAGGCTTGGGCTCTGGCTGCCCAGGTGCTCAGGCCCGACCAGATCGACCTGCTGGACTACCTGCTCTGGGACTGGCGGCGGCACAATCCCGACATGGTCAGAGTATCGTTTGTCCGCTTCTCCAACTTTGCCATCGGCCGAGGCAAGTCCGCCAACGCCGAGGTGCTCGCTGCCGGTGGGTTCTTCGCTAACGTCGGACAGACGGGCCAGGCCATCGATGAGGCCCGCCTGCTTGCGGAGCGGATGTTCTACATGCTAAAACGCGAACCCACCCTGTTGCGATGGCAGGTGGATACGCTGAAGGAGGACATCTTCACCGCCCTCGACGACCGCATTAAGCAGACAGACGCGACGGTCGCCAATGTGAGGGCCGTCGTAAGCGAGGCGAACGAGCTCGTCACATCCTTGGGACCGACGAGCAAGTCGCTCAACGAAATGCTCAAGACGGCGGACGGTCTGATCGCCCGGTATGACAGTGCGGACATGAAGTCGTCTCGCCCGTTCGACATTCGCGAGTATACGGAGGCAGTAAAGGAACTGGCGGTGACCGTGGGAAAGATAAACGATATGCTCAAGTCATCGAACGAATTGCTCGGATCATCGGAATGGGACCGCCGGATTCAGCAGGTGAGCCAGTCGGCCGACGAGCGGATGAAGATGGCAGCCGAGCAGAGCCAACTGGTGATGCACGACGCCTTCCGGCGGGTCTACATGGCGATCGGCATTCTGTTCGCGATGTTCATCCTTGGTCTGGTGGCGGTGTTCCTGGTCATTCGGCGGCTCAGGACCGTCGCGGGAAACGCGAGTGATGCGGGCAGAAGGGGGATGTCCAAATGACGCGGCTGCTCTTAATGGTTGCCATTTTTGTTGTCTGTGCCGTAATGATAGGCTGTTCTGCACCGCCAGTAAGCGACGGACGAGGCGCAAGTGAACAGATCGTCAATAAGGCCGATACCACTCTCTCTGTTGTCGAGAGTGATGTGAATGGCACACGCATCTTGTCCGATGCGCTGCCGTCCTACGAGCCTGTAACCGGTCTCTCGGGGAAGATCACCAGTATCGGCGAGTCCACGACTACTAATCTCGTGGCCCGCGTAGCGGCCGAGTTCCGGAGAATGTACCCGGACGTGACGCTGCAAGTCACCGCCAGCCCGATAAGCATCGGCCCCGCGGCGCTCTTGGAGGGCCGGGCGGACATCGTGCCGATGAGCCGGCCGCTCGCACTCGAGGAGGTCCGGAGTTTCACCAAGAAGTACGGCTACCAGCCCACCGAGATCAAGGTGGCCGCCGATGCCTTGGCTATCTACGTCGAGAAGGGGAATCCGGTACCCGGGCTGACGCTTGGGCAACTGGATGGTATCTTTTCCCGGACGCAGCGCTTGGGCGGCAGTTCGATTGAGAAGTGGGGCCAACTCGGACTGGAGGGGGAATGGACACATCGCCAGATCACTCTGTACGGGTACGGCCCAGATGATGGCGCCAACCAGATCTTTCAACAGCAGGTGCTGGATGGAGGCGCATTTCGGCTGTCACTACGGGTTGAGGGGGGAGGGTCATCGATTGTGCAAGGCGTTGCCGCGGATCCGGGAGCGATCGGATTTGCCAGCGTCTTCTTCGCCTGTAAGCGGGTGCGGGTGGTTCCGCTGGCCGGGGCCGATGGGCGATTCTATGTGCCGACGGAAGAGAATGTCCGAAGCCATAGGTACCCCCTGATCCGGTTCCTTTGCATTTATGTGAACAAGCCTCCGCATCAACCACTCGGTGGCACGGTGGCGGAGTTCTTGCTATTTCTGCTCTCGCGAGAGGGGCAGCAAATTGTTGCTGATGGCGGCAACATCTCTCTCGATGTGGCGACAGTAGAGCAAGGCAGGCGCACGATGGCTGAGTGATCGTGTAAACTAGGGTGAAAACCAGGGACAGTGGGGCTGTTGAAAAAGTCCATGTTTTTCCTTTATCCGGGTTGTTGGTCATCCGGCTTTTCTCGGTTTATATGTTTATCCCTTAATCCCTATCAGTCAAATCGGGCAATCACTCCCCTCTATCATTTATCTCGATTTTAGCTCACTTAGGAAGAACATCCTAATACGGCCGAACGTATATGTACCATGACTAAAGGGGCGAGGGCGAGAATTAGATAGTAATATTTCGAGTAATAAGTTGATATGAGACACCTATGAATTCCCTCAGCAGACATCAGAAGCAGCTATTATTTAATTATTCTTTAGGTTTGACCTCTGAGGAAGAAATTGACCGCGCCGAAAAGTTAATTACCTGTAATAAACAGGCTGCTAAAATTCGATCGAAGCTCAAAGCCGTTTTTGAGCTACTTGACAGCATCATAAAGCCAGAACCGTGTCGGGATGAACTGGCAGAGCGGACTATCCAACGACTCTGTGAGGAATTGAGCTCGCAACAATCAATCGTTAATATAGTGCCGTAATCGACCCGCATATTGTGATATTATAAAAATTTTAGCATGCAGGAGTAGTGTTTATGGACTCATATGGTAAATGTCGGAGTAACGTGGCATCAAGCGGTCATTTGGTGTATGATATCTTATCGGGAATATAGGGGTATTTCAACGGCCCCACTCTCCCTAGTTTTTTAGTTTTAGAGGGTACTGTAGTTGTAATGCAAACCGAGAACCAAAAGAAGAATGAAAACCAACAGCATCATGGCATGAGCACTATGTCTTGATTGCGGAAAGGATACCAATGAGTCGCACATTCAACGCAATCGAAGTATTTGAGATAGCCGAGCAAATCGAGCGTAACGGCGAGGTTTTCTACCGCAGAGCTGCGGAACGGTTTCGTGATTCCGAGGCGGGCGGCATCTTTGCCAAACTGGCTGGTTGGGAGGTTAAACACGAAGCTGCTTTCGCTGCTCTGAGAAAGCAACTCGCTAAGGAGCCGGAGGAGCTGTTGAGAGTCGATCCTGAAAACCTGCCGGTTGACGCCAAGGCAATGGCCGGGCTTTCCGCATTCGGCATCAATACGGATGCGACCGTCGAGTTGGTCGGCTGCAAAACGCAAGCTGATGCCCTGAAAATAGCCCTTCAGAAGGAAAAGGATACTATTATTTTCTATACCGGCCTGAAGGAATTTGTGCCGGTTGCTGTTGCCGTGAGCGAAATTGACGACATCATTGCTGAAGAACTGCGCCACGTAAGGACTATTATCGAAGCGCTCGAAGAGTGTGAGTAGCAGGCGAATCATTGGTGTTCAATGTGAAAAGGGTCTGGGAGATGGACATATTTGAGCTCATAACAACTGGTACATAAGAAGGGATCAGGCCAAGTATGTTCCAGGCTATTTCCCGATTTAGACAAATCGAACATAGTCATGCATCCAGCCAAAAAGGTAATATTTACACAAGAGAATTCCTGCTTTATACATGATTTTCACAAAAAAAATGAATCCTAAGAAGTGGAGACAGACAATTGACTATAATTTTTATCAATCAATCATAAACTTTCCTATCGTACTTGGATACTTCTTATTGGTTTGCCCGTTTTGGTTGTGGTTTACATTAAGCCCTTTGTCTGTTACGGGGATTCAGGAGATCTGTTCCATTCTGTTTCTACGATATCGGAACTTTCCTCGGTAGATTTCTTGACTTCCTCGAGGTAGTCTTTGGTATATCCTATCATTTTCTTTATTATGCTTAATACAGAATTTGTATCGC
>Ga0209742_10000918_pt1 | contig 14396 bp, 15 predicted proteins | sample DeeMarSeWOR38_10_FD_187462 | JGI IMG/M metagenome (GOLD analysis project Ga0209742, IMG submission 187462) | Marine sediment microbial communities from White Oak River estuary, North Carolina - WOR-3-8_10 (SPAdes) (version 2) | ecosystem: Environmental > Aquatic > Marine > Intertidal zone >... | reverse complement strand
CCTGCGGGACGATGCCCAGGATGGTGTACATCACCCGGTTGAGGATGCCACCATGTGAGACGACCAGGTAGCCTCCGGGTGGTCTGCGGAGCAATCTCTGCACCGCCCGGCCCGCGCGCAGGTAAAGGTCCCAATTGCTTTCTCCGGTCTCCCCGATCTGCTCGTAGGGGTTCATGAACTCAGGGAAAGAATTTCTCTCTGTGATTTCATCGAGTGTCAGACCAGCCAGGAGTCCATTATCGATCTCTATCCACTCGGGGTCAAATTCCAGGGGAGCAGATAGCCTCTCGGCGATGATCTCTGCAGTTTGGCGAGCGCGGGATTGTGGGCTGGAGATGACCTGATCGAAGGTGATCCCTTTTACTTTCCAGCGGGTTGCCAAGGCTTGGCTCTGCTCGTGACCTTTCTCGGTCAGATCATAGTTCGTGCGGCCCTGGTAGATGCGCTCAGCATTACCAACCGATTCCCCGTGGCGTAGCAAAGTGATCTTATGAGAGTATGGCTCGTCGGGTTTGCTCATCGCGCGATCAGCTCTCCCAATATCTCGCCCCGCGCAGGAAGACCTCTCCCGGCATCGGTTTCTTTCCCGCTGGTTGCACCTCTTCCAAGATCAGCAAACCATCGCTTGTGACGATTGCAGGGTATGCCTCAGCACTGGTCAGGTCGCCCAGTTTTTGGGATCCCAGCTCACCCGGCAAATCTCGTCTCAAAAATCTTGCCCGGTGGACCTTTAGACGTCCCCCTCTCCACAATAGGAAAGCGCCCGGCCAGGGATTATAGGCGCGCACCTTGCGTTCGAGATCTTCACCAGTCCTCCTTAAATCCAGCTCCGCATCCGCTTTCTTGATCATCGGAGCGTAGTTGGCTTCTCCTTCTTGGGGTTTAGGCTTTATTTCGCCGCGTAAGTACCCAGGCAGGGTTTCGATCAATAGCTCAGCTCCCAGCTGCGCCAGTTCGAGCGAGAGACTTCCCGCGGTTGCCTCCCCTGGGATGGGTATCGCTCGTTGGCTGAGGATGGGGCCGGTATCCACGCCGGGGTCCATCTTCATTATCGTTATCCCCGTCTCCTGGTCACCTTGCAGGATGGCTGCCTGGATGGGCGCCGCGCCGCGCCAGCGGGGCAGCAGTGAGGCGTGCACGTTGATGCTTCCGAACGGGGGCAGGTCCAGCACTTCCTTTCGCAGGATCTGCCCGAAAGCTGTTACCACGATCAGATCGGGTTCCCAGTTGCGCAGCTGCTCCAGGGCTTCTGGTTCTCGCAGGCTATTCGGCTGGATCACCGGCAGCCCCAGCTCTGCAGCCAGGGCTTTCACTGGTGGTGGCGAGAGCGTTCTTCCCCGACCGGCGGGTCGGTCAGGTTGGGTGACCACACCCACCACAGTGTAATGATCATCCAATGCTTGCAGCGTTGGCAAGGCGAATTCAGGCGAGCCCATGAAGATTGTTCTGGTCAGCATGCGTTAATTCTAGCACAGGCGAAGGGCAATATTTTATTCCAGGACCTTGGGATAGGAATCTTGACCTATTTTTCAAATTTGAAGGATTTTATCAGGTACAATCATTGCCATATGAACGACGTCAACTCCCCCTCCTTCTGGGAGCAATCCTATCGCAGCGGGAGAACTGGTTGGGACCTCGGCATGCCGACCCCGGTATTTCAACGGCTCGCCGAAAGTGCCATGTTCAAACCTGGCAAGATGCTGGTCATCTGTGCTGGTAGAGGTCATGATGCGCGCTTGTTTGCCAGGCTGGGATTCGAGGTCACCGCGGTCGATTTTGCCGAAGAAGCGGTCCAGGAGATGCAGGCCTTAGACGATCCGCATGCTTCTATGGAGATCATTCAGGCCGACCTATTCGATTTGCCAGCCTTCATGGAAGAGGAATTCGATTACATTTTGGAATACACCTGCTTTTGCGCTATCGATCCCCAACGGCGGGTGGATTATATAAACAGTGTCACAAGTTTGCTGAAACCTGGAGGGGTTTATATTGCCTTGGCATTTCCCATTGGGGGTAGATCGGGAGGACCTCCTTATGTCGTCACGCCAGATGAATTGGTTGACCCCCTGGTGGACTCGGGATTTGAACTTATCTCTCGCGATGTACCGGAAGATTCTGTTCCCGGGCGACAAGGGATCGAGGAATTGCTGATCCTGAAGAAAAAATCTACCTCGTAGAGAGATGAGAAATCGATTCATATTGACGCCGTTTTTTCTCGACCAACCCATAGCTGGTTTGAATCCGCTGGTGGAGGCCGATTGGGTGATAAATAACCCCTCTCTTCCTGATAGAACTCGTCTAGAGCGGATGGCAGCTTTGTACGAACCCCTGGCTGTGTTGGTCCAGACGGCAGTCGCTCAAGAGGAGCGTCCGGTTAGCATCGCCGGGGATTGCTGCACCAGTCTTGGTGTGTTGGCAGGTCTCCAGCGGGCAGGAGTCGATCCAACCTTGATCTGGTTTGATGCGCATGGAGATTTCAACACCTGGGAGACAACACCGAGTGGTTTCCTGGGTGGCATGCCGCTGGCGATGCTGGTGGGTCGTGGAGAACAATCCATTGTTGAGCGCCTCGAACTTGACACTCTGCTGGAAGACAAGGTCATCTTGAGCGATGGAAGGGACCTGGATCCTGGAGAAAGAGAATCTCTAGCTGACTCAGATATTCTTCACCTCCCAGATGTGATGGCGTTCTTGAAAGCAGATCTGCCTCCAGGCCCCCTTTGGGTGCATTTCGATACGGATGTGATCGATGCAGAATCAGCGCCAGGGATGAATTACCCGGTCGCCGGGGGACCTTCACCCTCCCAATTAATAGAAGTGTTCGGCTTTATTGCAGGCACCGGCAGACTGGCAGCCGTTTCGCTTTCTTCTTGGAACCCGGAGTTGGATCAAGACGGTCGCAGCCGCGCAGCTTCGCTGGAATTGTTGAGGGTATTGATTGCATAACCTCTGCATCATCGATCTTGTAATTCCCCTCAAGTTTACTGACCGGATCTGAGCAGTTTGATATCATTCTGAACACCTTTTCACTCTGATGAATTGATCCGGAGAGCATGGTTCATGCTCTGGATAAATCTCGATCATTTCTTCACCCCCAAGGTATCTTGCTCAATGTTCACGATCTTCCCCGCCCACATTGCATCGAGATCCATTCTGGCGGTGGAAATTCTTTCGCCGGGTACTTATTGAGTTACATCGATTTCATGGGCAGCGCCTGGCGGATGAAGCCCTGCTGCAGGTCGTTGAGCAAAGGCATTTCGCATCCAAAGAGCAGCATCTGTTTAATTATTTCGTTTGTGCGGATACCCTCAGTGAGCTGCAAGTTCTATTGTCTGAGTCCTGGGATGACTCTTACCTCCCAGCAGGGACTGAGAAAAGGAACAGAGATCTGCTGAGTGCTGCTGATGGTGAGGCAAAAATTGTCTTGGATATGATGGCCAGGTTGACCATTCTGAGCACCGCAGATGTGGTAGCATGATGAATCTTGAAATCTTTCTGTTGTGGGTTAAATCCCCCTAATTGGAGAGTACATGCAAGTTGGAAACCGAATAAAGATATTCGCGTTCGTTCTGATTTTTTCTTTGCTGACTGCCTGTATCGCTTTAGACAATAGAGTTAACCAGGAACAGGTCGACAAAGCAGATTCAACCCCTCAAGCCAATGGAGCCTCCCTCCCAGCAACACCAACGCCTTTCCTTCCGGAACCGACCTCGAGCCCCATCGTCAACGACGACATCGCCATTCGAGGGGCGCTAGCTGCGGATTTTGGAGTCTCGCAAGCTGAACTGCAAGTTTCCCTGGCTGAGAATACCGGCCTCCACGCTAAAGGTCAGGTCGGGGATGAATATTTCCTGGCATTCAAGCAGAATAGCACCTGGATCATTGTTTATGTGGGTCTTGCGAATCCCCCCTGCCTGGATATCATTCAGTTAAATTTCCCGGTTGAGATGGTCCCTGAATGCGTAGATGAAGAGAATAACCAGGTCATTCGCATTGCGCAATTGGAAGCTGCCATCCGCATCGCTTTAGCGGAACGCCTCGACGTCGGAACGGAGGAGATGGAAATCAGGATCACTGATTCCAGCGGAGAATATCTGTCTGGCCGGGTTAACAATGGTTATTTTTATGCTGTTAATAGGAATGACACCTGGCTGATTGTCCATGATGGTCCAGCTGCGCCGCCCTGTAAAGACATCGAAGCTTATCAATTCCCAGTTGAAATGGTTCCGCAATGCTTGGAAAAAAATAACAAACTGGTCACCCGTTGAATTACTATTTTTTTCAACTCTGCATAACATCAGGTGATGCAAGTAATAATAAATCCTCGCCAGTAATCCTTCGCTGGCGAGGATTATGTTGTCAGCTGGGTTTCACACTAAGGCTATGGATAGTGTGAGACTTCTCTCAATAACTGAGATTTCAAATCAGAACCTACTCATTTCTCATGCGCCAGTTTTCGATATATCTGCCAGCGTAGAGTCTCAATGACTGCCACAGTTCATGGGCATCATAGCGGTCCAAACCGGTGTTGTCCTCGAAGCGTCCCCAAAAAACTTCCCACCAGTCTTCCGGCTCAACTTTGGGGCCTTCGTATTCTGTAGGTCTAAAGGTGTCACCATCAACCACTAGGCTGCCGACGTAATCCGCTTCGTTGTAAACACGCTTGATCTGTGCCGCGATCTCCTGCATATCCTCTTCGGAGACGACGCCGTTGCTGGTGGCCTTGTAGAACTGCACCGTGACGCGGATGGGGTAGCGCTCATCGCGTTCGATGTCCAAGCCATCGATCTCGGTGAAAGGTCCCTCAACTGCCCCGTGTCCGATCACCGCCGCCTCAACATCGCTTTTGAGGGCTTCCACGGGAGCAGCTGCGAGAGCTTCTTCCGCTTCAAAGAACACCATATCTCCTTCCATGGGGTGCTTCTGCTTCAAGGGCACCTGGATGATCATCACCATGTTGAGGCCGTTTTCACTGGCCGCCTGTGGTGTATCGCCGGAGGGCAGCTCCTGGGCTCTGAAATCACTGAGCCGCTGGCCGGTGAAGCTCGCCCTTTCGCCATCTTGATTGTGGAACAAGCGTTGTCCCCAGGAGAAACCGGCCGGAAAAGCGTCCCGCACGTTATCGATGATCGTCGCGCTGGTGCCTTCACGAGTAGCGACGATCACCAATACCGCCGGATCGCCCTGGTAGGATTGGTAGTTGAAGATCACCGGGTTGAATTCGGCCTTTCCTTCTTGTGGCACTGGTAGGAATGCTGCCTGGGCGCTGGCCAGCACATGCGAATCGCGCTGGGCGAGCAATGAGTTCTCCCGGCCTGTCCAGGAACCCGGCTCAGATAGGTAGCGGCGGAAATTCCCCAGGTATTCTTTCAGAGTTACTTTATGCAGTTGATCACCTTGCTCATTTCCCACCAGTAAGTAAAATCGCTCCAGCGGGATATCGGCGGTCAGATCGCTGAAGTTAGGGTAGCGGATCACCGGCATCAAGGTCAGCTCGTATTGGCCGTTGGCTGGGTCTTGGTGCTGGACCTGGATCGTCACATCTGAGATATTCGGCCCGACGGAGGAATTTTTATAGCGTCCGGTATCCTCCCAGGTCACATTCAGAATGTTTAAGCCGTACTGGCTGGCCAGGTTTTGAGCGTTTTGATCCCAAACCATCGCCGCCGTGTTCTCGATCGCTTGCAGGTATTCAGGATCGAACGGGACATTTTGTTCGCGCCCGTAAGGCTGCACCGGGGGATCTTCCGCCTGCTCAGATTCCTTGGCGTAAGCGGGTGGTGGGCTCTGATCCAACAATGGGATCAATCCTCCGCTAATCCCGAACAGTAATATAGTTGACATGAGTGCCAGAACGATTTTCTTTGACATGACCGCCTCCTGGTCCAGAAATGTGGCTAATTACATCAAAGACGGCGGGGGGCTCAATTAAGTTCCGGGAATGTGCGGAAACGTCCTTCCCAGCCCAACACCTGCTTCTCCAACGCCCTCACCGACATCGATGCCTGTTGAGGGGCCAACACTAACGCTCGCTCCTACTCTATCTTTGCCTGCTCCATCCCCCAAACCAACCGCGATAGTCCCTACCCCGACACCCACCGGGTAAGCCTTTTATTAATCTCGACCACTCTATGTGCTATATCCCTGCTGGATTGCATTCCAGGACGAATCACCCTTGACAAATAGAACATATGTGCTATAATTACTCATCGTATGGCATGAATCTATAAGCTGTTTATCGTCAATAGTGAATTAGTCCAAGGATGCTGCCCCCAAAAAATATTTCTATTTATTTACTCAAAAGGTACAAAAAATCGAGATTTTGAAAGGCGAATTCACCATTTTAATACCCTTTAGATTATCGTTAGTCCCGCACTTGTTGCGGGGTGCCAATCCCGTGCCTGTTGCGGGACAGCTCATTCCATGTTGAGGAAGGATATCACATCCTTAGGAGAATGCTTCCAAATAATATTTATTTTTTTAATCCAAAAATCCCCCACCTTCTACCATTCGTAGGGCAGCTTTCTAAAGCTGCCGAAAGATGAGATCACTCCAATACATTGCATCTTGAGCATAGCGTGGCTAGAGTAGGGCGGCTGAACCCTGGTCTGCCAAAGGTGGACACAGCCGCCAAAAGAGAAGTCTGCATTATCGACGCTTCAGACATCAATTTCCTTGAATTCAATGGCGTACTTCACCATCCCATTGACCCCATCAAGCGCACCATCCACGAGCTCCATCACCATGAACTCGTCCTCGACCTGGTACTCGTTCCCCAGCCCGAAATCCTTCGCCCGCTCGAAGCCGAACCGCGTATAGTAATCAGGGTCACCCAATACAACAATTGCCCTTACGCCGATTGACCGACACCTTTCCAAGCCCTGCCAGATCAATGCCTTCCCGATCCCATGTCTTTGCCTCTCAGGGATCACTCCAACTGGAGCAAGACCGAGCGCTGACCAACCAGTTGAGGGAGGATCGATCTGGACAGGTGAGAACAGGACATGCCCGACGATTTCCCCCTCCTCTTCCGCTACAAGCGAAATCGTCGCCTTACCTCTCGCCCTCAGCAGGTCGACCAGGTCAGCTTCCGCAGGGGAATTAAATGCCAGCTCATGTACCTTGCGGATTGCCTCGCTGTCGCCAGCGATCTCGTCTCTGATCAGCATGTCATCTCCACCCACCCTAGTTTAACCAAACACTCTTTCTTGCACCTCTGCCCGTCGCTCTTCAATGATGCCCATCATCTCCTCCCACTTCTTCTGGAAGGCCAGGTATGTCTGGAAAGGGTCATATTCCGGTTTGGCAAGATAATTGGCGTGGTATATGTTGTTCAAGGCTTCTTGGGCGTCCTCTTTTTTGCCTTGGGTTAGGTAGTCAATCGCTAAGGTGGAACACGCCTTGTAGACCCGTTCTGGGAAATCATCCTGGAAGAAAACCCCAGGGTATGGTAGATAACGGTCTCTATCCAGCTGCTGGTATCCTGGGCCATAATGGCTGTTGGCGATCTTGGCTTGCTGGTAGAGGAAGCGATAGATATCCTCTCGCATTGGGCGCCAGGTTGGGTAAGGACGCGGCGGGGGATCGTGCTTGATCAGCAGTTCGCTGTCCATGATAAATCGCTCCCCGAAGATGTGCGCGTTCATCACCCAGTCCATGTCCTCACCGCGCCGCATCGGCGGGTCGAGCGGGATGCGGGAGTAGAAATCCTTATGTACAGCGATATTGCCCATGATGGCAAACGGCGTTTCTTTCAAGCCTTGCGCTTCGACGATGTATTTCCTGAAAGCCTCGTTCATCACATCGATCACGTTCCAATAGACGGCATGTGGGCTCTTCGGTCGGCTGAGATAGATCGTTTCGTCTGGTGTGAGGTAGGGGCCGCAGTAAGCCAGGATCGACTTGCCCCCAAATTCCGATCCGATCTTATCTCTGATCCTGCCTACGTAGTTTGGATCAATGAACAGGCAGTCATCATCGATAGATACGGCGATCTCTCTACCTAAGATGTGGGCAGCCACCAGGCAGGCGTTTCTCATCGGAGAGTAACCGACCAGGGAGATCGTCTCCAGCAGGTCTTCCTTTCCCAGCTCCCGCAAGTAGGCATGTAGGCGGTCCAGATGGGAGTAGCTGAAAAAGTGCAGTTTTACCCTCGCCTTTTTTGCATGTTTGCGCAGTAATTTGCCAGCTGCCTTCTCAACAGCCTTTTCCTTTGAGGGGCTGTTAGCTCCTGCCACGGCGATGATATCGAAGTCCCTGTCGTTGAGCACCCTCAGGCTATCGAACAGCTGGGGAATAGTCCCTTCATCATCCAGCGCAGTGGGATGGTCATAGAATTGATCGCCTTGCTTGTAAATCCGTTTCTTCTTCCTGCCCCAGAACATCGGGAAAACTAGGGATAAATCCATGTTAATCTCCTCTCAATCGAGCGCTTTGTATATAGTTCACAGGCTTGTATCTGGATTTCAATTAACTTACAAATCAAAGAGGACTAAAGATATCAATCCTTGAGTGGAACCGGCGGCGAGAAAAAGCGATGCGATCCAAACTGGTTGCGGGAGACCGGTTCCCCGGTCCGCAGGTAATATTCGCAGCCTTTCAGCACCTGTTCGAGATATTTTCCGAGCAGCCTGGAATATTGATCGAACCTTTCCTCGGAGTACGGCTTGATAGATATCGAAAGGATAGCTTGGCCGTCTTCTCCGGAAGTTATTCGCCAGAATACCTGATAGCGCAAACCTTCTTCAGTGTTGGCGTTTAGGTCGTAACCAGTGCCATCGATCCAGGCAGTGAATTCACGTTCCAGGATTAATCCACTGAAGTAATGAATCCTATCCTTAGAGCCCACACCCGGCCATTTCTCGACCGGGTTCTGGCTGACGAAGGGATGATATTCTGTTAGCATTCCAGGGCTTGAGATCAACCGCCAAACTTCATCTTTGGAGGCTGGCAAAAACTGGGACCTGGTGGTTACTTCTTTGTTTTCCATCTTTATTTTTTCCATTGAGTTCAAGTCCAATCCACTTGGAGTGGGCAATGATGCAACCTCCAGATTGATTACATGGATATTGAATAGGCTGAATGAATTATAAGTCATATACTTCCCATGACTTATAGATTCAAACCGGAAATATATCCTTTATCGTCTAAAATAAGGGAAAGTGATAAGCATAAAGGAGATGAAACATGGCATCAGATAGGAAAAGATTGTATCGCTCGCGAAACGAGCGCATGTTGGCCGGTGTTTGTGGAGGGATCGGTGAATATTTCGACATTGATCCGACTGTGATCCGTATCTTATTCGTGCTGTTCGCCTTGGTAATCGGAGGCGGTATTCTGCTTTATATTATCCTGCTGATTATCATGCCTCTTGAACCAGATTCCTCGATGGGAGCAGTAGAAGTCGTCGAACAAGAGAGCGAAGAGAGCGAATAAGTTAGGTTCAATAAAATATTCACAATAACCGGTTCTGATTAACCAGCGGTGGAGTTAGTATCGCCGCTAGGATGAATTAGCTACAGCGAATATTCCTCGTTTTAGTGCCTTTTCCCTGCAAGGGTGGGCAGCGGGGATATAGGGTTGACCTGCCTACTCACTTGATCCCATCCCGTCCAGTTTTGGGATGAAATTCTATCTGAGCAAGTCAACCCCCTGAATTGTTCCTGGGGGTGGGTCTGCGCGGATTTTTCTGGATCGTCACTACCAAATTGATCGAGGAAAAGTTTTTGGTGAGCACAATCAAGTTTGGTAGAACTCTGGGCATTTGCGAGCTGAAAGGAAAGCAATGGATTCTGAATCTGAAAAGCAACCACAAGTGATCATTATTGGCGGAGGTTTTGGCGGCCTGGAAGTGGCTAAGGGATTGAGAAACGCCCCAGTCCGTGTCATGTTAGCGGATAAGCGCAATTACCACCTCTTTCAGCCATTGCTATACCAGGTTGCTTCAGCGGTCTTATCTGGAGAGAAGATCGCCTCTCCGATCCGCAAGGTCTTAAGAAATCAGATCAACACGACTGTTGCTCTGGCTGAGATCGTGGAAATCGATCTCGATAGCAAGATCGTTTACGGTAGACGGGCTGGCCGGCAATATGATTACCTGGTTATTGCTTCAGGATTGGAGCAATCATATTTTGGAAACGATGAATTCAAGCCATTTGCTCCCGGATTGAAGACTCTGGATGATGCCTTGGAGATCCGCCGGCGGATCTTGCTCGCCTTTGAAGAAGCAGAATTTGAGTTGGACGATATTTCAAGGCAGGGTAAACTCACCTTTGTCGTTGTTGGTGGCGGTCCCACTGGAGTCGAGCTGGCGGGTGCGATCATGGAGACCGCCACGCAGACGTTACCCAAGGAATTTCGCCACATTGATACCAAGGCTGCCAGAGTGATCCTGGTCGAGCGCGGAGACCGTCTATTAGGTGGCATGCCAGAGGAGATGGGCAGACGAGCCCAAAGAGATCTGGGATCGATGGGAGTAGAAGTATGGTTAAATCGCTCAGTGACAACTGTCGAAGAAGATGGTGTTCTGATCGGGGAGGAGTATGTACCAGCGGAGAACGTGCTTTGGGCAGCAGGTGTTCAGGGGACGAAGTTGACCGCTTCGTTAGGCGTTGAGAGAGATCACATCGGACGGGTAAAAGTGGGACCAGATTTATCGCTGCCTGGACACCCGGAAGTATTCGTGATCGGTGATGCAGCGCATGTAATTGACTCGCAAAGCGACACTCCAGTGCCAGCGGTGGCTCAAGGGGCAATCCAGATGGGTCGCTTTGTGGCACAGGTCATCCGCGCTGAAGTGACAGAGTCGAGTAAAAATTCGCGACCTGTATTCCAATATAAAGATAAAGGATCGATGGCCACAATCGGGCGAGGCAAGGCATTGGCTTCGATCAATGGGCGCACATTCTCAGGCTTCTTCGGTTGGCTGATGTGGGGCTTGGTTCACATCATGTTTCTGGTTGGATTTCGTTCCAAGATGGTGGTCATGATGGACTGGATTTGGAATTACTTGGCGCACGAAAGGGGGGCGCGAACGATCACAGGTGATCCGCAAATTAAAGTTAAAGAGGTGGGTGGGATTAAGCGGTTCGACACCGATGGGTGAGTAGGGTTTCTAATTCGATTGCCTATCTTGTTAGCTCAGGCAGCTCACCAGCTTTGATCGGTTCGAAGTAGCGCTTCAGCTCCAGAATAAGTTGATCAAACGATTCGAAGACGAACAGAATCGAGTTTTGCTCCCAGACGGCTTTATCGAATTGGATCACATTTTCGACTGTGAATTTCTTGACGGGTACATTCCCATTCACCACGTTCAGCATTTCGGAGTTGCCTGACATCAGGCCCGCCCCGAATATTTTCAATTCCCCGTTTTCCCTGATAAGGCCAAATTCTGTACTGAACCAGGCCAGCCTTTTTATATTCTCCCGTTGTTCATCGTCAGCCGCGAGAAACGCTGGTGCGAACATATCTTGAAGATCCGCATAGTGGGGTAGCGTCATGAAAGGTAGGTGGCCGAAAATATCGTGGAACATATCTGGTTCAGGTGTCCAATTGATCTCTTCCCAACTGCGCATGTAGTCCGTGATTAAGAAAATCCGCTGGTCGAATTTACCATACCAGGGGATGGCATCAGTGTAGCGAACATCGGTTCGTTCGACGCGCCAACCTGTGCGGGGCGTGATTTGATTGTTTAGGTAATCAACTGAAGGGATGTGGTCTTCAGGTAAATTTAGTAAATCAAATCCCTCTAGGTAATCCGCACAGGCATACTTCCTTGTGTCGGGCAGTTGTTTCTCATACAGGGCACTCCAAATATCGTGTAGTTCATCATCGAATTGCATTGCTAACCTCCTCACATGGGTATCCAACCATACCCGCGCTAATAACCCGAAGCGTTTTCAATGTTCATAAACCGGTAACTTTATCATTAACCTTCCATCAAAACTAAGATAGGCTCGATTTATCTCCTTCTCGGAGCATGGTAACAGGAAAGCGTAATCTTGCTTCTGCCTGCTTTCTTGATTTTTGTTCTCACAATAAGAATTGAAAACCCTATCCCTCCCGTATGATTCGAAAACCCATCCAGATCAATAGAAATTGCGTAGTATTAATAATGGTGATATCAAAATGATTCACTCCCCTCCATATAACAATCCTACCCCAAAAGATTACAAGATTGGTTTAAATGGGTTATCAGGTCATAATCGATGAACAGATAATCCTGAAACTAAACTCTTGTACCAAAGAATTATACTATAAAGGGATAATATATCCAAAAATTTTCGCCGATATGAATAATTCAAGCAATTAAGAGGTATATCGAAATCAAATCCAAATAGTTAATTGGGTTTTGGGGAGCGTATTTCCATCGGGTTCATTGAACCAGGTAACAATTTCAACGTTAAGAAATAAGCGAATACCAAGATCATTCTGGCTGATTCTATCCTTGATGATTGCGAAGGTGATCACATCACAATTGTTAAGCATGGTGAACTCATTTATCAGTAAATCTGAGTGGATCCTTCTGTATACTCGAAACTAGCCTACGCTTGGGGGCATAGAACCGATTGGGTAGCGGGCTTTATTCCGTTCCAATTTATTTCTCACGGCACTGCTGATATCAATATCAGCCTGATTGGCAAGCAGAAGGCAGTAAATAATCACGTCGGCCAATTCATCAGCGACCAGCTTTCGTGTAGCCGTCTCTTTGACCAGCTCAATGCTCTCCTCATTCGAATACCACTGGAAATGCTCCATGATTTCAGCAGCTTCAATTGCAATGCTCATCCCTAAATTTTTAGGAGAATGGTATTGCTCCCAGTCCCGTTCCTGAACAAAATTTCGCACCTCATCTCGCAAGTGCCTCAAGGTCGTATCAGAATCAGAAGATGTTATTGAATTCACTTTTATGATCCTTTGTTTGCTTATTGAAACTCAAAATTTTTCTACCGCCTCTTTCAATAAACTCTGAGATTCTTTGCTGTACCAATAGTTGATGAAATGTGCCTCTTTCTCACCCAAGTTTGCCTTTATTTGAGCTTCAGTAGTCTCAACTCGATTCTGTTTAATGGCAGCATATGCTCCTTGAGGGAGATTACCGAGGGAAGTTGCTTTCTCGATTGATGATTGGAGTACCCGTTCGAGCGGGAGGATCTCATCCACCATTCCAAATCGGAATAGCTCTTCTGGATTGTAAAATTCTCCGCCTTCCATTACATCCCGGGCATGGCGGTTCCCGATCGTCTGTCTTAAGATGCGATCTGCCGGGTAGGGGACGGGCACCCCCAACTTAATCTCATTCAATCCCATCAATTTCCGGCCATCTGCTATGAGCCTGTAGTCACAGCACAGCGCTAAGATGCAGCCGCCAGCAATGGCATGACCCGTGATCGCTGCCACGGTTGGTTTGGGAATCGTATACAATTCCAGGCAAAACACATTAAAAGCATGATAAAACTCGGTAAACTCATTCCTGGGGAACTGATATAGGTTGGGGATATCAAAACCAATTGAGAAGAATTTCTCATTTGCGCTGCTGAGAACGAGCCCTTGTACTTTAGGATCTTCTTTCACCTTTTGCAATTCATCACAGAGCTCTTGAATGACCTCCCCATTCAGCGCGTTTGTTATGCCGTGATCGAGTTTTATGACCTTCACCCGGTCATGGTTTTCGATAGAAATGTGTTTCATACCTGTCGCCATTATATATGGCCCAATTTCAAGATTCCACCAGCTGATTTGGTATCAATTCGGGTTAGCGCGTACTCCATATATAGCCGAATTTTCGAATCGCTTGATCGAAATTGTATGACGCATATGGCAAAATAATTGATAGGCTTGCTCTTCGTTTAAAGATCCGACGTTCAGAATTGGGATACATTAGAGGATGAGCGGAGATGCGACTGATTAATCTGTGAATAATTTGTGCTCTTCTGTGATTGATGTTTAAATCAGCAAACACACTTGCCGGTATTGCGCATCCTAGCGTTTCCTTTGTCGCCCACAACGCGGTATACACGATATTATTACATTGGTAAGCTTTGGCCTTCCTCGTGAATTCTGTCCAATTCATGTCTGGAAATTTGTAGCAGATCTCTGCAATGTCAAACAGCGACTTTAATCTGAAGTAACGCTTCCGGCAGCTATTGATGCAGGCCGTGATCAGCATATCTTCTGGGGACATCACGAATACTTTCTGGTTTCTAAATCGAATTTGGCATGCGTCTTCCCAGATCATGCTGAAATCGATTGGTAAAATGCCGTTCATCGTGACATCATGATGCACCATAAAATCTTCTTCCACGCTGATATCGCCTTTAAGGTCTTCTAGTTTCCATCTATCACCTTGTTTGAATTCCGATGCATCCAGTTTTATGATTATATCTAGATCGTTTGCA
>Ga0209742_10000916_pt1 | contig 14408 bp, 13 predicted proteins | sample DeeMarSeWOR38_10_FD_187462 | JGI IMG/M metagenome (GOLD analysis project Ga0209742, IMG submission 187462) | Marine sediment microbial communities from White Oak River estuary, North Carolina - WOR-3-8_10 (SPAdes) (version 2) | ecosystem: Environmental > Aquatic > Marine > Intertidal zone >... | reverse complement strand
GCTTCATTTGTATTTGTTGGGACACAATAATAACTATGTTATCCCCTTCCAAGTACCCATTTCGACGCCAAAATAACGCTGGTCATAGTACAGTTCAGGTTTTGACGTCCAAGCATTCATCCCTATGTTCGTCCAGTGGTGACTTCCTAATTCCATAATATTCCATCCATAATTCCTGCGCTATTAGTCTATCTGTACTGGGTCGAACGGGTGATTGACACCCCATTCGTCACTGATACAATCACACTGCAAAGGATAACATATGAGAATAATCGGCAGTTTATTTATTCTGCTAGCGCTGATTGTAACGATGGCAGGCTGCAGTGTTGTTAGCCCTAGCGGCGGTCCTGTGCCCGCATGCCCTGCACCTCCGATGGGCCTCACTTGTGAGGCAGTTTCAAGCTCCCAGATTGACCTTTCCTGGAATGCTTCAGCAGAAGCAGACGGCTACTATGTATACCGCTGCGAAGGCACAGATTGCACACCCATTGACCAGGTTCATACAACATCAGGCACTTCCTGGTCGGACACAGGGTTGAACCCAAGCGCCACTTACTACTACAGCGTGACTTCTTACAACGAAGCCGGTGAGAGTGACCACAGCTTGATTATTAACGCAACGACTCAGGGCATTCCGCCTGAAGCGCCTACCGGATTTAACTGCATGGCGGTTTCTTTTTCCCAGATTGACCTTTCCTGGGATGCTTCAGCAGGAGCAGAGGGTTACCATGTATACCGTTGCGAAGGCACAGATTGCACACCCGCTGACCAGGTCCATACAACATCAGGCACTTCCTGGTCTGACACCGGGTTAGACCCAAGCACCACTTACCGCTACAGGGTAACTGCTTACAACGAAGCCGGCGAGAGTGACTACAGCTCAATTACTAGCTGTACGACTCAGGGCATTCCTCCTGAAGCGCCTGTCGGATTAAACTGCACGGTGGTTTCCTTCTCCCAGATTGACCTTTCCTGGAATACCTCAGCAGGAGCAGACGGCTACTATTTATACCGTTGCGAAGGTCTAGATTGTACACCCGCTATCCAGGTTCATACCGAATCAGGTACTTCCTGGTCTGATACCGGACTAACCTCCAGTACGACCTACTGCTACAGAGTGAGCGCCTACAATGAGGCAGGTGAGAGTGACTACAGCTCGACTACGTGCTGCACTACCTATGATAATCCTCAGGTCGCCTGGAGCAGAACCTTCGGCGGGTCAGATTATGATGACGGCCAATCAATGCAGCAGACTTCAGACGGAGGATATGTCATTACCGGTTGTACGTATTCATACGGCGCCGGCAGCTATGATGTCTGGCTGATAAAGACCGATTCTTCAGGAAATGAGACGTGGAACAAAACCTTTGGTGGGTTGAATTATGACTATGCCTACTCAATCCAGCAGACTTCAGATGACGGATACATCATTACGGGTTGCACATATTCCTACGGGGCGGGCAGTGCTGACGTTTGGCTGATAAAGACCGATTCTTCAGGAAATGAGACATGGAATAAGACTTCCGGCGGGTCAAGTTATGATTGTGGCCAATCAGTCCGGCAGACCTCAGACGGCGGATATATCATCACAGGCTACACAAGATCCCTAGGAGCTGGCAACTATGATGTCTGGCTGATAAAGACTGATTCTTCAGGAAATGAGATGTGGAATAAGACCTTCGGTGGTTCAAGTGCTGACTACGGCTACTCTGTCCGGCAAACTTCGGATGGCGGCTACATCATTACCGGTTGTACATATTCGTACGGTGCCGGTAATTATGATGTCTGGCTGATAAAGACCGATTCTTCAGGAAATGAGATGTGGAATAAGACCTTCGGTGGGTCCAGTTATGATTATGGCCAATCAGTCCGGCAGACCTCAGACGGGGGATACATCATCACCGGCTACACAAGGTCATTAGGAGCTGGTAACTATGATATCTGGCTGATAAAGACCGATTCTTCGGGAAATGAGATGTGGAATAAGACCTTTGGTGGTTCAAGTGCTGACTACGGCTACTCAGTTCGACAAACTTCGGATGGGGGATACATCATTACCGGTTGTACATATTCCTATGGGGCTGGCGATGCTGACGTCTGGATTATAAAGACCGATCCTTCAGGGAATGAGACGTGGACTAAGACTTTTGGCGGTTCAAGTACCGACTATGGTTACTCGGTCCGGCAAACCTCAGACGGCGGATACATTATTACCAGTTGCACATATTCCTACGGGGCTGGCGATTATGATGTTTGGCTGATAAAGATTACTGTTTGAACTGAGTCATAGCGAGTTCACTAGCTCTCCTTTCTGCCCTGGAAGGAAAATACTGAAGCCAGATAGAATACATAATTAGAGAAACAACAAATCTTTAGCTCAAGGATGGCTACACCGGACCTTCCCTCTTACCTATTCGTGGCTCTAGTAGATGACTGCATTAATTCTAAGTAGGAGGTCCAGTAAGCAGAATAGTCAACTATTCCTTATCGGAAATCTGGTTATAGTGCAAGAGAATCAGACATTGCTGTATTCATGCAGTGGCCGGTAAAATTAACTGCAACCTCGTCTTGAATCGAGGCTGATTCCTGTGGCCAATCACCTACCCTTTAATCAACCAGACCCAGGTTATTGAAACCCAATTTGAAAGGCTGGAATAGCAGGCAACGATATAAGTATTCACCTACTAAGAAATTTTCTCTTAAGGTAACGTGCACCGCGGAGACCGTGAACCGCTATGATAGCTAAGGCGAACCGGGGTATCAATATCCACAAAGGATTTACATGTAATGCCAGGAACAAGGCAGGTTCTTCTACTATACTATGATTGACAGCAATAGAAACCTGAAGATGTTCCAGTTCTTCCTTCGTTAAATTCCCCTTCTTGGTTTCTTCGGCAATAACAGCGCTCCCATATAGCAGGCCGAAACCGGCGCCCGTTACCCACATCGTTGTTGCTTGGTCGGGTAGTCCTAGGATTTTCATTAGCGGTTTGAAAAATTTGACCAGATACTTAATCCATCCCAGATACTCCAATGCATAGAGCGCCATCATAACCAGCATGATGATTATGAAAATCCTACCGCACAACCACAGTGTATCAATACCCCAACCTTTCAGTACCTCAATAAACGGAGCTTGAGTTGCCAAGCTGGCCGGTAAACTAATACTCTGGCCGGTATCAGTAAAGAATTGGGAGACAACGAACACAGCCAGAATAGCTGCTCCAATTCGCACCAGGGTTGCTTTAATAATATTCAAACCCGATTTATGCTGAACTATGCCCTCGACAGGTAGCATGTGGGCAATGGTTATGAATAAGGCGATCAAGATTATTTGTTCTATGCTAAAGGGAAGTACCACCATGATGGCAATCCCCGCGTAAAAGCTTACTGTCGTTGCGATGATGATTGGCAACGCGGCGGCGGCAGGTAGGTTGATTATGTTCATTAATGGATGCAGCAAGAAATCCAGGTAACTGAGCCAACCGGTCCACTGGATAACAGCTGCGACAAAGGAGACGGGGATTATAATCTTGCATATCCAGGCAAAACTACCCCAACCCCTTTTAATTCCTGTGCGGAGACCTATTTTCAGTTGAGTTCGGAATTTAGGCATCTTATCGAAAAAGAATCACTCAGAGGTCTTTGCAGATCCGTATTTCTTAACTTTGAAGCCAAGATCACGTAATTGTCGTGCCGTCGTCTCTAAGGCTGTACGCTCAGGGCTGCCTCTGGTCTCGGGCCGAGTAGCGTTAAGGCCTGCAGCAGTGCTGGCCATGATAAGCGATTTCTGTATATCCTCACCTGTAACATAGTAAGCAGCAAAGACACCTGCGAAAACATCGCCACAGCCCACCGTGCTTACTACATTTAAACCTAACCCATCAAGAGGCAAGGCCGGGACCTCAACTATCAATCCGCTGGCCGGTTCAAGCATGGCGGCTCCCCGGGCTCCAAGTTTGAGGACTACATGATTCGCGAATCCAAGTTCCTTCAGCTTCTGCAAAGTCTCATTTAATCCATTTGTTCCCAGCAAAGCACTTGCTTCCGTTTCGTTTAAAAAGAGGACTTCGGCTTCCCTGGCAAGAGATTGCACTACACACCGGTTCGGGTCTATCAAAATCCCCGGATCCCACAACAGGGGGATGCTGCGCTGCTTTGCCAGTTTTATTAGCTTCTCTGCTACTTCCAAAGGTGGATCGGTAAGGACTATGCCCTGGCATTCTTCTAAGTGCTGCTTGACATGTGCTTTATCAAAATGTTCCCAGGTAAGCCCGGTATTCGCCCCCAAATAGCTGGCAATAACATTCTGCCCTGTCCGGTCAATCAGGATATAGGCCTGAGCAGATTCCGCACCTTCAATGTAGTCGATTCCATCAGTTATGACTCCCTCATCCTCCAGGGCAGTAATTTGCCGGCGGGCAATTTCATCTCTTCCCAGAGCGCCTATCAGGGCAACTTCTCTAGTTTCCAAAATCCGTGCGGCGGCTACAGCAATGTTACCCCCTGTCCCTCCGGATACACGGGTTATATTTTTTACAACAACTTCCTCGCCGGGCACCGGCAGCCGTTCTACAAAACAGCTAATATCCCAGTTTATAGCGCCACATACTACCAAGCGAGCCATGTTATTTCTCCAATATGCACGATAGAAATAGTTGAAGAAAGCGAGAGCCTTCAACACCAGAGGCTACATGTATTAACTGAGAGCTACCAGATGATAATATGCGGGTAACTCCTCTGTCCCAGTCATTTCCTCCGACTACTTCTACCATTGCCGATGTAAAATCCAGCAAAGAATCATCGAGCAGCATTGCCAGAGCTAACGGGTCATGCATTCTACAGCAACCGTGGTATTTTACGTCATATTCTACCAGTCTAGCCGCAAGATGTGCAGACGGTGTATGTCCGGTCTTAATCTGCTCCAGATGGCGGCCATTCAAGCAGGCTGCAGGGTTCATTGTTACATCCAGCCCTACTGCAAAGATGTCTGCCCCGGAATCGAACACTATATGAGCAGCCTCGGGGTCCTGCCAGATATTAAACTCGGCAAACGGAGTGCGATTCCCTTTACCGCAGGGCGTGAGATTATAGGCACCACCCATGATAACCAGCTTGTCCATAAGTCTAGGGAGTTCGGGATGTATCTCAAAGGCATAAGCTACATTGGTTAGAGGCCCGGTGGCCAACAGGGCAAGTTCACCGGGAGCATCCAAAACCAGCCTGGCAATAAAATCCCAGGCTTTTGCCGGATACAGCGACAGCTTGGGAGGAGGCAAGTTGCAGTTGCCCAGACCATCTGGACCATGGTAACTCAAGGCATCTTCTAAAGGATTTTTCAAAGGATTCGCTGCGCCCATCGCCACCGGGATACTATCCTCACCCAGGAACTCCAATACAAAGCGAGCATTGTTGCTGGTCATTTCTACGGGAGCATTGCCCGCCACCGTGGTTATACCCAGAACCTGGATCTCGGGTGATTTTAATGCCAGAAGCAAAGCCAAGGCATCATCGATGCCCGGGTCCATATCCCAAACTACCTTTTGCATAGGATTCTACGGGATACACTATCATAAATTCCAGAACAGTATAAGTAGTTACACGCACAATATTGTATAAAGATTCCTTTTCTTCGGTAGGAGAGGATTAACGTGAACGTGAAAATAATACAGGAATCCAAAAATCACAGGCTAGAAATCAAAATGTAAACTTCCTAATCTTTGCCGTGTAATTCGGCACTTCTGGTTTTACTACTTACTTTTTTGAAGAGATTTGTGATAAGGAATTAGGCCCCCGGCCTCCACCATGTCTATAAACCAAGTCGGAATTATCAGGCGAAATCCGAACTCCCTGCCTTTGCTGATGTTCTTAATAATCCCCTGTCTCAAGTCAATCATTATCTCATGCCCGGTCTCAAACTCCATAGAAATTCCGGGTAAATCTATAGCCGGGCAGCCGAGGTTCCAGAAATTCCTGAAGAATATCCTGTGAATTGAGTCTGCAACCACAGCCTGGACACCCTTGTACTTCAGAGTTTCCGCAGCCTGCTGCCTGCTCGAACCAATGCCAAAGTTTTCCTCTGCGACTATAATATCCCCTTTCGCAACACCGGTGAGGAAATCGCCCGGCACATTTTCACGTTGGCCAACATCGCTCATGCCGCTTTTGGCGATGAATTCTTGATATTGGCTCTGGCTCGTTTCATCGCCGCCCATGATAAATCTACCGGCAAAGAGTTCATCGGTGTCGACATCTTTACCAAACTTCCAGACACGACCTTTGAGTTCCATTTACGCCTCCTGGAAAAACTCCCGCGGGTCACTTATTTTGCCCCTCAATGCCGAGGCTGCCACGGTCGCCGGTGATGCCAGGAATATCTTGGCAGTTACGTCTCCCACCCGGCCTTGAAAGTTACGATTCGCCGTGCTTATACAAACCTCGCCCGGTCCCAGTATGCCCATATGTGCCTCCATACACGGTCCGCAGGTGGGTGGTCCAACCATAGCACCGGCTTCGACAAATATCGATACTAACCCTTCCTCCAGAGCACCCTTTAAGATCTCTTGTGAGGCCGGTATGACAATAACTTTGGTAAGTTTATCCACCTTTCTACCCTTGAGTATTTTGGCGGCAACCCTCAGGTCTTCCAGCCGGCCGTTGGTGCACGAGCCTATGAATGCCTGATCGATTCTGGTGCCCTCAACTTCAGTAACTCCCACCGCATTGGATGGTTTCGGAGGCACAGCGACCATGGGCTCTTTAATATCATCGGTACGAAACTCGAGTGTCTCAGCATATTCTGCGTCCCGGTCGCTCTGGACAATCTCGAAAGGCTGGCCGGTCCTGCCTTTGAGAAAATCTACCAGTCTCTCGTCAGGTTCGATGATTCCATTAGTGGCACCTGACTCTATTGCCATGTTGGTTAATACCATGCGACCGGCCACACTCATTTGACCTATGGTCGTTCCTGTGAATTGAAGAGATTTGAACAGAGCGCCACTCACACCCAATCTCTTCAATATTACAAGCATCAGGTCCTTGGACATTATGGGAGGCACAAGCTTACCTTCGACATTTATCCTGATGGTGCCGGGAACCCGTTCCCATAACCTTCCCGTTTTGAATACTGCAGCCATCTCATCGACACCTATCCCCGTAGCAAAAGCCCCAACTACACCGGATGTTGTGGTATGGCTGTCTGTACCGACAAGGATAGTTCCGGGCATTACATGCCCTTTCTCTACCAGTATCTGGTGCGCAATGCCCCCCTTACCGACTTCATAGTAGTTTTCTATACCTTGTTCGGCGATAAACTTCTTTATATTGAGGCACTTCTTAGCAGTATCAATATCCTTGTTGGGCACATAGTGGTCCAGCACTACTACTATTTTCGCCGGGTCCCAGACTTTCTTGACACCAAGCTCTCTGAACTTGGCGATTGTATGAGCACCCAGCGCATCGTGTATCATAGCCCGGTCCACAGAGACTTCGACAATCTCGTCCGGCTTCACAAATTTCTTGCCGGCCTTCTTAGCTAATATCTTCTCTACAAGAGTCATAGCCATCTTAAATCCCGGAAACCCTTATCTTATCCTATTCACCAGGTAGTCGCAAATACCATCAATCAGCAGTACCATTCTCATATGATTGACAAACCATAGCTATTCTTATGTTTTTGAATTAAAATTTAGGACCACACTAACGAAATTAATCCGACCAAAAGAAAGACTAACCCCATTGCCACGAAACCATAACACAGACCCCGTATTGCCTGCTGACCTCTGCTACCGAGATCAAAGCTTATGCCGCTAAGAATAAGGAATGTGCCCAATAGAATAAGACCTACATATGTACCCCAGATGCTCGAATCTATCCGTAGAAATGCAACACCGGTTAAGATACCAAAGGCGCCTATCCCGATACTAACCTTGCTGTTAATTGACACAGAGCAGAATCTAGCACTCGAAAAAACGTATGTCAATTAAAAAAGAACGGAATCCAATCAACAGGCATCTTTGCACCAATAAGTGTCGACATGATATCTTCTTTAGATTGTGGATATTGGAAAAGTCATTGAGCTTTTAGAACAGGAGTATGGCCCTCGTCAGTGGCAGCCAGACAGGAACCCTGTTGATGCGCTAATAGGGACCATATTGTCCCAAAATACATCAGATACAAACTCAGGAAGAGCTTTTATTTATCTTAAAGCCAGCTTCAATAGCTGGGAAGCTCTAGCTATGGCTCCGCCAGAAGATATCGCTGAGGCCATCAAGTGCGGAGGATTGTCCCAGATCAAGGCCGTTAGAATCAAGCAGGTACTGGGGCAAATTAAAAAGGAACAGGGTCGTATCAACCTTGATTCCCTCAAATCAATGAACATGACCGATGCTGAAGACTACTTAATTCGTCTGCCCGGCGTAGGGCATAAGACAGCCAGATGTGTGCTGCTTTTTTCCCTGGGTAAGCCGTCGCTACCTGTGGACACCCATATTTTTCGAGTGGCCAAAAGACTAGAGCTGATTGATTCCAAGGTGTCCATTGACAAGGCACACAGTCTGCTTCAGGAGTTAATTCCACCCTCAAAAGTATATCAATTCCACGTCCATATGATAGAACACGGCAGGCGAATATGCCACGCTCGGCAGCCCCGGTGTAACATTTGCATATTGAAGGGCGTCTGCCCCAGCTCGCTTTGCTAATCTGTGCCGGTTGGCAAGTGATATAATGGTTGACATGGCGCAAATACTGAAGAGTAAAAATCTTGCTACCAAGTTTCAGATAATGGTGGAAATAGCTGCGCATCAGCCTAATATACAACAGAAAGATATCGCTTTAAAATTGGATATCACCTCGCAGGCAGTCTCCGAATATATAAGAGAATTGATAAAGAACGGTTGGCTGAGCTCCGAGGGACGCTCCCGATATAAAGTAACCAAGGACGGCGTGAACTGGATTTTACAAATGTCCCGACAACTGCATAGTTACGCCTGGTACGTGAGTAAAGCCGTGGCCGATATATCGACCACCACTGCCATAGCCGATAGCGACCTGTCGGCTGGCCAACAGGTGTCCCTATATATGAAGGACGGTCTGCTCTTCGCCTCCGGGGGCAGGAGTGGCAAAGGAGCCAAAGGAATAGCTGTCACCGAGGCTAAGAAGGGACTGGATGTCGGCATCGGCAGTGTTGAAGGAGTCATAAAACTCGAGTCAGCCGAAGTAATAATAAACAAAATACCCAACGTTTCGGACGGAGGGTCTAGAAATATTGACCTTCCTCGATTGAAAAGGGAGGTTAAGGAAGCTAAGCTGGTAGGAGCAATGGGCACGGAAGCCCTGGTAGCATTGACGCAGATAGGTGTAAAGCCTGATTATGTTCACGGTGTCCGTGAAGCAGTAATTGAGGCAGCTTACTGCGGCCTGCCCTTCATGGTCGTCTGCAGTGAAGACAAGGTCTCAATTCTAGTGCAGCGATTGGAAGAGGAAAACCTGGTTTACAAGATTATTGACCTGAGGAAAAGATAGGAAATTCTGTATTCTTCCTAATCACATATCCTCCTGAACCGCAAAATTTTCTGAAATACGCTCTTGAAATCCCTTGACATTTTATACGGCAGTATTTAGAATTTATAAATCAACTGTACTTGTATAAATTAAAGTAATTTTGCATGAAGGGGGCGAAATTGATTCGAATTAAACGATACAGTAAGCAAATCTTTTCCCGAGGTATTAACTTAGTCCTGCTGATCTTGACCTTAACGATTATCTTAACAGGCTGCAGCCCCGGCGAGCAAATACCGACACAGTATGTATTCGATGACCTGGGCAGGCTGGTCGGCTTCAACGGAACGCCTGAAAGGATTATCTCCCTGGCTCCATCTAACACTGAAATCTTGTTTGCCCTGGGTCTGGGGGACAAAGTAATGGGAGTTACAAGTTGGTGTGATTATCCACCGGAAGCTCTAGCCAAGGAACAGGTAGGAGAATACGACACACCGGATATGGAGAAGATAGTTGCACTCGATCCCGACCTCATACTGGTCTCGTACGGTACCAGCATGGAGGTCATCGATGGCATGGTAGCATTGGGGCTCACCGTATTCGGTATAAAGTCTACTGATTTAGATGACGTGCTAAACGATATTAGGACGATAGGGGAAATAACCGATAAAGAAATGGAAGCCCAGGCACTTACATCTGAAATGGAAAGCAGGATCCAGGCAATAACGGACCAGACCGCAGGATTGGAACAAAGACCAAAGGTCTTTTATATCGTCTGGGGAGATGAAAGCAGTGCATTGTGGACTGCTGGCTCAGATACTTTCATCCACGAGTTAATCGAAAAAGCAGGCGGGGTAAACATATGTCAAAATATCACCGGCTATTCAACAATCTCAATTGAGGACGTTGTTGCCCACAACCCCGAAGTGATTATAACCACTGAATTGTCATATGACTGGGCGATAAATTCAACTGACCTCGCGGCTACCAACGCAAGCCAAACAGATAGAATCTTCACTTGCGATGACGATATAGTTCAACGTCCGGGCCCCAGACTGGTTGATGGCCTGGAGTGGTTTGCCTTTTTTATTCATCCCGAGATGTTTGATGAGCCCGAGGATTAGCTAAGCAAAGTTATTTTCCCTCTGATGTAGAAGGGACGGTTGATATGAAGAAAGGTTTAATTCAAGTTTATACTGGACCCGGCAAGGGAAAGTCCACCGCGGCTATCGGACAGGCGGTACGTGCTGCCGGGCACGGTTTGAAGGTCGGCTTAGTCACCTTTTTCAAAGATCCCGAGGCATTCGGGTATGGTGAATACAAATCCCTGGAAAAGCTGGGGATAAAGACCTTTCTCTTCGCTAAAAAGCATCCTCATTTCTATAAGGAACTTAATCTCGACGATGTTTGCCGGGAGTGCTCCAGCGGACTGGAATTCATTAAAGAGCTTTTCCGTGACCCGTCCTGGGACATGCTGGTCCTGGATGAGATAAACATAGCTGTGCGTGACGGCTTTCTGAAAGAGGAAGAGGTCCTTTCCCTTCTGGAAGCAAAGCCCGAAAAGCTGGAGCTCGTCTTAACCGGTCGGGGCATCACTGACAAGATAATAGAAAAAGCGGACTTGGTCAGCGAGGTGAAAGAAGTAAAGCACCCCTATAGTCAAGGAATAAAAAGCCGAAAAGGCATCGAATACTAAAACGATGGCGCGTACCGTATCTGAGGTCTTCAGCGAGCCTGCAATCCCCTTATCCATCCGCTGGCACAGTAGAGTTTACTCCTTACTGGGACTTGCGGCACTGCTGGTAGTGGTAATCGTGTTCGTCACGACACTGGGAAGTGTTCCCATACCGTTCAACACTACTTTCCAGGTCCTTCTTTCTCAACTACCCTTCGTTGATATTACGCCTGCTTCACCCGAAATTTTCGGGGCACCATTGAGCCTGGAAATTCTGGAAACGATAATTCTCGATATAAGGCTACCGCGAATCCTTCTGGCTGGTCTGGTAGGAGCAGCTCTGGCAGTAGCCGGCGCCACTTATCAAGGACTGTTTCGCAATCCCCTGGCCGACCCCTACCTTCTGGGTGTGGCCTCAGGGGCCGGGTTGGGGGCTGCCATTGCCATGCTTACTCCTTTTGCAGTGGCCTGGATGGCTTTTGGGGCTGTTCCGCTATTTGCTTTCATTGGCGCCATAGGCGCCGTGACTATCGTCTACTTGCTTGCTCGTGTCGGTAAAACCCTGCCCGCTACTACGATTATCCTGGCTGGTGTAGCCCTAAGCGCTCTTCTAACCTCTATCACCTCCTATCTCATGACTATTGCCGGTGAAGAACTACACGGGATTGTGTTCTGGCTGCTGGGTGGACTCTACCTTACTAAATGGTCCGAGGTGTGGATAGTCCTCCCATGTGTGTTAGCCGGCCTTGTAGTAATCTGGATTCATGCCCGGCCTCTCAACGTAATGCAGCTTGACGAAGAGCAAGCCCAACAACTGGGCATCAATGTGGAAAGGGTCAAGATCATTCTACTGACTGCTGCCACGCTTATCACATCTTCAGCGATTTGCTTTACCGGTCTTATCGGTTTTGTCGGGATACTCATACCTCATGCAGTAAGGCTTATCTGGGGTCCCGATTACCGGTTTCTGCTCCCTCTATCCACACTGGTGGGCGCTATCTTTCTCATACTGGCCGATACTTTAGCTCGCACTATCATTCCTCCTACTGAGATTCCCGTAGGGATAATTACCGCTCTATGTGGAGCGCCCTTCTTTCTTTACCTGTTACGGAGAAGGAAGGGGCTTGCTTTCTTCTAAAAAGGATAAGACAGTATGATTGAACTGGATAATGTCAGCCTCGGCTACAATCATAAAGCCGTCTTGAGCGATGTAATCATAAAAGCAGGGCCCGGCCAAATACTGGGGCTGGTTGGCCCCAATGGCTCGGGGAAATCAACATTGATTAAGGGCATGACGGGGGTGATTGATCTATTCTCCGGTCATATCTTTATTGACGGTAAGGATATAGTAACTATTAAGCCAGACAAACTGGCCCGGGTTGTTGCTACGGTGCCGCAAAGTCCCGCCTTGCCCGGGGCTTTCACTGCTTTTGAAGTGGTGCTTATGGGACGAACACCACACCTCGGGCTTCTACGCTACGAGGGAGGGAAAGACCTGGCTATCGCCTGGCAGGCCATGGAGGCAACACATACTCAATCCTTAGCTGAGCGCAGAGTGAGTGAACTCTCAGGTGGAGAGAGACAGCGGCTTGTTATTGCCCGGGCCCTTACCCAGCAGCCCAAGGCGATGCTCCTCGATGAGCCGACCGCCAATCTAGACATAAACCATCAGGTCGAGATTCTCAACTTGATCAAGAGCCTTTGCCTGGAACAGAGTTTAACCGTCATTATAGCTATACACGATTTGAACTTAGCCGCGCAATACTGCGATTGGATGGTCATGCTCAATGGAGGAAAAGTTTACGCTGAAGGAACGCCACTCGACATACTAACGGCACCCAATATCAAGATGGTTTATGGAGCCGAAGTATGTGTTTATCCCCATCCCATCAATAAGCTACCAACTACTCTCATAACAGCAGGCGGGAATCACTAGTCCAGTTGGTACAATGCCCCCCCCTCACAATCCCTTCCACTCTTCCCTCAGGAGGCCGAATTGCACAAGATCATGGTATTGCCCATTCTTAAACATAGCTTGCCGCATACGGCCTTCTTCCCGAAAGCCAAGCTTCTTGTGAAATCTAATGCTACGCTCGTTGAAAGCGAGTGCAGTCGATGAGAGCCGATGCAGATTCAATTGCTGGAAACCATAGTCAATCAGCAGTCGGGCAGCCTCCATACCGTAACTTTTGTTCCAGTAATCCTTTTCCCCTATGACGATTCCGAAAGTGGCGTGGTTGTCCTTCGAGTTGATCCCCTCTAGCCCGCAGGTGCCGATCGGCTCAGTTGAGGCACCCTTCTTCACTTCGATGGCAAACTGAACATGGCTTCTCGCTCTTGTAGTACCCAACTCCTCAATGTATTTCTCTTCGGCCATTTCAGTCATTGGCAGATACATAGCGAGATATTGGACTACCTCAGCGTCGTTGAACCATTTCAGAAAATATGAAATATCCGATCTCTTCACCGGTCGCAAGATAACGCTATTGCCCTTTAACATCTGAATACCTCCGTTTATCCTTGTACTATTTCTATCATGTACAAATACTAGGGCCGAGATTATGCTGGTCTACATATTTCATATGATAGCCTCAGCAAGAGCGAATGTAAAGATACTTTATGTCAACCGTAGCCCCCTACATATCACGATCAGTACTGCGCTGTCACGAATCATATTGGGGGCTGCTAGTGCAATTAACAAGTGACACTGTTCATAGAAGGACGGGATGTGCTAATATCTTGGTTTCTCATAAAAACAGAACAAGGAAACCTGAAGGAGAATAATCGTTATGGCAAAAAGAAATGTCATCATCATAGGCTCAGCCGGTAGAGACTTCCACAACTTCAATGCGTTTTTCAGAAATAATAAACGCTACAATGTGGTGGGATTCACTGGCTCCCAACAAATACCGGGCATCTCAGGAAAAAGATATCCCTCTGAGCTCTCAGGTGAATTGTATCCGGAGGGAATTCCAATCTATGCGGAGGAAGAATTGCCGCGCTTGATAAAAGAGCTTAGTGTTGATGACTGTGTATTTGCCTATAGCGATGTCTCTTACCAGCACGTGATGCACATCGGTGCAATCGTGAATGCAGCCGGGTCAAGCTACATCATGCTCGGCCCAAAGGACACAATGCTCAAGAGCAGCAGACCGGTGGTGGCAGTATGTGCGGTGAGGACAGGCGCAGGTAAGAGCCAGACCTCGAGGAGAATCATAGAGCTTCTGAAAAAGAA
>Ga0209742_10000915_pt1 | contig 14412 bp, 6 predicted proteins | sample DeeMarSeWOR38_10_FD_187462 | JGI IMG/M metagenome (GOLD analysis project Ga0209742, IMG submission 187462) | Marine sediment microbial communities from White Oak River estuary, North Carolina - WOR-3-8_10 (SPAdes) (version 2) | ecosystem: Environmental > Aquatic > Marine > Intertidal zone >... | reverse complement strand
CAGACGATCGTGATCGCTAACCTGATAGAGGCTGGCATCGTAACGGCCGCCAAACGGCGCAGGACTGTACAGGAAGTATCCGACGACCGTCATCGCCAATAGCCCGGCCATGGCCCATCGCTCCCATCGTTTAGGGATGCGGTCCCAACCAACGGCCATGGCTGCGAATAGCACGACCAAGATCGTCCCCGGATACCACTTGACGATCCGGTACATGTCCTCGTCTGAACTGATCAGGAGGATGAAGACATAGGGCACGGTAAATAATACCCAGCGCGGTTCCAGGAAAGGCAAGATCAAGCCTAAAGGTAATAGGACGCGCCAGAGAGCGGTTATTTGTTCCTGGCCGAACATGCGTCTGAGCAAGATCAGGGGGTCGGCCAGGAGATTTTGGGTGATTTCCTCTAATGAATTGCCTAAATAGCTAAAATAGTACAGCTGGGGGTACTCTCCGGCCGTGCTGGGGTTGAAGAGGGGGATGATCCACAGGCTGACCACGATCAGCCAACCGGCGCCCAGGATCATCAGCCCAACGCCCCATTTCCAGTCACGTTCGAAAATCAGCAGGTAAAGGCCGATCATAAAAACAAAAAAGCCGATATTCTCCTTAGCCAGCAAGGCCAGGAACAAACCGAGCAGCATGAGCCAACGATTGTGTTTGGAGAGGGCATAGAGAGCTAGGGCCAAAAACGGCAGGGCAAAGACGATGCGTCGCACTTCAAACAACGTGACTTCGTGCAGAGCCGGGTTAAGGAAGAAGACAAGCAAGAACCAGGGGGCCAGCTCCGGCCGTTTGTCGTGGAAAATCTTGTATAGCAACAGGCCGGCGACGACGATGTTAAGGGCCTGGATGAGGAAAAGCACCCGCTCGTCGGGCCAGATGAGCAAGAAAGGGGCCGCCAAGGCCATGAGCGGCGAAAAATGATCGCCGAGAATAGAACGGTATCTAATGGACTCGAAGAGAAACTTGCCGTCAAGCGTGTTCCAGATGGCCTGGCTAAATCTGGCGAAGTCGTAGACCCGGGTGTTGAAGGCGTTGTGTTTGCTCACCAGCAGCGAGAACATCACCACCAGATAGATCAGGGCCAAAAGATATGCGCCGCGTTCAACCCATAGGGTCTTGAGCCTTTCTCTAAACGTCATCGTCCTAAATCACGACTCCGGGTCCAGTATCGTTGGTCCGGGCAGCAATAGGCGGTTGTCAGGCTGAGGACCGCCTGAATCCGTCAATATGGGTAGGCGCTGCAGATTCTGTAGTTCATACATGCCTATGGCCAAATCATAACTGCCCGGTGGCGCTTCCGGTTGGATAGTCAATTCGTAAACATCCTTGATACGCTCTCCCCGGTCCCACAGATATGTTGGATACTTCCCCCCCAGCGGTTGGCTGTCTTTCTGCCCGCGCAGTTGGCTCTCTTCGTCGAGCAAATGGATGAAGACGGTATAGTCGGCGGCGGTCGGGTTCAGGCTCTCCCAGTAGAGGGTTATGTGGATGGTATCTCCGGGGAAGGCCTGGGCCGGTTCATAGTCGTAGCCCAGTAGCCGGAAATTCTCGCCAAGATTGGCCTCGGCCGGATGGACCAAATCCGCCTCGTCGATGACCGGTCCTGTTTTGTATACCCAGACATAGGGCACGCCATTAAACTCAACTACGTATTTGGGCTCGCGACTTTTATAAGCCTCCCACACTTTTTGCCATTCGCCGGATTCGGCGTTTCGCAACACGATATTGCGAGAGAAAACCAAATAATCTACTTTGTCATCGGTGATTTCCACGGTCTTGCCTTCGAAATAGCGGTAAAAGGCAGTGAGCTTATGGGATCCCACGACGAGCAGAGGCGCCATAGGCATGCTGTTCAAATATTCTGCCGCTTCGGCCATCCCTTCTGATTTCTCCTGACCCTCCACGATCCCGTTGTTGAGAACGAACTTGGGACCGCCCATAAGGTAGTTGTAGTGGGTGCCATAATACGGGTGGAGAGGAAGAGAGACGGCCGCTTGAATGAAAATGATCAGCGCCAGGGCGATGAAATACCATGGCGCCTGGCCCTTGGTGAGCCGCCGGAAGGTGTAGACATAGCCGATGCCGGCCGATAGGATGACAAACTGTAGAGCAGGTAAGGCATACCGGATAAATTTCTTCTCGCCCAGGGTCATCATCACGGCAAAAAAGAAGATAAAAGCCAATCCCAAAAAGAGGGTGATTTGCTTTTGACGTTCCAGTCTTCGGCTGAAAAAAAGTATCAGGCTCAGTAAAAAGCCAATTGTCACGACGGCCGTGGTCTTAACCGTCATGGTCACCGGATAGTATAGGGGGCCAGGATCTTCCATCGTCGATTTTCCCAAGAAGAATTGAGCGCCCTCATGGGGATTTTCGAGATAATAATTGGAACCGGTGAGGGTTGTATGCAGGGTATGGCCCGGTTGGCTCCACATCGACGGCCACAACAAGAAATAAACAGCCACTAAGGAGATGGACCAGATGAGGATAGCTAGACTAGTTTCCTTGACTAACCTGGCCAGCTCCCTTCGATCGGGAACCGTTAATCTTTGATTAATAAATAGTCGCTTGTTCGCCTGCCAGACCCCGACGACGAGCAAGAAGTAAGGGATCATAAATAGCGCCGGTGTCTTGGTGAGGATGCCCAAAGCCGCAAATGCGCCCGAAAAGATCAGATAACGCCAGCGGGGATCTTTAATGAAGACCCACAGAAAAAGCGCCGAACTCATCATAAAAACGCTCACCAACGCATCGACGTGGATGGCCTTGGCCAGAGAGATGTGATATGGGTCGAGGGCCAGGAGTAAGGTGGCTACGGCGGCCACCATCCGGTCGAAAACGTTGGCCAGCAAGAAGTAAGCCAGGACGATGGTGAGGGAAATGACCAGCGCAAATGGTATCACCTCTAAAGCCAATTTCTGGTTTAGCGAAAAATCGTCGTAACCAGGGATGAGGGCCTCGCCTAATAGCTGGGTGAGCCCGGACAACCACATGGTTATCACCCCAGGGTGTGGGGCTTGCAGGGTTGCCTCCCAGTTTTGGCTAAGAAGGCCATTAATGAATTCTTTGCCGCGTTGGTGCCATAAATCGGATGTTCCAACAAAGTTAATGGCGCGGGGAAAAAAGGCGATGGCGAACAACAAAAACGGGAATGACAATATCACACCTCGCTTCAAGTTGTCCGATATCGGTCGCCTTACTGCTGAATCACCTAGCGAAGCTGTGTTCATAATTAGCTAATTTAACCTGCGTAACGTCATACATTAGCATAGTCGTCTGAACTAGCAAATGGTAGAATCACCCAATTATGCTGCAACCAATCAAGCGGGATGAGTTGCTGCCCAAGTTGGCAAGCCTGCTACTGGCCGTAATCTTTACGGCCGTTTTCTTTTGGCTCAATAGCCGCCAATACCGGACTTTCCAGCTACGCGCCCCTGATATCGCCCATTTTGACCAGGCTATCTGGAATACCTTGCACGGGCGATTCCTCTTCACAACTATTACCGGCAAGTCCATTTTGGAGTTCCACTTTACGCCATATATGGCCTTGCTGTCGCCCCTGTTGCTCATCTGGTCTGACGTACGCATTCTTTTTCTGGCTCAACTCGTGGGCATCGCCGTCTCCGGCCTGTTGCTCTATAAGATAGTAGAAGACAAGCATCCCCTGTTGGCCCCGATATTCTTGCTGGCCTTTTACCTGAACCCGTTGCTCCATCAGGTGACATTGCTGGAGTTACGCCGGGTGACATTGGCCGTGCCATTTGTTGCTCTGGCCCTTTATGGGCTTTACAAGGATAAGCGCTGGTTGATGCTCATTGGCCTTGGTCTGGCGCTCTTGGTCAAAGAGGACATGGGCTTGATCGTGGCCATGATTGGCCTCTATTTAACAGTAGTCAAAAGGGATCTGAAATGGGGCATTCCCATCGCGGTGTTAGGTATAACCTGGACCTTAAGCATGTTGATGTGGATCATTCCCAGCTTGACTGAGGGCGACTACCGGCAACTCAATTACTTTGAAGACTGGGGCGGATCGCTGGGCGAAATCATCCTGAATATGGTTACTCATCCGCTACAGGTACTGCAGGTCATGTTTGACGAACAAAGCCTGCGCGGATTGTGGCTTAGTTTGCTACCGGTGGCCCTGGTGTTGCCATTTCTTGCCTTCGACGTCTTTCTGATAGGCCTGCCTGCAGTCGCCGTCATGCTGCTGAGTAGTGACCAATCCATGCACAGCCTTGACCGCTGGTACATGGCCCCCGTGATACCCGTGATTTATGCGGCTGTGGCCTTTGGGTTGACCCGGTTGAATCGCCGGTATGCACGCTGGGCCACAGCAGCCCTACTGGGAGCGACCATCATCGCCTACATCGCTTACAGCCAGGCTCCCCTTGGCGGCCGCTTTGAGCCATACCGGTATCGTTTGACAGAGCGCCATAAGGCAACCTGGGAATTGCTGGAAGCGGTGCCCGACGAGGCTAAGGTGGCCTCCCAAGTCGCCTTTTTGGCCACCTTATCCCAACGGGAAGATGTCTACATGTATCCATGGATTAGCATCGGCGAAGAAAACGTCGACTATTTTGTACTGGGCCGTGATTTTGCGGCCTATCCGCTGCAAATTGACGAGATCGGATGGGAAATTGAAAACATGGTTGCCGACCCGGATCTGGTGGTGGAAATGGAAGCGAATGGCGTCTATCTCCTACGCAATGGCGGCGAACCATTGCCATCTTTTCCGGTGAACCAGGTAGCCGAAGAGGCGATCAAGCTCGATCGTTTTGAGATTGCCGTTGCCGACGAGATGGGGGTCTTTCGCGTTGTGGATGAAGAGCCCTTGACTGTCTGGCCCGGCCAGCAACTGCGGGTTACCTTGTATTGGGAGGCGATCGATGCGCCAGAGGCAGAGCGGACTGTGTCGGTGCGGGTCGAAGATGGGTCCGGTGCCTTGGTAGCCCAAAAAGACGTCATGCCCAGCAATGGGGCCCGGCCGACGAGCTGGTGGCAACCGGGTTGGAATTTTAGAGATGTTTACTACTTGACCATCGCGCCGACAGCCGTCCCGGGTCCGGCCACGCTCGACGTCTTATTATACGACACCTTTACGCAGGAAAGAATACCCTTCGAGGGTGGGGAAGAAGTTCTCCATCTCTTTCAACTCGACCTGGTGAGTCAAAATCCCGAACAAAAGGTAGAGGGGTAACGGGTGGCCTCCGGCCGGCATAATCTTTGGGATGGTCGTGAAGCGTAGTCACTTAGCTGCACTGCTCCTATGGACCGCCCTGTGCGGGTTGTTTTTCCTGACCATTCTCGTCGACCTTGAACGATTACCGGCCGGTGATTTCGCCGATCAGTTCCATACCTTTGCCTCATTTCAAGCCCGGGAGATGTCCCAGGGCCGCCTCCCGCTCTGGTCCCCCCATAGCAACAGCGGCGTGCCCTTTGCGGGCGATCCCCAGGCGGCCGTCTTCTATCTTCCGCGGTGGTTTACCATCTTGTTGAGTATGCCCTGGGGCTTGTCATTTTATGCCCTGGAGCTGGAGGCGATATTCCATATTTGGCTGGCTGGCATCTTTACCTACATGCTGGCCTACTCTGTGACGGGCCAGTCGCTGGCCGGGTTGCTGGCGGCAGTCGTCTTCGCCCTGGGCGGTTATTTAACCTCTTACCCTGTGCAGCAGTTGGCCATCCTGGAAACGGTGGCCTGGTTACCACTGGTGCTATTTTTGCTACGAAAGGGAGTTCTTCGTGCTAACGATCCCGGTCGGACCTCATCTGGTGCCTGGTTTGTGGCTGCCAGCCTCATTTTGGCACTCAGTTTTTCGGCCGGGCATCCTCAGACCTTCTTGCACGCGAGTTACCTGGCCGCAGCATACTTCCTGTTCCTCACGGTTCGAGCGCGCTGGCGCTGGACTTGGATCCTCCTCATTGGCCTCCTCATAACAGCGGTGATTGTGCTGGTGGCCATGCCTAGCTGGCTGCCAGCGGTCCAATATGCGTCTCTCACTTCCCGCAGCGAAGTAGGCTATGAGTTTGTCTCGTCAGGTCAACCCATGCTGCATTTTGTTCAATCGATTGTGCCTGGCTCGGTAACGCTATGGTCACCAGAGTACCTGGGCCTGGCCGGATTGGTCTTAGCGCTGTTGGCTCTTTCTGCTCGATACACCACTTCTGAGCAGAAGGCGGAGTCTATATTCTGGGCTGTGATCCTGTTGCTGGCCCTGTGGATCTCGCTGGGCGATCCAGGTGTGCTGTTCCAGCTTGTCTATCGTGTGGCGCCGGGCTTCTCCTTGTTCAGGAGGCAGGAAAGGTTGTTAGGGGTTGCCAGCCTGAGTGGGGCGATGCTGGCCGCCCAAGGAATGGCGCTTTGGTTGGGATATGAGGGTAGCCTTCATCGCCAACACGTGCGTAAGCTGGCTTATGGCCTGGGGGTGGCTCTCCTTGTGGCGGCGATCGTGTTGTTCGCAGCCTGGCCCAAGGCGGAAACCGGCTGGGGATCTATCTTGGTCCGGCAGATTGGTATTGGGATCGTTGTATTAGGCTTGCTCTATTTCCGGCGCTGGCCCCGAGCCCAGGCCTTAGTGCTGATTTTACTGCTGGTGGCCGATCTATATCTCGTCTCTCTCAAGAGTGTCCAGCGCCAGCCGATGACAACGGCCGGCTATTGGCAATATCCGGAATGGTTGAACGAGTTTGAATCGGATTACCAGCAAGCCGGACCGTCGCGGATCAATTCTAATGGCCGTTTCTGGGGTAATGCGGGTGAACTCTATGGCTGGGAAGACATCAGTGGTATTAGTCCCTTGAAGCCGGACCTACTGGCCAGGCTTGACGACTTACCCCGCAAGCTTCGTTTTCGTTTGCTCAACGTGTCTCACTTCATCTCCTGGGAACCCATTACTGATGAACATTTGACCCCGCTCTTTGATATCCAGGAGGGTCTCGATCCAGATCGCCCGCTCTGGGCCAGGATCTACCGGGTGAAGAACCCCCTACCCAGAGCCTGGATGGTTTACCAGCCGGTGGTCACACCGGATGCGGAGGCCGCCTTCCGCTATATGAAAGAGCCAGTTTTTGAGCCGGCCACTGAGGTGGTTCTGCACACCGACGTCGAAAATATTGAATCGGTGCAACCGGCTGAACTGTCCAAACAGCCGGAAGTAAAGTTCCAGACCAGGAATGCGGGTAGCTCTAAAATCCAGGTGACGACGGAATACCCTGGCTTTCTGGTTATCAGCGAGTGGTTTTATCCGGGCTGGGAGGCATTCATAGACGGCGAAAAAGCACCACTCTATCCAGCCAATTACGCCATTCAAACCATTTTGGTTCCGCCGGGTGACCACGTGGTCGAGCTTCGTTACAGGCCTCCAGAAGTGGCCGTCGGAATCGCCATATCGCTCCTGGCTTTGCTGGCCGCGGTTTTGCTGGCCCGGTTCTGGCGGCCGGCCATCACCAGAGCCTCAGACGAGCGAGGTGTAGCGGATTTACCTAAACTGCCAGTGCCAGCTCTGCCCAAATTAAGTTGGTCCAGGCCAAGGCGAATGCCCTGGTTGTGGTTGATCGTAGCTGTCCTCTTGTTAGGCTTCTTCCTGCGCGTCTTCCGCCTGGATTGGCAAGAGCTTCGTGGTGATGAAGCCTTCAGTTACCTGTTTGCCAGCCAACCGGCGGCCGAGATCATCCCCGATCTCCTGGGCGATGGGGATCCTCATTCGCCCTTTCACTACCTGATGCTGCATGGCTGGATGAACCTGTCCGGAGACAGCGAGTTTGCCTTGCGAACCATCTCGGTCATGGCCGGTGTCGTAGCGATCGCGTTGATGTTTCAATTAGGCCGGCAATTGGACGGCATTCGCCTTGGATTGCTATTGGCCATCTTAGTGGCCCTCTCTCAATCCCTGGTCTGGGTGGGGCAGGATGTGCGCAATCAATATGTGCTGGGTCTAACCTTTGCCTTGCTGGCAACCGTGGTATTGGCCAGGGTATTGATGAACTCCGATTGGAAGCTGTGGGTTTTGTATGCCTTGGCTTGTGCGGCAACGATTTACAGCCATTACTATGGTCTGTTCGCTTTGTTGGGCCATGGCGCTTATCTGCTTTTGAAGCCGGCAACACGAAGGCAGTGGTTGGCCTGGATGGCCAGCGTTGCTGGCGCCGTTCTGCTGTTTCTGCCTTGGCTGTTGGTGATGTTGCCACCCCTGCTGGAAGCAGGCCAGTTAGGCGAGCCCAGCACGCCAGATCTGACCCGTCACCTGGTTACGATCGGGATCGAGCTGGCCTCTGGTTCGGTGGTCGAAGGCCGGGTGGCAAGGTGGCTGTTCGTGGGCTTGTTGCTGATTAGCGTCATCGGCCTGCGGGCCTTATGGCGCCGGAAACGGGCCTGGGCGGGGTTATTGTTGGTATGGATATTGTCGGCCGCGTTAGGTATATACTTGGTGCGCTTCAGCCGGGCCACATTCAACGCCTTCTACATCGCTGTGGCCGCGCCAGCCTGGTGGGCCTTTATCGGGCTGGGGATCCTGGCTCTGTGGCGGAGGGCTGGTGGCTGGGCTCGGGTTATTGCGATTGCGGCTTTATCCATCACGATGCTGGTAGCTGTTTTCAGCCTAGGCAATTACTATTTCAATGAGAGATACAGCCGTTCTTTAGGATACAGGGAGATGGCGGCCGAGCTCGCGTCCCAGGCTTCCGCCAATGATATCTTTGTGGCCCATTACCCCGATCCGGGTTTTGATTACTATCTACGGGATATTCCGTTGCCTCGAACGATGCAGCCAGCCACCTATCAGGACTCCGGCGGACAAACGGACCAGGATCTGGCCGATCTGGCCACCCAATACGAGCGCCTATGGTTTGTGCCGGCCCATCGTTCCAATTGGGATCCTGAGGATGTGGCCTTTCGCTGGCTTGACTATCATACGTTGCTAGAAAGAGAGTCCCAGCACCATCGTTTGACATTGGCTGCCTACCGGCCGCTCTCGCAGGTGGAACCGGTCCTGCGCTTGTTTGACGCACACATGAACGACCTTATCCGGTTGGAAGGAGCCTATGTCACCGTCAATGGCCAACCTACACCGCTCTCAGATGATTTGCCTATTCAACTTCAGGCAGAAGATGTGGTTGAGTTGAGCCTGGTATGGCAGGCGCTGTCTGAGATGCCGGCCGACTACACGGTATTTGTCCATCTCCTCGACGAAAGTGGACGCTTGGTGGGCCAGCATGACGGCGTGCCAGCCAATGGCACCCGGCCCACCAGCGCCTGGGTTGAGGGCGAGCGCATTCTGGATAAACATCGCATCACCATGCCGGCCGATTTGGCCGGTGGTAGGGGGACGATTGTCGTTGGCATGTATGATTCCAACACCATCGAGCGCCAGTTATTTGACGATGGGACAGATCAGGTACCGGTCTCAAAAATACACATTTTGGAAGGGCAACCATAATAAGTTCGCCATCAGTCAAAGTAATGCCGAACGTAGGATCTCAGCATATTTCGAGTTTCGGCTTAGACGGATAGGAAACTGGGCGCAAACTTGCTCTAGACGTTCTGATTGAGATGAATCACCCTTCAGCTCTATGACCAACAACTCTTCAACAGGCAGACGATGGTGCAGGTTCGGCCGCAGGCTAAAGCTTTGATCATATACCTCTTGCGCATAATCTAATGTGGCCCGTAACTCGCCGTCATGTGTGACGTAATATTCGCGGCAGTATCGGTTGAGCAACATGGGTTGATTGGTTTTTTCCAAGAGATGTTGCCAACTGGCTGGGACGTTTGCCGTTACATTGGCCAAGATTTGGGACCAGGATTGGGAGAGGTCTATTGGCCGGGGCAAGCTAAACCGAATTTTACCTCCCAACCAATTTTGTTTGTATTTCAATTCTAAGATCGGCTCGTCTGGATCTTCCCCATACCACCTAATACGAAGCTTTTGTTTATTGCTCAAACTACTTAGATTTGCATTTAGTAAACTCAAATCTATTGCATCCAGGTAGATATTGTTCACAATGCGAGGCGGGTAAGCGGTTCGGAAACCTTCGGGATTCAATTGGATCCAATTGCGGGCTAAGGCCAACGATTCAGCTCCACAAGTGAGTTTAAGCTCGTAGCGCCAATCTGGGCTTGGTTCGAGCCGGTGGATCTCAATGTCATTCATGACTGTTGTCACCCGATAATCCTTCACCTGACGGCAATAGTGACGGTGGATATCCACTTTGTGCCGGGGTCAGTTGGACATCATCACGGCCGATGAGCCGGGTGGTGACACTCACCTCGATGTCCGACAAGCCAACTAACTCGCTGTTTAGACGCTCGATCTCAACCAGGGGTATATGGAAGCGTAGGTAACTTAAAGCTGGCATACTCTGGGGACTCAGGATGATTCGCCCGGCGTCATCGTCTAATAGCAGGTTCGGATCCTTTTCCTGAATCCAGCCCGGATTCACTTCTAGAAATGTAGTTCCTCCGATGTTAAATCCCGTGACTTCTATAGGCAGGCCAAAGACATTGGCTACATCCACTTGGATGAAGTCACTCGATGGCGGGCCAAGATAGGCGAAGATAGGCCGGATCGGATTCAAACTTCGCTCCATCTGCCGCTGCCGTTCGCGTAAAAGATCCCAGGGCGGTTCGACGTTCTGCTCCACACTGAGTGCGCGTTGGAGTTCGCGGAGCTCCGGGTCGATTTGTGCCTGAAGCTGGTCAATGAACTCCGGCCGGCTCACACTTTCTGCAGACTCCAAATAGCTGCGTTGAATTTCCAAATCATCGAAGAGGTTACTGGCGGATATTCGGCTATTTTCCTGCAATGGGTTTCCGTTAAAGCCGATCGGTTCAAGCTTTCCGCTGTCTGGGTTGTAATAGAAGCGCAGGTTAACCAGGGAGAGCGCGTCTGTCGCTGCCCAAAGATCTACCAGAGCCAGGAAAGCACCGTACTTATCCACATCAAAAACATCCCTTGCGTCAACCTTGCCCTCTTGAAGCGAGCGCAAGAGGCCGATTGCCTGGCTTCTCTGGGCAGCAAGTTCAGGGTCCCGAAGTAAGCTGGAGTCGCGAAAAGCGTCGACCTCAAATGAGCGATAATCAGCCATGGTCAAGTTCAAGAACGGATCGGCTAAAGCGGCCCCTCCGTTTCCTTCATAATACCGGATAATCTCCCATAGCCGATCAGCGTCAAACTCGACGATAACGCCTGGCACTCGTCCTTGGCTGGTCAATATTTCCTCTCCAAAACCCTCTTGAATCGCATAAATGCCCTGAGGCTGGCCATTCAAGACCAGATTCGCGAAATAGGTGCGAGAGGTCAGCAATCTAGCCTGCTCCAAGGAGCGGGAAAAGGCCCATTGGTTAAGCCAGTTATTTTCAGCCGGATCTTGGAGGGTGAAGCGCCGCATCCCATATAAAAATTCACCATTCCGGGTGCGTACGTCAATGGGCCACTTTTCACCTTGGCCGAGATTAACCGCAGGACCTTGTCGTAAACGCAGTCGCACCGGTATCTCCTGGATCTGACCATCTGGTTCTCTGAGCTCGATGGTTGCCGGTTGGAAATCAGTTTCGCTGGCTAAATAAACTCCGTCTGACAGTGCGGTGGCCCGCTGACCAAGCAGGTTTTCACTCTCGGTAAAGGCCATATTAATCGTTAGCGTAGGTAGCTCTGGCGCCGATAGATATGTTTGCACATATGCAACCGGATCAGTCGTCGCCAGTTTGCCCAATTCGCGCCAAATACGCGAGCCGGCATAAACCAGAGCAATCAATATAATCAATAGCGCAATGAGGCGCTCGTATTGGCCCCGACCTGCCGCCGGCCGCCTTTCCCCAATTTTCACGACGACTTAACCGCCAATGGTGTTGTCCTGTTCCACGAAACTGAACTCGGAACCTGGGACATTTGACTTTAGATCATCCATTAAATGGCTTAGCGAAGAGTCATCGGAGCAGTCAATGAGGTAAGTGGCATGAAGACTACCATCGAGATGATCTAGGCGACGAAGATTAGCCGTCGATGTGTGGGCCAGAAGAACTTCATTAATCTCGCTAAAACTCGCCTTCGTGTCAGGGGTAGTGATATTCAGAAAAAGGTTGCTCTTCTGGCGTCGAGGGGATAACGTAGTGTTTGCAAAGAGATAGGCTATGATAACGACAAAAGCAGCAACCGTGACTGCCCGCTGATCTGCACCTAACCCAATTCCGAGGGCGATGGCGATGAAGAGATAGATGAGTTCCTCGGGCTCTTTGATGGCGGTTCGGAAACGTACGACCGATAAGGCTCCGACAAGACCCAATGACAGGGCAAGCGAAGACTTGACGACAGAGATGACTAGGAGAACGGTCAGGGCGAGTACGGGTAGGGTGCTGGCCAACTTGGAACGATTGGTAAATGTCCGGCCGTACCTGGTATAAAACCAGGCCAGAAAGAGGCCCAAAACAAGACACAGGAGCAGGTTCACGAGAAGTGTGTCTAACGACACGGGGATGGACCCGGGTAAATTCAGCAAGTTTTCCATTTTCTCTCCAGTAACACAGGATTCTGTTTCACAGTACGACGAATGATAAGAACGCTTAGTATACCAAAAGATGGTCCTGGAGTAAGACTGGGCAGGTGGGAATGTTCCGGCTAAATCGCACTTTGGTGCTTTTGGTCTTAGCTGTACTCATCTTGCTACCAATATGGGCCTTGGAAGGTCGTCTGGGACAGTCGTCCGCTGCAGAGCCGATGGCGGTTCAGTTTTCACATCCAACTGGGTATTACGAGGACGGGATTCAACTGAAGCTGGACGTCGCTGCTCCGGGCGCTCGGGTGCGTTTCACAACCGACGGCAGTCTGCCCACGGCGTCCAACGGCACAGACTATAACAGACCTCTATATTTGACGGACGATCCGGAGTCAGTTGTCGTCGTCCGGGCGCGGGCCATCGCCGAAGACGGATCGCTTGGTCCGGTGGCGAGTGCAACCTACTTCCTGGGCCTCGACGTGACTTTGCCGGTCCTATCGTTGATTGTCGAACCAGACGACTTGTGGAGCGAGGAGCGGGGTATTTTCTTTCGACCGGGCGAAAGAGGGCGGGAGTGGGAGAGACTCTCAGAGATCGTTTATCTTGACGATTCGAAACGTGTAGGTTTTGTTGCTCCGGCCGGTCTTCGCGTGCATGGCCATCAGAGCCGCTGGTCGGCTAAGAAAATGCTGCGACTCTATTTCCGCTCTGAATATGGCATGGCCGAGTTGAACTATCCCCTTTTCCCGAATGGCGAGATCACTGCTTTCAAAAGACTTGTCTTAGATTCTGGTGGCCAGGATCAGCCAGCTCAGGCAGGTAATGGCACCCTGTTGCGCAAACCATTAGTAACGAGCCTGGCTAAAGTCTCGGACGTCATCGTCCCCGAGGACCGACCTGTCATTTTATATATCAACGGCAAACTGTGGGGCATTTATTTCCTGCGTGAGCGCATGGACTCATTTTACTTTGCCGATCACTATGGCATTGGGGATTTGGATATCCTTGGTTATTATGATTTTGATCCTGAACCTTTTGAAGGAGATTGGACTCATTGGAATGAATTGATGGCATATGTGGAGTCGCACGATCTAAACGATCCGGACCATTATGAATTCATCCAAAGCCAGATCGATTTAGATAATTTCATCACTTTTCATGCATTCCAGATATTGATCGGAAATATCGATTGGCCTCAGAAGAGTCACGACCGCTTTCACCCCCATGTGCAGGCCGGCAAATGGCATTGGTTTCTATGGGATTCAGACTGGGCTTTTGGTTTGGCAAAGGGCAGCGGCGTGTTTCCAGATCCTGTTTCATGGCTATTAACAGAAGAAGAAGCCAAATCCGACCGGGAACAAAACAGACGAGAAGTAAGCACCCTCTTTCTCAAGCTAATGGACAACCCCCAATTCGAGTTGGCCTTCATTCGACGCCTTGAAGCATTGTTGAACACAGCGTTTCTTCCTGAACCGGTCATTGCCGAGTTGGATTCGCTGGTTGAGCAAGTGGGCCCGGACATCGATCATGAGATCCTGCGCTGGCAAAGCTCCGGAAATTGGGCAGAAAGTATTGAGCAAATGCGAAACTATGTCAGGCAGCGCCCCGATTTTGTCAGGCAAAATGTTGTTAAAGAATTAGGTTTGACCGGCACTGTTAACCTGACATTTGACCCGGCGAAGGGCAGGGGTACGGTGATGGTCAACGGCATGTTGGTTCCTGAGCTTCCCTGGAGTGGCGTTTTCTTTACCGGTGTACCAATTGAGGTGACGGCATTACCCGCTGATGGATATCGCTTTGCTGGCTGGGAACCGGTTGATCTGCCACAATCGAGTACGCTAATCCTAACAGATGATTTCCCCGAGCGGATAAGGCCTCGGTTTGAAGCAGATCGCGGGAGCTCGGTTAGTCCTGAGGACGTC
>Ga0209742_10000912_pt1 | contig 14472 bp, 12 predicted proteins | sample DeeMarSeWOR38_10_FD_187462 | JGI IMG/M metagenome (GOLD analysis project Ga0209742, IMG submission 187462) | Marine sediment microbial communities from White Oak River estuary, North Carolina - WOR-3-8_10 (SPAdes) (version 2) | ecosystem: Environmental > Aquatic > Marine > Intertidal zone >... | reverse complement strand
CGCCGCGGCGCACCACCATGAATGAAAACACGCCTACTCTGAAGTCAGGTAGTTTTCCATCCTGGAAATCCTGTTAATCCTGTCTATTTTTGAAGGAGAGCATAGATGTCGGAGTTCTTCATTAGAAGCCTTGATGCCTCGACAATTTTCCTGATTGGAGCACTCGGAGAGCTCATCGGACAGCGTTCGGGAGTTATCAACGTTGGGATCGAGGGTGTAATGCTCTTCGGCGCTACCTTGGGTTTTATCACCGCTCAAACTACCGGGAACTACTTGCTTGGCTTTTTAGTCGGAATTAGCATAGGGGCTTTGCTTGGTCTTCTCCACGGTTTCTTCTCAATTACATTAGGGGTCGACCAGGTGGTTAGCGGGATGGGCATTTGGATCCTTGGCTTCGGCCTCACTACCTACATTGGTGCTCCTTTTACCGGTCCATTGGGAATGGAAAGGATACCTACCATCTTGGGTCTTTCCCCATTCTTTTTTATCGGGATCGCCCTGGCAATTACCACCTGGTTTGTACTTTCCAGGACGAGTTTAGGATTGAGGATAAGATCGGTGGGAGAGAATCCAACTGTCGCAGAGGTTTCCGGCATAAACGTCGCCAAAACCCGCTATCTCTGTGTCATTACCGGAGGGATGCTCATGGGCTTTGCGGGGGCGATTTACTCCCTGGATTACAATCCGGTCTGGAACTATAACTTTTTAATGGGTTGGGGTTTCATCGCCCTGGCACTTGTCTTCTTTTCAATGTGGAATCCTTTGATCCTGCTCGCTGGTTCTTTGCTTTTTGGAACGTTGTGGCAGCTTTCACTCAACCCACAATTAGTGCTCCCAGGCGTTTTTTCCAGGTATGTCTGGAGGATGGTTCCCTTTGCCATAACCTTGGGAGCTTTGATGCTTATGTCAACTAAATGGTTCAGGGCCAGATGGGGCGCCGCCAAACCTGAAGCCCTCGGCCAACCTTATTTGCCAGACTAAATAACACTTCCACATCCTTTCTTGATCATGTCTTTAAAACTTGCGCTCTGACCCTGCTTTGAATATAGTTTTTATAGAGACCTTAACATATTGCGGCTGGCTGGTTCTGCGAGTTCGCGATCTGGCACTTCTATAAATGCGAAACGAGCCAAAAGGAGGTAGTAATGTCGCAGAAAAACAATTCCGAAGATGGGGACATAACCAATAATGAATTGCCGGCACCCGAAAAAGACGGCAAAGATATCGATACGGAAATCTATTACTTTGACGAGAACAGTGGCAAGTGGCAGAAGAAATACCGTAAGAACGGCAAACTTCGAAACAGCTACTACTTGCATGAACTGATCAAGCTGCAAGAGGAGTTGGTAAAACTACAATATTGGGTCAAAGATAGGGGGTTGCGAGCCATCATCGTCTTTGAAGGCAGGGATGCGGCCGGTAAAGGAGGCGTTATCAAACGCATCATCGAGCGAACAAATCCTCGCATCATCCGGGTTGTCGCTTTAGGCATACCAACAGAGCGCGAGAAAACCCAATGGTATTTCCAGCGTTGGGTCGCCCACTTGCCAGCAGCCGGTGAAATCGTACTCTTCGATCGCAGTTGGTATACCCGTGCGATTACCGAGCACGTGATGGGTTTTTGCACGGAAGATCAATACCGGGAGTTTTTACGCTCTTGTCCCCAATTCGAGCGCATGTTGGTGCGGTCCGGCATAGTTTTGTTAAAATATTGGTTTTCAGTGAGCGACGAGGAACAGGAACATCGATTCCAGCTCAGGGCAGCTGACCCCAAGCGACGTTGGAAACTTAGCCCCATGGATATTGAATCCAGAGGCAAATGGGAGGAGTATTCAAAAGCCAAGGATCGTATGTTTGATTATACCGATATCAAACAGGCGCCTTGGTACGTCGTCGACGCCGACGATAAGAAACGGGCTCGATTGAACTGCATAAACCATATCGTCGATATGATTAATTATGAGGATATCTTGCCCGATCCGATCGAACTACCACCACGCGCCGAGGGCACAGGTTATGTTCGGCCACCTTTTGAGGAACAAACCTTCGTTCCACAAGTGTATTAAGTGAGGAGAATCGCAGACCAAAAGTCGCGTTGAAAGTGGCCATCACCAAACGGCCGGATTTTGCTATTTCAGATCAGCTAAAGTAGCTGGTGGTTTGTTTAGAGGTTCCTTTTAACAAAGCACCAGTTTCCGTCTGTAAATTAATTCTCCATGAAGAAAAGCATCATCGCCCTCACCCTGGCAGCCTATCTCTCGATGTTATTCTTAGGCGTTGCTTCCTCGCTGGTCGGCGCTGCGGCACGTAACATCAACATATCGCCCTTTCAGATCGGCCTGCTTCTTACAATTCAAAATGTTGGATTTATGCTGGCAGTTTGGATCTCCGGAACCCTCGCCGACACCCATCAAAAACCCAAGATCCTTTTGGTCGGAAGTCTAATCTTGGCTTTTTCGTTTTTCGCCTTCTATTTAACCGGCATCTTTTGGCTGAATTTTCTCATCATGATGCTCATTGGCGCTGGCGTGGGCACTTATGAAGGTGTAACTGATGCCATGTTGCTTGACATGCACAGTGAACGGCAAAGTCTACACATTAATATCAATCATTTCTTCGTGACGTTTGGGGCAATTTTAATCACGGTATACCTGATTTTCCTGGATATGGATTGGCGGATTTCCCTCACCCAGTCGGCCGTCGTGGTTCTCTTGTTGGCACTCTTCTATGCCTTCATGAGATTGCCGACCAAGAATGACCAAAACGAGGATTATTTGCAGCGTATTCGCATCCTTTCCCGCGAAAACCTCGTGGTAGCCTTGTTTATCGCCACCGTTCTTGTGGTAGGAGTGGAGGTGGGCACCATTGGCATACTGACTACCTATTTGATGGAGATGCAGGGTTTCGCTCAAACTACCTCCAAGGTTGGCCTGGTAACTTTCCTGGTAGGAATCGCAATTGGACGGATAATCGTCGGTTTTGTCAGCCAGAAGGAGCAGATATCCAATTACATTCTGGTTTTATTTGGATTAGCTGCCATATTCTTCACCTTTTTATTTATTGTGGATCTGGGCCAATGGTCTTATATGAGTATCTTCCTCGCCGGTCTAGGGATTTCCGCTCTATTGCCCCTCATAATAACGTTAGCAGGCATGGTTTACCCCCAAATGGCTGGGACCGTGATCGGATCTATCAAAGTAGCTATCCCAGTTGGTGGTATCATGATCCCTTTACTGATGTCACTTGTGGCAGGCCTGGCCTCCTTCCAGGTATCTTTGCTGATTTTCCCCCTGGCTTTATTGCTCGCTTTTTCGGTGCTCTTGTTTCAGTTTAGACGCAGCCCCTCATTGGAAAGCCCCCCGGTTTAATGTTCAGAAATCCTTTGCGGTTGATGTAATTGTCTTTCAAAAAACATATTTCAGCGTAAAAAATGCCTCCCTGAAAACGTTGATCATGGATCGGGTGGAAGCGTGTATTTTCCGGGATTGACCATAGTGGGAAAATAGGGTACATTTTCGGAGTCATAAGTTTGTTTCGGACTGGTAAAGACGGCCGCCCAGACTTAGGCTCTGGTCGGTCATTTTTTGTCAGTCTGGTAGTAAGAGCCAGGGAAATAATACCTGGTCGTTATAGGAAGGTATTTCAGATGAGTGATGATCAAGAGACGGGAACAGTCAAGTGGTTTAATCCTGAGAAGGGTTACGGATTCATCGCCCGAGATGCAGGCGGAGACATCTTCGTCCATTATTCGGCCATCGTAGGAGCAGGCTACCGGGTATTGGAAGAAGGTGAACGAGTCTCATTTTCTGTCGGTGAAGGTCGAAAGGGTCCGGCCGCCCAGAATGTTCGCCGTGCCTCGGAGGATGAGTAGGCTGTGAACGCAACCCAGCGGACTGTCGTCGACGACACTGTCGTGTCTTTGGATTATAGCCTTCGTCTTGAAAACGGAGAGGAGATCGATCGCTCCAATGGCGATGAGCCGTTGCAGTTTATCCAAGGAAACGAGGAGATCATCCCTGGGTTAGAAAATGCGCTTTATGGCATGATTGTTGGCGAAGAAAAATTGGTTACGATCAGTCCGGAGGATGGCTACGGCGAGTATGAATCCGAGAATTACGTGATGATGCCCCGTGACTCTTTTCCTCCGGACATGGATTTGATCGTTGGAGAAAGACTGTTTGTGCGTGATAGTGAATCGGACCAGGAATATCCTGCCTATATCGACGAGGTGGGTGACGAAGCGGTTAAATTAGATTTTAACCATCCCCTGGCGGGAGAAACACTACATTTTAAGATCAAAATCGTTGCTATTCGTGATGCGACAACCGAGGAATTGGCTCATGGTCATGTTCATGGGCCAGGGCACGCACACTGAGAGAGGGGTTAATAAGAATCAGAGTAATTTAATCTAGTTGCCAATCGGTGGAGCCAGACCCGCCTAAATCGTTTGGTAAACCGGCCGGGACATTTCGTCAATAGGGCACATTGCCAAGTCCTAAAGCATGAACACCAAGTGTTCCCTATTGATTCAATCAGGAGAGGATGAGGAGACCCCAGTTAGCTAACAAGCTGGAAAAGATCACTGCTGCCAGAGTCACCAAAGAAAAATAGACTCGCTGATAGATAGACCAGTATCCCATAATCCAGATCGAAAAGGTGATAAGCAGTAATCCGGCTGTCATCAGTTCTGCCAAGAACGGGACATAAAAGAGGATCTCAAATTCGGCCGGCAAGCCAAATCTTAATACCAGGGGGATGGTGCTCGCTATTTGATCGAGGATTTGCCTGAAAGCCCATAAAAAGCCCAGGTTGAGCAAGGCAACCAGTGTTGCCAGAATATGGGCTAGGGGTGCCAAACGCTCGCCGGGACGATCGAATACGGGGTTATGCATCCATCGCCGAACAAAAAGCGTAATAAAATAGATAAGTTGGGCCACAAACAATAAGATGCTGAACCCGAGCGCTAATAAGGGTAGCAGGTTGTGGCTTTCCAATTTGGTTTCAGTCAGGAACTTGCTGATACCTGGTTCAAGATAAATATCTTTAGGCAGTACAAAGGTCGCCCTTTCGTCATCCTCCAGGCAGACCGACTCCGGTGCCGATTGTGGATCAGTTAGGAATGAGGCGATGATCTCTTGGGTGCAAGGGCCAGTGGCGCTTACCCAATTCCCCATGCCAGGAAACTCGAAATAATAACTGTTGGCTAGTGTCTTGCCCGTTTCCTTTGCCCAGGTAGGTGGATTGACTGGATCATGTGTTCCAGCTAGGAGTAATGTCGGAATGTCACTAGAAACGGCCGTTCTGGATAACGGTGATGTAGTCGACAGATCCCAAGCTTCACAAATTTGCCTGGCAAAGGCGTTTTTTGACCAGGTCTCCAACTCGGGGTAGGTAGCCGCTTCTTCGGCCAGAAGATCGGCATCGGCAACTGGATAGAAATCCTGGCACATCACGGAAAAATAAAGCCCAAATGTGAGAATTTCTTCCCAATCCACAACCGGGTTAGCTATCCATGGTCGTATCAACTCCGTATTACCTTGCTCGAGTTGGTTGATCAATAATGGCCAATATCCCAGCGGATCGTTTCTATTAACTTCCCCGTATAATGCATCATAGGTTTGAGCCAATAACCAATTTCCATCTACTTCGACGATGGATGGATTTCCCGTCGATGGATTCACGATCTCGAGGGATATTGGACTTGAGTTCAGATCTTGGACCAGTGGATAGAATCGCTGGCCCAGATCAGGATAAGCGGCCTGGCACTCCTTGTCGTTAGCGCATTCCTCAAAAAATGTTTCTAGTGCCCGAACGTAGTTGCCAGATACCGTCTCATAAATATTAACCGTCGTTGGCTGGACCGAGTCTAAAACAAGGCTGCGAATGCCCTGTGGATACTGATCCAATGCCCTGAGCATGATCTGGCTGCTGAAAGAATTGCCGTAAAGGTTCCAGGCTTCATAGCCAAGAGCGTTCCGAAGGGCCTCTAAATCAAACACCATGGCTGAAGAAGTAAAATGTTCTAGCTCAATCCCATTATCCCTTAAGCTTTCCAGACACGAAACGGCTCCGTCGCTTAATAAACCAGTATCGCAATTCAGGTCGGGATTGGCTAAACCAGTTCCTCGCTGTTCAAGCAAGATAATGTCGCGGTCGTGCAGAATGGCCGATCCAGCCAGCTCATGTACGGCCGGTAGCGCCTTAACGCCTGGCAGTCCGGTCATGAAGACTATCGGATCAGGAGCAGGATGTGCGTTCTGGCTCCGAAGGATATAAACGGGCAAGCGAATCGAGTCGCCTCCTACTTCTTCGTAATCTTCAGGCACCACAAGATAACCACAGTCGATAACGAGGTCATCTGGCAAGTCAGCTGGGCAGTGGCTTCCCTCAAAAAAAGGAACTTCTTCTTGAACAAGGGTCTGACCGGTCAATACGAGGAGAGATAGTAGGGCTGCCAACGGGAAGCGTAAGCGGAAAGTGTGATTCGTCATTGATTATCCATCCATTAACTTCCCATCAGACCAGTTACCAATATACCAGGGGCCAGCTATAACCGCGAGGAAAAACGCAAAAATGAGAACACGAAAATGGTGTTAGAATACTTACAGTGGATGACAATTCATGAATGGCGTTGCCCGATTGGAGTTTTGTGAATAAATCTTTTGAACTACCTTCAGGGAATATGCAATTATTAGGGATCGATCTCGGTACATCTTCGGTGAAAACCCTGCTCATGAAAGCCTCTGGGCAAATTTTAGGTCGAGGCAGTGCCGAATATCATATTTATCACCCTCAACCGGGGTATGCAGAGCAAAGGCCAGAAGATTGGTGGCAGGCAACGGTAGCAGCCGTTCACCAGGCCATTGAAAGCGCTGAAGAAGATCCACCATCGATCATGGCCATTGGCCTTTCGGGTCAGATGCACGGCACCGTGCTCCTGAATGGATCCATGGAGCTATTGGCTCCGGCAGTAATCTGGCCTGACCAACGCAGCAAGGACCAGGTACTTGAAATCACGGAGATGATTGGAGCCGAACCATTAGTACAATTAACTGGCAGCCCCATAGCTACCGGCTTTCAAGCCGCCACAATTCGCTGGTACCAGCAACATCGCCCTGATCTGTGGCAGAAGGTTGAGATGATCTTGGCGCCCAAGGATTATTTGCGCTGGCTGCTGGCGGGCGAACTGCACACCGATCCCAGTGATGGCTCTGGCACATTATTATTCGATGCACGCCAGCGAGCATGGTCGGGCAAACTACTAAAATTGTTAGACATTCAAGAGGACCAACTGCCCCCAGTTTTGCCCTCCGATCGCATCGCTGGCCAATTGACCAGGAGAGCTGCAAAAGACCTTGGCCTGGCATCCGGTATACCTGTGGTCACAGGGGCAGCCGATACGGCATGTGGGATGTTAGGTGCAGGTGTGATCGACGACCTGACGCTGCTCTTGACCATCAGCACCGGTGGACAATTGATATTGCCGGCCGCTGAAGTAAATGTTGATAAAAAAGGCCGGATTCACACTTTTTGCTCAGCATATGCCCCGGATTCTGGACAACCTGCTTGGTACCAGATGGCAGCTACCCTATCGGCCGGACTGAGCCTGCGCTGGCTGCGGGATCAGGTGTTTAACATTGGAGGCAAAGATGCCTATGGATTGATGACCTCCTGGGCCGAAAAAGTGCCAGCAGGTGCCAAAGGTTTGATCTTTTTACCTTATCTGGTCGGCGAACGCACGCCGCACATGGATCCATTAGCCCGTGGCCTATTCCTGGGATTGACCACCAGTCACGGCCGGGCAGAATTGGTGCGGGCTGTTATGGAAGGTGTGACCCTGGCTTGTTATGATGCTTATTCGATTCTGGCAGATATTGGTGCGCGACCCGGCCGCATCGTCATGGCTGGGGGTGGGGCGCGTAGTTCGCTTTGGCAGCGAATCGTAGCCGATGTTTTTGGCTTGCCAGTACAATCCCTGGAGACGACGGAACAGGCAGCGGCCGGCGCCGTCCTGCTGGCGGGCAGTGGATCGGGGCTATTCGATTTACGGACTCAGGCAGATCAATGGACTAAGTATGGGCCGCCTATCGAACCGGATCACCTCAGTCAAGCTCACTATCATGAACTGTTTGACATTTTTCGGGCAGCTTATCCCAAGCATCGAGCCGATTTTGGACGGCTCAATGCTCTTTATAAAGAAGAAACCAGGGGTAGTGGAGGAGACGGGACCGCCCCTGCAAAGGTGAATTGATCCATTGCCAACTGTCTCGGTTAGGAAGTGCGCCGCTACTATCCTAGTGCATAAATCAGGCTGATACTTTGAGAGTTGCTTCCTCAAGGTTTGTTTGAAAATGAGCGCACAATCGCTCTTTTAGCACCTTAACAGATAAATCACCATCGGGTTCAACCACCTTTCGTTTTGCATGACGCCAAATGGGTTCCATCGGGTTGAGCCAGGGGCTTTTAGTTGGCAAAAGACAGGTTAGTAGACGCACGCCATCTCCCGATTGCTTCACTTGCCGATTATGTTGGCGCACCCACTTGGTCACTTTCTTCGAGATATGCCAGGTAGCCCGGTCCCACATGACAATGAGCGCACGCTGGCAGCGTTCTTTGGCCACGGCTACTAAGGTGGACAAGAAAGCGATGCTTTTCTCGCTATTGGGCTGGCCATCAGCAAAGCAAAAATATCTTTCTTTGGTCTGGTCGCAAACCGCGCCATAACAGGCAATCGCTTTATCGGTTTCACCCTTCTCCACTTCCCGTTGTACCAACCGTAAGTTGTTCTCAGCAACGGCAAAAGCATGCATGTGTGGTTGGGCAAAGCGACTAAACCAGCATTCATCCTGGTCTACTAACATCCAATCATCTCTTTGTCTGGCCTGCTTTTTCAGCTCATCTCGTCTTTTTTTCGGTGGTCATAATGTGGGTCAGGGCTGTGTATCCATTTCTTGGCCCGGCGCCAAGAGATGCCTACCTGCGCTAAGGCCGAGGTAATAGTCGTGGCACTCACTTCTCTGGTCAAATACCCCTCCTGATGCAGTTGTTGAGCTAACAACGGCCGGGTCCAGACACTTGTTTCATGACCGAATATCCGTGGCGATAACCGCACCAATTCCTGCAATCGCTGACAACCAGCCTCATCAATCATTGGCGCCTGGTCGTGACGAGCATGCGACTTTTCTGCCAAACAGGCAATGCCTTCTCGGTGGAAAGCATGAAGCGCTATGGGCACCGCTTGATCGCTTATGTGTAAAGCCTGAGCAATGACTTGTGGTTTCTGTCCTTCACGGCTTTTAAGTAGGATTTGACTGCGCCGTACGGTATAGGCCGATGGTGACCGTAACCCTTGGTTCAAGGTCTCTATTTCTTCTGTTGTTAATTTTCGTACATATAGCGGTCTCATATCTTTTATGAAACCACCTTTACTCTAGTTTCCGCTAACTCCTTGCCAGAAAGAGGCAAGATCAAAACACCAAAGCTTTGCTTTGAATGAAAGAACCTTAACAATGTGGGCACATATAAGGCCAAAAACAAGCCAAATCGGCTTATCGTTGTCGTTTAACTCGTCGATGAGCATGAATTCCTTTGGGTAAATGGGCTGAAACAGACTGCTTTTCTCGAAGTCGTCCGTGAAACGGGTAATCTTTGGGAAAATCAACCTTGCCCAAGGCTCGCCGTAGTCGTCCCGACGTTTTTTTGGGTGTCTATCCCAGAAACCGGTTGGGAAGGGTGGCAAAGTCGCTGCCAGATAAGTCAGGATATTGCCGGTCAGCAAAGCCAGCTCTGGTAAACGATGGCAACTAACAGGGGCAAAGACAAACTGCCGCTGCAAGCCCAACAACTGTTTGGCGACCAACGGCGGTTGTTCAACCGGCCAGCGATCGAGATAAAGGCGGAAGATGGTTTTTGGCTGAGCCGACAAATTGGTGCCGATAACCAGTGGGTCTTGGTAAAGAGGGTCACTGAAGACCAAAATCGTGAATCGTTCGTTTTCAGCCGCCACCTTCTGGTCAGGACGCACCAGGTCAGGCCATCCTTTCACCTTAATCGTGCGCTCATCATATTGAAAGCTCGTTTCAAAGTCTGGAGCTGTGGCTGAAATGTCGTTCCCTGCTCTTCGGCGCGGCAGTGGACGCACTTTCAGACCATATTCAGCCGGTCGGCCTTTCTTTTTGGGTAGCGGGAGGTAGTTCCGCCGGCCGGTGCAGTTCACGGCCAGGCGAATCACAAAACGGGGAATACGTGCGGCCTGTACTTCTGCCAGAGAGACGCCGGCATCATGGACGAAGACTTCCTGCTCGCACAGGTGGTAAGGAACCTGGTGTAGGATATCAGCTCTGAGTTCCGCCTCGCTCATCTCGTCGGTTTTGACCCGGATGATTCGTTTGATCAAGGGCAGCCGCTGTCCATCGACTTCACCCACCTGGGTGATAACACCAAATCCCACCGCCTTGACGGCTCGATTGGCCAGACCATGGAAGAACTTTCCCATCCATCCCTGCAATCGCGGTCGCCAAAAGGCAGTAATGTCCACAGCTAGGGGGTGGTAACCTTCATATTTGTGTACTTGCCATCGTCCCGCAGTCAGAACCAGGTGACGCCAGTGCAGGATGAGTTCCCTGATAGACCACACCCCATACCGCAGGGCTTGCCAGCTACGGCGTATTTGCCCTTCAGTGTACCCGGATTCGGCCAAGGCCCCGTGCACAGCCCCACGACTCCTGAGGAACGAGCCATTGAGCATGGCCCACATCAATTGTAAAAGTGCAAGATTGGTGCCCACGGGCAAGTTTTTTACAACTTGCTCAAGGGCTTGTATAGTTTGTTGTGAAGCGGTTGACATACTTCCTCCTTACAGCTTTTTTGTGATTAACTACTGTAATTATGGAGTTGTCACCCGCTTCTTGTCACATATCACTTACCGGAAAGTAGAGTATTAGTTCTTTCCAAAATATCTAATTTACACCGAAAGCTCTAGGTGGACGAGAGTCCGACGGAAGTCCCAATAAATTGGGCGTTATCCGGATAGGGCCTTCCAGATAGAGCTCTAGTATAACATATGCTTTACGAAACAATCCTCAACGGCCTTGCTTATGACTTTAACCAGAAACAAGAACTTTCATTCAGACCTTTGATATTTCGGTTTTTGAGGTCGGGTTTTCTTTAGAATAGTCTTTTACCTCTGATAATCAGCTCGATGGATCGCTCGAGCTAGATCATCTATCAGGTCGCCGGCTCCTTCGATGCCCACAGATAATCGGACGAAGGCCGGGTCGACGGCTAGGGGAGAATCGGCGACTGAGGCATGGGTCATCGGAGCGGGTAGTTCAATTAACGATTCCACTCCACCAAGAGATTCAGCCAGGGTGAAGAGCCTGGTCTTTCGAGCGATGATCCGGGCTGAGGCCTCCCCGCCCTTGGGTACGAAAGCGATCATGCCCCCGGGTCCTTTCATCTGTTTCTGGGCTAATTCGAACTGAGGGTGGTTAGGGAGACCTGGAAAGATAACCTCATCGATTCCTGGGTGGTCAGCCAGGAACTGGGCAACCTGGGTGGCGTTACGGCAGTGGGCGTCCATGCGCAAGGCTAAGGTCTTGATTCCTCGTAAAGTGAGAAAACAGTCCATTGGCCCTGGAACTGCGCCGATAGCGTTCTGCAGGAACTTTAGTTCATCATAGACCTCAGTATCGTTGAGAACAATTATTCCGCCGACTACATCGGAGTGGCCACTGATGTATTTGGTCGTGCTGTGGACGACAAAGTCAGCGCCGAGTTCAAGCGGCCGCTGCAAAGCTGGCGAGGCAAAAGTGTTGTCTACTCCTAGCCAAGCACCGGCCTCGTGGGCCATGTCGGCAATGACTTCGATATCTATCAGGCGAAGTAAAGGGTTAGTGGGAGTTTCCAACCAGACTAACTTGGTATCCGGCCGCATAGCACTGGCAAAGGAGTCTGCATCGGCGGCATCCACAAAGCTGAAGTCCAAACCGTAAGGAGAGAGCACTTTGTCGAATAAGCGATACGTACCGCCATATACATCATCACCACAGACGACGTGTTCACCAGGTTTGACTAGTCTCAATAATGTGTCAATCGCGGCCATTCCGGAGGCAAAAGCCAACGCGTGTTGGCCCCCTTCGACGACAGCCATGGCCCTCTGTAATGCCGTTCTGGTGGGATTGTCCGTCCGCGAGTATTCATATCCTTTATGATGGCCTACGTCATCCTGGGCATAGGTCGAAGTCTGGTAAATAGGCGTCATTACCGCCCCGGAGGTAGGATCAGGTTCCACCCCAGCATGGACGGCGAGGGTGTTGAAATCAAGGGTTCTGATATTAGATTCTATTGACATAAGTGAAGCTCGTAATTCGTAACGCGTGATACTTGACGTGCGAGTAATTGATTGAGAGGTAATTTTCGGAAAATGTCTTCTTGGATCATTTGGATGAGAAAAAAATAGCCCACCCGCTGTGGGTAGGCTGTAATATTCTATCCAATTTTACCTCGCGTAATTAAGACGCGGCGGCCGGTCCATAGTATTGGGACTCGCCCCAACCTAAGATGATATAAAATAGCCAGGGTAGGATGAGTAAACCGATAGCGAATCCCACACCATGGTCAAATGATTTGGCCAGGTCCAACGATACGATAATCCAAATGATGAAATTTACGAACGGTATAAAGAACAAGATGATCCACCATCCGGGCCGGCCGATAATCTCCAAAAGAACCCAAATATTATAGATAGGGATAATGGCCTTCCAACCTGGCTGGCCAGCCTTTTCGAATACTTGCCACATACCCGCCACGACGGCGAGAAAGATCAATATTGAGGCGCAAGAAATTGTTAAGGAATAAATTGTTGCGAGGAATCCCCCGTCTCGTTGCAGGGCTTCAAGGGTAATCACAAACAGTTGGCTTAACATGGTAACCCTCCTAATCCCTTTAAGTTTAGCACGGGGTTAAGCTTAAGACCAAGGATTAGACAACATTAGATTACTTTGGCTTCCAGCCCGGCCGTGATAAATTCTGCCGGTGGCAATCCGACAGCAGGCGGCATCCGGTTCTGATAACAATACCTGGCGATATGCGGCTGGAATCACGGCGGCATTACTTTCCTTTCTGCTGGGAATATCGCTGAGCCGCATCCTCTACGAAGGATTTTTCCCCCAAACAAAGTTGTTGGGACAACCCTGGCCCATTTTCATATCAGGGTTAACGATCGCCTTTCTCGGCTGGTTCCTGTGGCGAACGTTAGCCGATAAGCTGAGCGTGCGAAAAATAGACCCTGCAGGTCCGGTTAAGCATCCTCTTTCCGCTAATTACGCTTCCTGGACCGCAACAGCTATCTTTTTACCCCTTACTCTCAATCTGGCTTACCTTTTTGACCGAAGGGTAAACTTGGTCACCAGCCGGTTTCTGCTATTCACCAGCCTGTGGTTGATGATCGTTTTTTTAGTGCGCTTATTGACCCGGGCCCGAACCTGGCGATGGCTGAGCTATGTTTTGCTAGTCGGATTCTTACTTCCAGTTTATTTGGTCACCCTGGGCCAAACGGTTGGTACGGCTGATACATTCGAATTCCAGGTCGTCGTTCCCAGGCTGGGTATCGTCCATCCAACCGGGTATCCACTCTACCTGCTACTGAGCAAACCATTCACACTTATCCCCTTCAATTCAGTCGCCTGGCGGGTTAACCTGGCCACGGCCGTATTTGGCCTGACAGCCGTTTGTCTCTTGTATTTATTATGTTGGCGATTGACCAACTGGCCCTTAACATCCCTGCTGGCAGCTGTTATTTTTGGATTGACACCCACCTTCTGGAGCCAGGCAATTGAAGCTGAGGTTTACACCTTACACTCGCTTTTAGTCGTCGCTGCCCTGTTATTGATGCGCGAGATCGGCGATTGGCGATTGGAGGCCAAGATACACCTCCCAGCTAACAGCAATCCTAATCTGGCCGGAAGCCAATTAATCTCAGATTCCCAAACATCTAACAGTAACATCCGGTCAAACAGGCCAAGCAAAGCAAACCTAACGACAGATACCAACCCTGCTGGAAGGAATCCACCTTTACACCCCTACACCCTAACACTCCTACTGTCTTTCACCTTGGGGCTAGGGTTGACCAATCACCTGACGACAATAATCCTGCTGCCGGCCGCTGTTTTGACGGTAATTCTGGCTTATAGGACCGGCCGATATTCTGGATCGCCCTATCATGGCCTGAAGGCCGCGCTACTCATCGCACTAGCTTTCATTCTCCCATTACTCCTTTATGCCTATTTGCCGATACGCTGGGCGGCTGTGAACGGCGAACCAATGGGCCTGGCCCGATTCGTCAATTGGATAATTGGCGGGCGATTTCAGGGTGCGTTGCAGCTCACGGCCTGGCTCGAAGACTCAACCCGCTATGATATCGTCGGCCGTCTTTTTGCGGACGAATGGCTCACGATATGGACTTTGATATTG
>Ga0209742_10000908_pt1 | contig 14496 bp, 9 predicted proteins | sample DeeMarSeWOR38_10_FD_187462 | JGI IMG/M metagenome (GOLD analysis project Ga0209742, IMG submission 187462) | Marine sediment microbial communities from White Oak River estuary, North Carolina - WOR-3-8_10 (SPAdes) (version 2) | ecosystem: Environmental > Aquatic > Marine > Intertidal zone >... | reverse complement strand
GTACCTGGTGGAACTCCTGAAAAGCAGGTACAGGGTTGCCACGCTGAGCAGGGGATATAAAAGAAAAAGCAGGGGATTCAAAATAGCCGATAATTCGTCGGGTATTTCAGATATTGGAGACGAACCCCTGATGATATTCAGGAATCACCCCGATATCAGGGTGGCTGTCGACCGCGACAGGGTTCATGGTATAAGAAGACTTATGAAAGATCCATCAGGAGTTGAAGTTATTATCCTGGATGACGGGTTTCAACATCGTAGAATTAACCGGGATTTTGATATCGTCATGATCGGTGCCAGCCTCGAAAGCTCACTCGATAAGGCCTTATTCGGAAACATCCCGGAAGCCGTCGTTCGCCAATGCCATAAACCGGTAGTCATCGTCCGCGAACCTTCTGGAACCGTAGCCAATATATTCCGCAAGATAAGTTGGGCTCTGAAACCAATCAGGCTCAACCTAAGAGAACGTACCCAGGCCTATGTTCGCATTCGGCGAGACGCCCGGCCGGATACCGATTATTTTGTGCTGATTGGCCTGGCGGCGGCTATTGCCGCACTTGGTTTGTTGGCAAACAGTGCGGCCGTCGTCATCGGAGCGATGCTCGTTGCCCCCCTCATGTCTCCTATGGCCGGAACAGGCTTGGCCATGGTATTGGGGGAACCTCGGTTTTTGCGTCTGGCACTTGGTGCTACCTTGAAGGGGGCTCTTCTGGCTCTGTTCATGGGCTTGCTGGCAGGCTTAATCCCATTGAAGGAACCGATGACGGCCGAAGTGCTGGCAAGAACACAACCGACGCTTTTAGATGTCGTCGTAGCATTGTTATCGGGTATGGCTGTTGCCTATGCCCTGTGCCGGTCCGAGGCCACCGCAGCTTTGCCTGGCGTGGCAATCGCGGCCGCTCTGGTCCCACCTCTAGCGGCTTCCGGGATTAGCTTGGCGAATCTTTCTTATCAAAATTTTGCCGGAGCATTATTGCTTTTCATTACAAACTTTGTGGCCATTAGCTCAGCCTCGGCCCTGGTATTCTTGATTCTCGGCTTCCGGCCAACAACTGCTCAAAAGGAAAGGCGGGCTGTCCGCTCCCGCAGCGCAATGATTGCCGTGACATTTTTGATTATCATTACATTATTGGTTGCTTTTACCACCTTTCGGCTGGCCCAGACATCCGCCGCCGAGGCAAATATTCGCCAAATCGCGGAGATAGGTGTGACCGAGATAACCGATTCCCAATTGACTGAAATCAATATTGGAGATCTTGGTGCCGATGTACTTCAAATCGATCTGGTCGTCCGTTCAGCTCGATCCATTCCCCATTCGAAGGTGGTCGAACTTCAAGCTTTCATTGCGACCGAGCTACAGCGAGAGGTAGCCATGACCCTCACGGTTATACCGACGACACAACTTGACCCGTTTTTACCCCCAACATTCACACCCACTCCAACGGCAACAAATACCCCAACTGCCGGACCTACCTCAACTTTTACACCACGACCGACCGATACACCAAGCCCGACCCATACACCAACGGCAACAGCAACTCAGATGCCAACGTCTACATCGACACCAACGCCACGACCGACCGATACACCAAGCCTCACGCCTTCGCCAACCCTTCTGAGAGCACTGGTTACGTACGATTATGGTTTAAATCTTAGGGAGGAACCGGATAGCGGCTCAGCCTTGTTGTCCTACCTGGAGCCGGGTACCGAGGTAATCTTACTGGATAGCCTGGAACAGGGTCTAGAAGGTGAATGGCAGAAAATCCAATTAGACGATCTAGTGGGCTGGGTCTTAGCCGACTTTCTTGGAGAAGTCGAATGAGGTTTTAGCCGCTCCCATAATTTCCCCTCACTATTGAAATCTAACAGCTAACTTGAACGATTTCCTCTCAAAAAGAATGGTCTATGGATTTGCAAAGTTTCCCTAATCAATGTTTGAATAAAACTCAGTTCGTGAATTTATGGCGGATTTCATTTCACTAATAAGTAGCTGCCAAACATAGGGGCGAACGTGCTGGCATTCTTCCAATAGACCAATGATAGGTTCAAGTGGCTGTTCAGCAGCTTGCCGGGCCGTGCTAACCGTCATTTTATAATAGGTAGTCTTAAGGACTTTTTTCCGCCTTTCCTGAATCCTGGCCAGGGCACCACGATCAGCCATACCTGATTGGACGAGTTCGATGACCCGTTGCCAAGGTGACCCCGAATTCTCCCCTAACCATTCGTGGATGATATTAGCAACTTCATTATTGCTTTTATCATCCCTTAAACGAGCGGCTAATGAGTAAATCTCTGATTCCAGACTATGTTTAGGCCATTCGTCAAAATTTTTAAGGGGTTCTACATACAATGCATCGACTTTTCGCAATCCAAGTAGGGTCTTTTTTTTTCGGACTTCCAACCGAATGATTGACGCCTTCTCGCATGCCAAGAGAGCGGTTGCCAGAATGATCTGGCCCAAATCTCCGGCCGAAACGGTTGCTCCATTTTGCGGAAGTTTTACATTGCCAATCCTTGATTTACCCGCAAATCGGTCTCCGTTCAAAAGTACGAGCTCGCTTGGGGCCAGCTTGGCTACCTCTAAATTCATCGTGGTTGCTGGCATCATTTGCGATAACCTCCCTTCTCTATATGCTCTGGTACCAGTTTTTGGCTGTATTCCATATGTGATGTTCGTTTTATTCACAATTAAAGGGAATCTTACTGGTATCGATAAGAGAAAGTGTGCCTGCATTTTAAGATCACCGCCCATTAAATCTCAATAAGCTTTTTGTCATCCCTCCTGGGTACGGGTCTTGATTTATGGCCTAAAACACGCTTGCGTTGGCTCATTAAAACTGCCATAATAGTGATCGCATTTGGCCCCAGCCACCCAGCTTCCGTAGCTCAATTGGCAGAGCAGGCGACTCTTAATCGTCTGGTTCCAGGTTCGAGTCCTGGCGGGAGCATCAATAACTTACAGGAATGCCAAAATAAAAAGCCCGGTCATAAAGACCGGGCTTTTTAAATTTCTAAGCTGATTTATCCTTGTGACTCTGGCGACGTTGTTGCAACCATTACTAAGCCCAGGATGGCGAAGGTGGCTAAAAATGCCAAACCGATCGCGCTGACCAGGCTATCGAATAGGTACGTACAAAGGGCTAAACCAACGACTAAACCAATTGCTATTAAAAATACAATTGCTCTCATCTTTTCACATCCACCTCCGCAAGCTTACCGGCAAAATCGATCGCATGTCGGCAAGCCTATCCCATATAAAGTCCCGTCTGCATGTATACAGAGTAGTATACAATTCTAAAAATACACTTTTAATTTGGTACCTTTAAGCCATATTTGTGAATTGGGTGTCTTCTTTATATCAAAAATGGTTGGTGAATGTCTTGTTTAGGGGACAATAGAGGATTATATCGTCACCAATAGCAGCTAGCTGTAGAAAATTGAATATGTTATAGGATCTACCAGGCGCCAACTGTAACCTCAGTAGATGATTAAATCCCAAATAGTGATTTTGTCCCTTGACGGCCGCCTTTTGCCTGGAAAAATAGTGCTGGATTTGGAATTTCTTTGATGCATAAGGTTATCAGGCCGATCTTGGTATGACTGTTTACATCCGCGAAATGACCATCGATGATTACGACGAGGTTTTTGATTTGTGGCAGGTATCAGAAGGCGTTGGCCTTAGTACGGCCGATGAGCGCGATGAGATAGATATGTATCTCCGTCGAAATCCGGGCACTAGCTTTGTCGCGCTTGATGAAGGGCAATTGGTGGCGGCCGTATTATGCGGACATGATGGGCGGCGCGGCTATATTCACCATCTGGCTGTAAAGAAAAGCCACCGGCAAAGTGGCATCGGCCGTCGCCTAGTCGAAAATTGTCTTGGAGAACTTCAATTGAAGGGTATCCAAAAATGCCATCTTTTTGTCTTCGGCGAGAATCGAGATGCTATCGTTTTTTGGGAGCGACTTGGTTTTATTCAACGTCTTGAATTAAGGATGATGTCCTCTTTAACATAAAAAAACAAGTTGAAAAATTGATCCCGCTCGCGAAACAAATCGCCAACCTTATTACCTGGACACGGAGTCCCATGACACCGGTGCACGTCTGGTTGGGAAATGAAATTGGAAACGAAGCCCCCAGAAAATGCAAGGGATGTAAAGTTTAGTTTCTCTGTCCAGTTACAATTCTTGGCAACCGAGCGTCCAATTATAGCCATCGTGCTGAACCAATTTGTCTGACGCTTCTGGTCCCCAGGTGCCCGGCTCATATATTTCTAGGGGTGGTGCGCTCTCCAGTTGCCAGCCTTCCAGAATATTGTCTACCAACCCCCAGGCTAATTCAATCGCGTCTCCTCTAGTGAACAACGATGGATCCCCTTTTAAAATATCAAGTAACAGACGCTCATAGGCATCCGGTATGGACATAGCTCCGAAAGAATCGGCATATTGGAAATTCATAGCTACTGTCCTCATAACGGCCGTGGTATCTGGTTCTTTTGCCTGGAAACTTATATGGATTCCTTCATCCGGCTGAACACAAATAGACAAGCGATTGGCTCTGATCAGTGTCCCGGCTGGCAACGGAAACATCACATGTGGCGGCCGTTTAAATAGTATACCGATTTCGGTCGTCTTATCTGCTAGCGCTTTACCGGAGCGCAAGAAAAATGGAACCCCTTGCCAACGCCAATTGTCAATATACAGGCGAATACCTGCGAAAGTTGCCGTCTGGGAATGAGTGTCTACTCCTTCCGCGTCAAGGTATCCTCGGTACTGACCCCGAACAGTGTGCTGAGCCACTTCAGCTGGATCAATTGGCCGGATCGAATGAAATATTTTCACTTTTTCATTACGCAACGCATTTGCCTCGAATGAGTCGGGAGGCTCCATAGCCACGAGTGACAAAAGTTGGAGCATATGATTTTGCACCATATCTCTTACAACGCCGACGCCATCATAATAGCCAGCACGATGTCCTACGTCGATCATCTCGGCGGCCGTGATTTGAACATGGTGGATATAATTCCTGTTCCATATTGGCTCGAATAAGGAATTGGCGAAGCGGAAAACCAGGATGTTTTGAACCGTTTCTTTTCCAAGATAATGATCAATTCGATAGATTTGGGATTCCTTTAAATCCTGGTAGACAGCTTGATTTAACGCCCGGGCAGATGGCAAGTCATGGCCGAATGGTTTTTCGATGACAACCCGGCGCCATCCATGGTTCTCGTCAACCATACCAGATCGCCCCAGATTATGGACAGTTATTTCATAAAGTCGCGGGGCGAGGGATAGATAATAAACCCGGTTTGCCTGCCCACCATTTGCCTTTTCGATTTCGGAGAGTTGGGAGTCCAGGGCTTTATAGTCATCTAAATCTCCTAAATCACCCGGATAGTAACTGACTTTAGACGCAAATAATTCCCAATCTTCAGCGCTATATTTTTCGGGTGCAAGCTCTTTCATGCTCTCTTCTAACTGGGTTCTGTATTCGTCATCGCTATACGGGGTTCTGGAAACGCCAACGATCCGCCACGGTTCGGGTAAGCGTCCCTTGCAATAAAGATTTAGCAACGCTGGAATGAGCTTGCGTCGTGTTAAGTCTCCCGATGCGCCGAATATTACAATCGTCGTCGTCCCGCTCATGGGTGAATTTCCTCCTATCACTTTGAAAGTATCGTACCCGATGTAGAATACAACAACTCCGAAACTATTGAAAGTGTCTAAGACCGCAATCAATTTTGCACCCATGTAGAGCCATTCAATAATGAGCTATAATCAAGAGATGTCCCTACGAAATATCGTGCTGACTGGATTTATGGGCACCGGGAAAACCACTGTTGGCCGGCTATTAGCCAGCCAAACGACCCGTGAATTTTTAGATACCGACGAACTGATTGAGGCGAAAGCCGGCCGTTCTATCGCCGATATTTTCACAATTAATGGCGAAAAAGCTTTTCGCCTCATGGAAAGGGAAGTTGCCCGGGATTTGGCCGGCCGAGAAAATCTGGTGATCGCGACTGGCGGCCGGTTCATGATTGATCCCCTTAATGCCCAACTACTGGGTCAGACTAGTATCATCATCTGTTTAACCGCAGAGCCTAACGAGATTTTAGATCGACTATCGGCCGATACGCTTCGAAGGCCCTTATTAGAAGTACCTGATCCGGCGCTTCAGATAAAGCAGTTGATAGACCAAAGATCGGAGGCTTACGGTCAATTTCAGCAGGTTACTACCTCTGGGAAAAATCCGCAATCCATCACATCTGAAATAATAGAACTGATCACTCGTTTGGAAAATGAAGTTGACTGGCAAGTTCCTTTCCATAGCCGAATACCAGTTCGCTATCCAGGAGGTCGTTACCTGGTCAAAATCGGTCAGAATCTGCTTTCCCTTTTGGAGAAATCTCTGGACCCGGATGGTCCATACGCTATCGTGACCGATAGCAACGTCGGCCCCTTGTACTCAGAAAATCTGGCCAGCCTGGATCCAATGGCCTTGATAACCATTCCGGCCGGCGAAGAATACAAGACTCTCAACTCAGTCCGAATAATCTACGACCAATTATTATCCTATGGCCTAGACCGCAAGAGCACCATCATCGCCCTTGGAGGTGGTGTAGTCGGTGATATGGCTGGTTTCGCCGCTGCAACTTATATGCGAGGTGTCAGATTCATCCAATGCCCGACAACAGTATTAGCCATGGTCGATGCAAGCGTCGGTGGAAAAACTGGGGTCGACTTACCCCAGGGGAAAAATTTAATCGGGGCATTCAAACAACCCCATACCGTCATCGCCGACTTGGCCACCCTAGCAACACTTCCAGCGGTCGAACTATCGGCCGGCATGGCCGAAGTCGTCAAAAGCGGTCTTATCGCCAGTCCAACGTTACTGGAAGAATTAAGTGGGATGCTCCAGACTCGCCTCACAAACGAGACCAAACGTTTCGACATCGTGGATGGTCGTCCAACGTCAGTAGCAAAAAATTGGCCCAAGAATGGATCAATTCTGACTATGGGTGATCTTCAGTTATTCATTGTTGAATCGATCCTTATTAAGCGTGATATTGTCGAAGTCGATCCCTTCGAGTCCGGTTACCGCAAAGTACTCAATTTAGGCCACACTTTCGCTCACGCCATTGAGCAGGTCAGCAATTACCAGGTTCGGCATGGACAGGCTGTAGCCATAGGCTTGGTAGCAGCGGCCAATCTCTCAGCAAAACTCGGCCATTGCAGCCCGGAGATACAAGGGTATATTGAAAGATTGTTGAATCGTTTGGTTTTACCGATCCGGATACCGGCCGGTCTGGCTCCTGGTAAACTAATAAGGGCGATGGGTAGTGACAAGAAAAGAACCAAAAACAAGCTACAATTCGTTCTCATTCGCGATATAGGAGATGTTTTTGTCAGTGATCAGGTCCCTCAAGGAGCCGTTCACCAAACCATGGTTGATTTGCAGTCAAACTAGAAAACCAATAGTACACTTATCACCAGATTTCTTGCGGAGTAGTAAATGACAAATATTTTGGTTTTGCATGGGCCAAATTTGAATCTATTGGGCCAGAGGGAACCAGATCTTTACGGCAAAGTGGGTTTGGAAGAAATTAATTTTGCCCTAAGGGAACTGGCTGGCCAACATGACAGCGAAATTAGAACTGTTCAATCCAACCATGAGGGAACTCTGATCGACGCATTGCATGAAGCCCAGGGATGGGCTGATGGAATTCTCATCAATCCCGGTGCATTCACCCACACTAGTTATGCTTTGCGAGATGCCATGGCAGCTATTGGGATGCCTTGTGTTGAAGTACATCTTTCTAATATTTATGCTCGAGAAACATTCAGACATAAGTCTGTAATAGCTCCGGTTTGTTTGGGACAGATAAGTGGTTTTGGTTGGCGAAGCTATACCCTTGGCTTCGTAGCCTTATTGGAATTTATTAACGAAAAAGGCTGACTTTTAGCCAAAAGGTCAATGCAGCCACACGATTCAGATATTTCCTCTGCCTCACCAACCACTAGCCTGAAAGACAGTTTGTAATAGTTGGGCTCGTTCTGATTCAGACATCGTTCTAGGGCAGCAATAATTTTCAATCAGGCTGGTAAACAATTCGACGCTTATGAGCCGGCTATCGTAGATAACGTAAGTATCGATGAAACTCTGGCGGGTGCCGAGCATATCCATCTGGTCAAAGAACAAGTTACCGAGGCCGTAATGAATAAAACTGCCATTGTAGAAGTCAAATCCCTGGGCATGGTGTCCCTGGCTTCCACTGACGGCCGTTGCCCCAGCCTCAACTAAGGCTTTAAAATCAGCTTGTTGTTGGGGCGTCGCTTGATAATGGTAATATTCGTTGTATTGTAGGGTGGTCATGACAAGATATCCCTGCTCGCGAAGTTCCCGAATCTGTTCATAAAAGGCCTGGTAATCACAGGGCCGCGAACCTGCGCTATTCTCAGCGGCCCAGGCAAAAGCAGGGCCAATCGGGTTGCAACCAACAAATGCCACCTTATTGCCATTATGCTCGAATAATGCTGGTTCGTTAGCCTGGGCTAGATTTCGACCGCCACCAAATATCTTCATGCCGGCTGTCTCATACAAATCAATGGTATGCTCCAGATTGTGAGACCCCCAATCATTTACATGATTGCCAGTTAACTCCACTACATCCGTGCCAATAGACTCGATCAATGCCAGGTAACTATCTCGGGCACAAAAGATAGGATCACCAATCGGATTGGGGTAAGGGCAATCGGGAGCAAAAGACACTTCATGACTGACGTGAGCGATGTCGGCCGCCTGCATAACAGGGGCGACAATCACCCCTGGGTTCGTGATCCCGCCTATCTCCATCTGGTAAGCGGTTGCCCTTCCTAGAGCCGTTACGCCACTCATCGCCACCCGAGTCAACTTTAGCGGGTCGCGGTTAGACCGGGGTCCGGTCCAATTGGATTGTAGTTGGGCAATGCCGTCGGCATCTCCAGTCACTCCAATCACAACATTTAACGGATAGGATGTTGAATCAAAATCCCGAGCCAACGGGGAAGACCCGTTTAATCGCAACACTTTTAATTCTGGCGATAACTGATCGAAGGGAATGATCGTCCAAGACGGCCGGCCCTTCCACAATGCATCGACCAGCTCGTTTGATTTGACAATTTGGATATTAGTTGAAGGCGATCCCCAGATCGAGGAGAAAGTATCCATCGTTTCTTGATCGAGGACCAGATTGCCCAACCCATTACTGCCCGTCTGCCAACCCGCCATGACTTCTTCCAAACTTACATCATCAGTAACTGTGGCAAATGGAGCCGCGATAACGTAAGTCCATTGAGCCAGTGGCGTGCCTTCATTCATGGACAGCTTCACGATTGAACCATTAACCACCTGTCCTTGTGTCCAAGAGAACAGCTGGGGAGCCATCCGTGATAGCTCTTTCGCTGCCTCCTCCATCTTTAATGGTATCCCAGGTGCCAATACGAGATAGAAGTCTGGATCCGGCATTACGACAGGAGTTGGTTTAGGAGTTTGGGTCGCAGTTGGCACCTCTGCTACCTCAGTACTCCGTTTCTCATTCATCACCATTGGCGTTGGAGGCCGGGTTAGCAATATGGCAGGTGCGGTCGGCAACCTGGTTGGCAGCTGCGAACCACAGGCTGTTCCCAACACCATAAGAATGGTGATCATAACCAGCCATTTACCCAGATCAGGAAGTTTAATGCATTGGGGTACACGCATTGGTTGGGTTAGATTTCTCGAAATAGGAACGTTCGTTCACAAAATTGTATGCTATACTTGCTGTTCCATATATGTGTATCTACGATAGGGTGCGTGGCTGGTCCATCCAAGGGACTTCCGTACACAATCCCCACCAATAGGATTACACCATGTCTGAAGTTGATTTGAAAGACCCAAGTTTATACATCAACCGAGAGTTGAGCACCATTGAGTTTAATCGCCGCGTATTGATGGAAGCCTTTAACGAAAGTCACCCTCTGCTAGAAAGGGTGAAATTCCTGGCCATATTTAGCGGTAATATGGATGAGTTTTTCATGGTGCGTGTTTCCGGGCTAAAACAACAAGTTTACATGGGCATCACCGATCGTCCGGCCGATGGCTTAACTCCACGGGAACAATTAGTCGCAATCCACGAGACAGTGACAGTACTCGTCCAACAGATGATGAATTATTGGTGCGAGGTCTTGAATCCCGAGCTGGATAAAGCTGGCATACATATCATCAATCACGAGGATCTTAAAATCCGGCACCAACGAAAACTTCGAGATTACTTTGAACGAGAGATTTTCCCCGTCTTGACTCCGCTTTTGTTCGACCCAGGCCACCCGTTCCCACATATTTCAAATATGAGTCTAAATCTGGCCGTCGTCGTCGTGGATCCCGATTCAGGTTCAAAACATTTTGCGAGGGTAAAGGTTCCTTTAACATTGCCCCGGCTGGTTCCCCTCAATCCTCTGGATCCTGATGAGTTATTGCCACCCACTGACCAAAAATTCGTATGGGTCGAACAAGTGATCGCCGCCAATCTAGACCGGCTCTTCCCAGGCATGGAGATTGAAGCAGTATATCCATTTCGAGTCACACGAAATACGGACATGGAAATACAGGAAGAAGAGGCAGACGATCTCTTGCTGACCATCGAAGAGAGCCTCCGCCGGCAGCACTTTGGTTTCGTCGTGCGGCTGGAGATCGATCACAGCATGCCTGATAATGTGCAGGAAATCCTGATGAATAACCTGCAGATAGGTAGTTTTGATGTTTATCAGGTCAATGGTCCCCTGGGATTGAGCAGTCTTTGGGAGTTACGGGATCTCGAAAGGCCACGGTTAAAAGATCCGGTTTTTCAACCGACTTTACCACCACCACTGCGCTCTAGTGATAATATCTTTAACATCTTAAAACGGCAGGACGTGCTATTACACCATCCATATGACAGTTTTTTGCCGGTGGTTGATTTTGTTGAAGTCGCTGCCGACGATCCGAGAGTGCTGGCTATCAAGCTTACCCTTTACCGTGTGGGTCCAAATCCCCCCATCGTTCACGCACTTATGCAGGCACGCGAAAATGGCAAACAAGTATCGGTACTGGTTGAACTAAAAGCTAGATTTGATGAGCGCAGCAATATCGAATGGGCGAGGGCTTTGGAAAAAGCAGGTGTTCATGTTGTTTATGGGCTCATCGGTCTTAAAACTCATTGTAAACTATGTCTGGTTGTTCGTAGGGAAAGGGATGGCATCCGGCGCTATGTCCACATGTCAACCGGTAATTACAATACCATAACAGCGCGTCTTTACACCGATATTGGCATGATGACCAGCGATCCTGATATTGGTGCCGATACTTCGGAAGTATTTAATTACCTAACCGGATATTCAAAACAGGAAGATTACCGGAAGTTTTTAGTGGCGCCGGTTAATTTGCGCCGCCGGATAATTGAATTTATCGAAAGAGAAATCGGTCACGGCAAAGAAGGAAAGATTATCATCAAGGTTAACTCGCTGGTGGATCGTGAGATCATATCCTACCTTTACCGCGCATCCATCGCTGGGGTCAAGATCGAGTTGATCGTCCGAGGCATCTGCTGTTTACGGCCGGGTCTGGCCGGCATAAGCGAGAATATACGAGTGATTAGTATCATTGGCCGATTCTTAGAACACAGCCGCATATATTACTTCCACAATAAGGGTCAGGCTAATCTCTACGTTGGCAGTGCCGATCTGATGCCTCGCAATATCGATCGACGGGTTGAGGTATTATTTCCCGTTAGCGATCCCACGCTAAGGCAAGAGATACTTGATAATATCCTGGATGTATACCTTCAAGATACAGAAAAAGGTTATTTGTTGCAGCCTGATGGTACCTATGAGAGGATGAATTATAGTAAGGACGAGAGTATAAATCTATTCAATAGCCAAGAATGGTTCTTGAACGGCCGGGTCACATTACAACACCAAATTGATGTTCCAACACCAAAGGTTTAGACAGAAGCTCCCAAGATAACAGCTACGAACCATACTAGAAAGTCAAGCTTCATTAACTGGCTAACGCGTTCCAGTTGTCTGCCACTGGAATACCTCGAGACGCGCACTAACGCATACAGGATAACAGGATATACGCCGCAGGCTACGATGTAGGCGTAAACGGGCTTGTAAACGTCTAGAAGATAAGGAAGCAGCATGATCCATCCGGTTGCCGCTGCAAGAAGATAAAAGACGATACGAGCATATCTCCTCCCCCATGCGGTTGATATTGTTCGGACGTGTTGGCGCAGATCGCCTTCATAGTCCGCCAAGGTTTTCAACACTTCTCGACCAGTAATGGCAACACCAATAATTGCCGCCAACCATAGGGTTGGCCAAACATTGCCAGCTGCGATTCCACCAAAGACAACGCTAAGGGCCGAAATCGCAGCCACAGTAGCATTGCCCATCAAAACTGTGCTCTTCAGCTTCCAGGAGTATACGTACAAGATTGCCGAGGCTAGCAAGGCGATGGCGAATGCTGCTGGATTGATAAAGGCGGCAACAATCAATGCTAGAATCGTCAAGACGATAGAAAATATCCAGGCTGCACGAGGGCTAATCTGGCCAGAAGGCAAAACCCTTTGGGGTTGATTGATTTTGTCGATCTCAATATCGAGGTAATCATTCCAGGAGTTTCCTGCCCCAGTGGCGAGAAAGGTGACGAGAGCCGCAAGTGCAACCTTCCCCCACTCCCCGGTCCCAGCCACATAACCACCCAGAAAAACGGCCAAGGCTCCGGTGATGGCATTAAAAGGCCGGGCAAGCTTATAGAAGGATTTGACTTTGTTCACGACTGATCCTCCTCAATCCCATTATAAAGGTAGTCGGCAACCAAAGCAACGTCGTTTGGTGCTTCAATTGCAGCACATTCGCAGATCGATTATACGCTCAACGTGCGGCGTCACCTTCTCTCTTACAACGTTTTCATCCAACCCGGCAACTTTAAAAGTGATTTCCCTATTCGAAGGATCCTCTCCAGCAAATTGTGTGAAGGATAAAAAATTGCCGCCTGCTTTGGAGATGGCATCTGTTATCAGAGCCAATTCACCCGGTACTTCAGGTACAAGAGCCGTTACACGAACACCATACTCCCTAGCACCCATCAACTCCAGGAAAATTTTGAAAAGGTCGGTTTCTGTGATCAGCCCAACGACGCGGTCTCCACGCATGACTGGAATACCCCCGATCTTGTTATCAGCCATTATTCGGGCTGCTTCCTCGATAGGCGTATCTTCGTCGATGGTCAGTACATTTTTTGTCATCACTTCTTTAACTGTGATCTGGCTTAAAAGGTAATTGATTTCCCAAACGCTTAGAGAGGTAGCATCTGATGGAGAAGCATTTAAGAGATCCTTATCAGAGATAATGCCAATTAACTTGCCCTTGTCAACCACTGGGGTCCGACGGATCTTTTCCCGTTTCATCAGGTTAAGGGCTTCCATGATAGGCAGATCAGGCTGTACGGTAATGACTGGGTGGGACATTCTTTCTTTGACGAGCATTGTTTCTCCTACAGAATTGACACGTTGATATGGTGCGTTCAGACCCCTATTTTTAACTATAGTATTCAAATTTCGCCATTTCGCCAAAATATATAGAATAGATAAACCGGCCATCTGGAACAGCTTGCCAATAAATCAGGCTTGCCCGATACCGACATTCTAGACATCCAATTATTGCCAGAGCATGATCACCAGCAACAGCAATCCAAAGATAAAATATATTCGCCGGCTATTGGCCGACCGGCGTTTCCGTCACCGGGAAAGAGCCTTTGTCGTCGAAGGTACTCGCTGGCTAAAAGAGTTAGCTCAATTCAAGATTACCCCAACTCTAGTGATAGTAACCCAATCCTATATGCTACAAGATCACGTTCTAACACTCTTCAATATGCCACCTGAGATCGAACCAACCATGGTCAGCGAGCAAGTAATGGCCTTTGCGAGCGACACCGTGTCACCAGCCGGTGTCATGGCTATCGTCCCGATGTTAAGTCTCCCAATACCAGCCAAACCCTCATTCCTTCTGGTATTAGATAACATTTCGAATCCTGGCAATCTGGGCACGATGCTACGCACGGCCGCGGCTGCAAAAACGGATGCCGTGCTTCTAGCTCCAGGGTGTGTTGATGCTTATAATCCAAAAGTTTTGCGGGGTAGTATGGGCGCACACTTGAGGTTGCCCATCGAGGAAATGAGTTGGGATAAAGTTGAGACTTTAACGACCAACATGGCTATTTGGATCGCTTCGGTCGGTGATGGGGTAGATTACGTCGAGGTTGATTGGAAAAAAGATGTGGCCATCATCGTTGGAGGCGAAGCATTCGGCGTGGGTCATCAAGCAAGATCCCTGGCAACCGGTAATGTCTCAATCCCATTACACCGGGACACTGAATCCTTAAATGCTGCTGTGGCTGCCGGAATTTTAATATTTGAAGCTGTTCGTCAGCGGCGGGGGG
>Ga0209742_10000906_pt1 | contig 14554 bp, 10 predicted proteins | sample DeeMarSeWOR38_10_FD_187462 | JGI IMG/M metagenome (GOLD analysis project Ga0209742, IMG submission 187462) | Marine sediment microbial communities from White Oak River estuary, North Carolina - WOR-3-8_10 (SPAdes) (version 2) | ecosystem: Environmental > Aquatic > Marine > Intertidal zone >... | reverse complement strand
ATCACTCCGATTGCGATGGAAAAAGAGGTGCGTTTTGCGGTGCGCGAAGGTGGACGCACCGTTGGCGCCGGGGTGGTCAGCGAAATTATTGAATAATGGCATAGGAGTCTATCGGTGAGAATAATTGTTACCCTTGCATGCAATGAGTGCAAAAGAAGAAATTACACGACGACGAAGAATAAGCGGACGACGCCCGATAAACTGGAGTTCAATAAATACTGCAGATTCTGTCGCAAACACACCCTTCACCGAGAAACGAAATAGCCCCTCCTCGGTGGTGTCGTTATAGAAAGCTTTGCATTAGCATCGAAGGAATTTCAGGCAATCAGCGAGGATCAATCCATAACGCTAACTGATGCGCCGATTTAAGCGGTTTAAAGATGCAGGCCAGTAGCTCTAACGGTAGAGCATCGGACTCCAAATCCGGCGGTTGGGGGTTCAAATCCCTCCTGGCCTGCCATTTCCCTTTTTAGAGCTCAGAGTCTGAAGGTTCGGCAATATGAATGCTTCTGATGACTTTGATGTTTTGGGCCTTTAACTTTTAGGAGTAACATGGGACGGCTACAGCGCAAAAAAACATCCGGTACTAAGAAAAAAAAGAAAAAAAAGGCGGGATCGGTAGCTTCCGGTAACAGCCAGGTCGCGATTGATGAGCACGGAAAAATCAGTGTCCCCGCCGAGGCGGGGCATAAGGTGACACCGGCAATCAAACCGGCAATCACCAAAAAGAAATCTTCGGTTACCAGCGTTGCAGCAACGAAACCAAAGACCAACATTTTTCATTCGTCGATTCAGTTTTTAAGAGAAGTCAAAATCGAACTCAAGAAAGTGACGTGGCCCACCCGTAAACAGACAATTGGCTCTACGGTTGTGGTGATTGCACTGGTTTTGCTTATCTCACTTTTTCTCGGGTTCGTTGATATCGGGTTGTCCAGTTTGATGCGCGCGGTCTTTCAATAAAACAAGGAGGCAATAGATTGGCGCTTAAATGGTATATTATCCATGTCTATTCGGGTTTTGAAAACAAGGTTAAGGCCACCCTGGAGGAACGGGTCGCCTCTTCCCCGCATGCCGATAAGTTTGGCGAGGTCGTCGTGCCGACTGAAGAAATTGTTGAACTCGTCAAAGGCAAACGCAAGACATCCGCGCGCAAATTTTACCCGGGTTATATATTGGTCAAGATGGAGCTCGATGATGAGACATGGCATATCGTCAATGATACCGCTAAAGTGACCGGCTTCTTGGGCGGTCGGCGCAAACCCACGCCATTGTCAGACGATGAGGCAGCCCGCATCTTGAATCGCATGGAAGCCGGAAAACTAAAGCCACAGCCCAAATATTTTTTTGAACACGGCGATGAGGTTCGCGTCATTGATGGGCCATTTACCAATTTCAATGGAACGGTTCAGGAAGTCAATCCGGAAAAAGGAAAGATTAAAGTGCTCGTCAGCATATTCGGTCGCTCAACGCCCGTGGAATTAGAATTTGTTCAGGTTCAGAAGCTTTAATCTCGATTGAGCACAAACTCAATCGAGAGTTATTGGTTATTCGTTATTGGTTAATGGTTTCCGGAAAATGGGATCAATCATGATACAAAATCAATAAGCGAATACTTAAATGAAGCGATCATCAAATTCTAATAACGAATAACAAATAACAATTAACGCTTAATCGGAATGGAAAAATCAAATGGCAAAAAAAGTATTGGCAATGATTAAATTGCAGGTTGAAGCCGGAAAAGCCAATCCATCGCCACCCATTGGTCCTGCCTTGGGCCAGCACGGTGTCAACATCATGGATTTTTGCAAGGCATTTAATGCGAAGACAGCCAATGATGAAGGCTTAATCATACCGGTTGTGATAACGGTTTATCAGGATCGTTCTTTTTCGTTTATCACCAAAACACCGCCGGCGGCCGTTCTTCTCAAAAAGGCCGCCAAAATTGCGAAAGGCGCCGGTGATCCCAAGCGTGATCGCGTTGGATCGGTGACGCGCCAGCAAGTTGAAGAAATCGCCAAATTAAAAATGGTTGATTTAAATGCCAATGATTTAGATGCCGCCTGCAAAATCATTGCCGGTACGGCAAGAAGTATGGGGATAGAAATCGGTTAGATAATACCGTTGCGAGATGCGGGTTGCGCCATTCGAGTTAGCTTGAGCTTGCAGCGTGCAATCCAAGGTTCGCAACGCGATCGAGGGAGATGGTTATAACGATGCCGAAACGCGGGAAAAAATATTCAGAATCCAGGAAAAGGTTTGATTTAGAAAGTGTCGGTAGTTTCAACGATGCTGTCAAAATGACATTACAATCCTCTTTTGCCAAGTTTGACGAGACGGTTGATGTGGCCGTTCGCCTGGGCGTTGATCCCAGACATGCTGATCAGATGGTTAGAGGCAGCGTGGTGCTGCCGCATGGTACCGGCAAAGAGGTCAAGATCTTGGTCTTTGCCAAAGGCGAAAAAGAGAAAGAGGCCATGGATGCCGGAGCCGATTTTGTAGGCAATGACGAGCTGATTGAAAAGATAAAAAACGGCTGGTTTGGCTTTGACAAGGCTGTGGCCACACCGGATATGATGGGATCCGTCGGAAAGATCGGCAAGCTGCTTGGCCCCCGCGGGCTGATGCCCAATGCTAAAACCGGAACCGTTACATTTGATGTTGCCCGGGCGATCAATGATCTTAAAGCCGGAAAAATTGATTTTAGAGTCGAAAAGGCTGGAATCGTGCATGCGCCCATGGGGAAAGTGTCTTTTGGAGTTGATAAAATTGTGCAAAATATGGCGGCATTTTTTGACATCATCATGCGCCTGAAGCCGGCCTCCAGTAAAGGCACCTATCTTAAAGGCATTGCGATATCGACAACCATGGGTCCCGGCCTGAAGATTGATGCGGCCCTGGTTAAAGATTTGCTTAAATAATTTAATGCGGTTATGCATAAAGCTCAAGTAGCGCTATGACAACCACGAAGGACACGAAGATCAAACACAAAAGATGGCTGAATTTCCATTCTCGACCTTCATATACTTCGTGATCTTCGTGGTGTATAACAAGCGGATCGATAAGGCTTGAACTTTTTCTCAGCTACGTAATTTAATGTATCACCAGTAAACATATTAAGCTCGGATTGAACCTCGGGGTTCAATAGGTTAAATCGTCAACGCCGAAAGCGGCGTAAACTAGAAGGTCATCTGTCAAAGACCGCAGGTTCACAAACGCAGAATCGTAATTGTGGTTGTGTTTAATCGGCTCCGCCGGCCTGCCGAGACAGTTGTGTGATTCGCATTTCTGTGCAGACCTGTGTGCGGCGGAAGCGTCTTATCATCAATTGCAAATCGGCAGTCTGAGTACCTCCGGTTTTGTCAGATCGATTGGGAAAGGAGGTGTTAATTTACCCGTGAATCTGGAAGAGAAAAAAAGAATTGCGCAAAATCTAAATGAGCGATTTTCGAAGGCTGCGGTGGTCATCGTAAGCGACTATAAGGGTCTTGATGTTGCTGCCATAAATGATCTGCGGGGCAAACTCAGACAGGAAGATGTTGAATTTCAGGTTGCAAAAAATTCACTCCTGATCAGAGCCTCGGAAGAGACCGATGTGGCATTGATCAAGGATTCGTTTAAAGGCCCCAGCGCTGTTGCGTTGAGTTATGCCGATCCGGTCGCTCCGGCCAAAATTTTAACGGAATTTGCCAAAGAAAACAAAGTATTCGAAATCAAAGTCGGCGTCATGGGCGGAAAGATCCTTGACGCAAGCAGTATTAAAGCACTTTCGGCGCTGCCGTCGCGGGAAGTTCTGCTGGGCAGCCTTGTTGCAACGCTGAACAGTGTGCCGACCGGCTTTGTGAGGACGCTGGCAGAAATCCCCCGCAGGCTGCTGAATGTCCTGCAGGCGGTCAGAGAGCAAAAAGAAGCCGCCTGATTAACGAACGAACAAAAAGACATCTATTGATGAAAGTGTAGATAAAACTGGAGGAAAAAAATGGCGAATGCAAGTATTACCAAAGAAGATGTAATTGAATTTGTAGCAAATATGTCGGTTCTCGAGCTCAGCGAGCTTATAAAAGCGATGGAAGAGAAATTCGGGGTGTCCGCAGCGGCACCGATGGCCATGATGGCAGCCGGACCTGCTGAGGGTGCTGCCGGAGCACCGGCAGAGGAAAAAACAGAATTTGATGTCATTATTACCGCCGCCGGAGACAAGAAAATCCAGGTCATTAAAGAAGTGCGGGCGATTACCGGACTGGGACTGAAAGATGCCAAGGCGCTGGTTGACGAAGTGCCCAAGCCGGTCAAAGAAGGCGCTTCTAAAGAAGAGGCTGAAAAGATTAAATCCCAACTTGAAGAAGCTGGCGCTCAGGTGGAGGTCAAGTAAATTCACGAGAAGCCATCTCAAAAATAGGATTTTGGTTCCAGATCGCGGCGGAGCCGAGTTTCAACCGCAGGCAACCTGTTGGTTGATGAGGATTTGAAACGAGGCACCAACAAAGATATGGGATCAAAAGACATTTTTGAGACAGCTTCTAAAAAAGGTCCGGGCAGATGGGGGGCTGGGCTCGTCGGATTCGATGCGGCCCCCCGCCCGGTGCTGGCAAACTTTGGTTTCTTTCCGATCACTCATCACCAGCAACTCATAACCCCAAAAAATACAATGGAGACGGCATGTCAAAAAATCCGTTAGCAACAAAACGGTTTCGGAAAAATTTTGGTAAGATAAAACAAATCGTGGGGATCCCGGATCTCATCGGGATGCAACGTGAATCGATTCAACGGTTTTTACAAATGGATATACCTCCTGAAAAGCGTGAGGATATCGGATTGCAGACAGTTTTTAAATCTGTTTTTCCTATCAAAGATTTTACCGGCAGCGCTTCGCTTGAATTCGTGTCGTATCGATTCGGAGAGGTTAAGCACAGTATTGAAGAATGCGTCCACCGTGGAATGACTTATGAAATACCGCTTCGGATAACGGTCCGGCTGGTTGTCTATGAAATTGACGATGATACCGGGGTTTCCAATATTCGCGACATTAAAGAGCAGGAAATCTATTTTGGTACGATACCTTTGATGACTGAAAAAGGGACCTTCATTATCAATGGAACCGAGCGTGTCGTGGTCAGTCAGCTTCACCGGTCTTCCGGTGTATTTTTTGACCACGATAAAGGAAAAAGTCACTCCAGCGGAAAAATTATTTATAGCTCACGAATCATACCAGTGCGCGGTTCCTGGATTGATATGGAAGTTGACCCCAAGGACATTGTCTACATTCGCATTGATCGCCGTCGTAAATTTCCGGTCACTTTGCTGTTTAAAGCATTTGGTTACAAAACCGAAGATCTGCTCTGCTATTTTTATGAGAAAGAAAAAATCATCGTTAAAGGCAAGCGGTATTATAAGGAATTCAACGAGAGGTTTCTCAGGGGCAAACGGGCCAGCAAAGAGGTGCGTGACCCCCAAAGCGGAGAGGTCATTGTAAAAAAAGGACGGGTTTTCACCGTAAAGGCCATTAAACGACTTAAATCCTCCAATACCGATTTAATCCCGATTAATCTTGAAGAAATTATCGACCGTGCTTTCGCCAGTACCATCGTGAACGCCAAGACGGATGAGATTGTCGTGAAGGTTGCCGAAACTGTCGATGAGGAAGCGTTGAACAAACTTGGCGATGCCGGCATTATTGAATTTGATCTGCTGTATGTTGATGCGGCTTCCAACAGCGATTCCATCCGCAAGACCCTTTTGATGGATAAGGTTGAGACCAAAGAAGAGGCCCTGATCGAGATATATCGCCGCTTGAGACCGGGAAATCCGGCAACGCCGGAAGTTGCTCAGGATTTTATTGATAATTTGTTCTTTAAATCTACTTATTACGATCTTTCCGGTGTGGGACGGCTCAAAATAAATCAACGCCTGGGCATTAGTAGTCAAATTAATTTAAACATTTTGCGAAAAGAAGATATTTTACTTACGGCCAAAGCCTTGATTCAGCTGCGGGATACCCAGGGTGTGGTGGATGATATCGACCATCTGGGTAACCGCCGGGTTCGAGCGGTGGGCGAGCTACTCGAAAATCAATACCGCATCGGGCTGGTTCGAATGGAGCGCGCCATTAAAGAGCGCATGAGCCTTCAGGAGGTTGATGCCCTAATGCCTCACGACCTGGTGAATCCCAAGCCCGTATCTGCAGTTGTAAAAGAATTTTTCGGCACCAGTCAGCTGTCGCAGTTTATGGACCAGACCAACCCGCTTTCAGAGACGACTCATAAGCGGCGGCTCAGTGCATTGGGGCCCGGTGGTCTTACACGCGAACGGGCAGGCTTTGAGGTACGGGATGTCCATCCTTCCCATTACGGCCGCATCTGCCCCATCGAAACTCCGGAAGGGCCCAATATCGGACTGATTGTTTCACTGAGCACCTATGCGCGTGTCAACTCCTATGGATTTATTGAAACGCCTTACCGGGTAGTGGAAAATGCCAAAGTCACCGATCAAGTCAAATTTCTCGATGCCTTTGAAGAAAAGGATCATCCCATCGCCCAGGCCAATGCTCCCATCGATAAAAAAGGCGGGTATGTCAATCCGCTGGTGACCTCACGGGTTGCCGGAGAATTTATGATGGTCGAAAAAGATCACATTGACCTGATGGATATTTCGCCGAATCAGCTGGTTAGCGTTTCGGCCTCTCTGATCCCATTTTTAGAAAACGATGATGCCAACCGGGCACTGATGGGTTCCAACATGCAGCGCCAGGCAGTACCCCTGCTGATAAACAGCGCTCCTCTGGTGGGAACCGGTATCGAAGGGGTTGTCGCCAAAGATTCAGGCGTTGCGGTGGTCGCCAAGCGGGATGCCGAAGTGGTCGATGTGGACGCCGCGCGGATTGTCCTAAAGCATCATCCGGCAGATATGCCTTCTGAAAAGGATGTTACCATTTATAATCTTTCCAAATTCATCCGTTCCAATCAAAACACCTGTTTTAACCATCGACCGATTGTTCGTAAGGGCGATTTTGTAAAAGCCGGCGAAATCATTGCCGATGGTCCGGCAACAGATCAGGGTGAACTGGCCTTGGGCAAAAATGTCATGGTGGCATTTATGCCCTGGGGTGGATACAACTTCGAAGATTCTATTTTGGTAAGCGAAAGACTGGTGCGCGATGGTGTTTACACTTCGGTCCATATCGAAGAATTTGAGGTCGTCGCCAGAGATACCAAGCTGGGAAAAGAAGAAATTACCCGCGATATTCCCAATGTGGGCGAAGAGGCTTTAAAAAATTTGGATGACAGTGGAATTATTCGTCTTGGTGCCGAAGTGATGCAGGGGGACATACTGGTTGGCAAAATTACGCCCAAAGGCGAAACCCAGCTCTCTCCTGAAGAAAAACTGCTGCGTGCGATCTTCGGGGAAAAAGCCGGCGATGTTAAAGATACTTCCTTGAGGGTGCCTCCGGGCGTTCAGGGGATTGTTATCGATGCCAAAGTATTTTCCAGGCGGGGGATTGATAAAGACGACCGCGCGCGCCTGATCGAAAACGAAGAAATTGCTTCTCTTGAAAAGGATCGTGACGATGAACTGGCAGTGATTGAAGAAGTGGTTCGCGCGCAGTTGCAGGATCTGTTGATCGGCAAGAAGGCCATGGCCGCTTTGAAAAAGGGCAAGAAGGTTTTACTGGAAAACGGGGCTAAAATTGATTCAGAAAGCCTGGCGAATGTTCCGGTGGCCCAGCTGGAAGGCCTGGTTTTGAAAGATCCTAAAATAAGCCAGCAAGTTCATGAACTGCTTGAGCGCTATCGAGATCAGCGCGAGCTCTGTCGACTGGCGTTCGAACAACAAGTCGGTCGCTACGAAAAGGGTGATGACCTGCCGCCCGGCGTGATCAAAATGGTTAAAGTCTATGTGGCCATGAAACGCAAATTGTCGGTGGGAGACAAGATGGCAGGGCGTCACGGTAACAAGGGGGTGGTATCCCGGATTTTACCTGTAGAAGATTTGCCTTATTTCGAAAATGGCGTGCCGGTAGACATGGTGCTCAACCCGCTGGGGGTGCCTTCGCGCATGAATGTTGGGCAGATACTGGAAATTCATCTGGGACGCGCGGCCAGGGGACTCGGTGATCAGCTGAACGATCTGATCGAGGAGCAAAAATATAAAGTCCTGCGCGATAAAATGAAGAAGATTTTTGCCACTCCGATCCAGCGAAAAATAATTTCAGAAATGGATGAAAAGCAACTTGCTGATTTTGCAGCCTTTTATAAAGATGGTGTTCATATGGCCACACCGGTCTTTGATGGCGCCAAAGAAGATGAAATCAAAGCGTTGCTAAAAGAAGCCGGACTTGAACAAACCGGACAGGCAACCCTGTTCGACGGTCGCACCGGGCAACCTTTTGATGACAAGGTCACCGTGGGTACCATGTACGTTATGAAACTGCACCATCTGGTGGATGATAAGATTCATGCCCGTTCGATCGGCCCCTATTCGCTGGTAACCCAGCAGCCCTTGGGCGGAAAAGCGCAATTTGGCGGCCAGCGTCTGGGTGAAATGGAAGTTTGGGCCATGGAGGCTTATGGGGCTGCTTATGCGCTGCAGGAATTCCTGACTGTCAAATCAGATGACATGGCCGGGCGGACGCGCATGTATGAGAAGATTGTCAAGGGCCAAAACGTTCTGGAGCCCGGGATTCCTGAATCATTCCGAGTGATGACCAAGGAATTGCAGGCGCTGGGGCTGGATATTGCGCTATTAGAAGAAGGCGAACTGGATTCCAAAAGCTCATAAAACCCAGAATGGGTGATGGCAAATGGGTATTTTGGCAGGTCAGATTTTAGAAATTAACCCAACATTATAGGAACTCGCCATGGAAACTCTTTATGATTTTTTCGCCAAACCCACGGATCCGAGGAAGTATTTCGGTATTCGTATTGCATTGGCTTCGCCGGAACAAATTCGCAAGTGGTCGCACGGCGAGATCAAAAAGCCGGAAACCATCAATTATCGAACCTTTAAGCCCGAGCGCGATGGGCTGTTTTGTGCCAAAATTTTTGGCCCCACCAAGGACTATGAGTGTAATTGCGGTAAATACAAACGCATGAAACACCGCGGCGTCATTTGTGAAAAATGCGGCGTAGAAGTCATTCAGTCCAAAGTGAGACGTGAGCGCATGGCGCATATCGAGCTGGCCACGCCGGTCTCCCATATCTGGTTTTTAAAGAGTTTGCCCAGCAAAATTGGCAACCTGCTGGATCTGACCTTAAAAAATATGGAAAAGGTTCTGTATTTTGACAGCTATATCGTTTTGGATCCGAAAAATACACCGCTTGCCCGGGGCCAGTTGCTTTCCGATGAGAAATATCTGGAAGCGCTCGAGGAATACGGTTCGAAGTTTGAAGCCGGAATCGGTGCCGAGGCGGTTCAGGCAATGCTGCAAAGTATTAATCTGGACGAACTATACACTGAGCTCAAGGCAGACATTAAATCCACCGGGTCCGCCGCCAAGCGGCAGAAGCTGTCCAAACGGCTCAAGATCGTCGATGCCTTTCGAAAATCAGGAGTTGATCCGATTTGGATGATTATGGATGTAATCCCGGTGCTACCGCCTGATCTGCGCCCGCTGGTACCCCTGGAAGGGGGGCGTTTTGCCACATCAGATCTTAATGATCTGTATCGGCGCGTGATCAATCGTAACAACCGGCTCAAACGCCTGATCGATCTCAAAGCGCCGGACATCATCGTGCGCAATGAAAAACGGATGCTGCAGGAGTCTGTCGATGTCCTTTTTGACAACGGGCGCCACGGCCGGGTGATTACCGGAACCAACAAACGACCGTTGAAATCGCTGAGTGACACTCTGAAAGGCAAGCAAGGCCGTTTTAGGCAGAATTTGCTGGGCAAGCGCGTGGATTATTCCGGGCGTACCGTCATTACCGTCGGGCCGGACTTAAGGCTTCACCAGTGTGGATTGCCCAAAAAAATGGCGCTGGAGCTTTTCAAACCGTTTGTCTATTTTCGGCTGGAACAAAAAGGTTTCGTATCAACTGTAAAAAGCGCAAAGAAGATGGTGGAACGCGAAATTCCTGAGGTCTGGGATACCCTCGATGAGGTGGTAAAGGAATACCCGGTATTGTTGAATCGAGCGCCCACGCTGCACCGGCTCGGCATCCAGGCGTTTGAGCCGATTTTAATTGAAGGCAAAGCCATTCAGCTGCATCCGCTGGTTTGTACGGCCTTCAATGCAGATTTTGACGGCGACCAGATGGCGGTCCACGTGCCTTTGTCGGTTGAATCACAGATCGAGGCCCGCGTGCTCATGCTTTCCAGCAACAACATTTTATCGCCGGCCAACGGCAGTCCGATCATTGTGCCAAGCCAGGACATTGTATTGGGCACCTATTATATGACCCGGGGAGTCGCCGGCCGTAAAGGTGAAGGCAAGATCTTTGCGAATATCGAAGAAGTCCAGGCCGCATTCGACGCCAAAGAGGTTGATTTGCATGCCCACGTTACGGTCCGCATGCAAGGTAAACGTTATGAAACAACGGTCGGCAGAGTGCTTTTGTGGGAGATTATCCCCCAGGTCGATATTCTGGAGCTGCGTCACATCAAGACCGAGACTGAAGAAGAAGCCCTGGAGGTTCTGGATCAGATCAATAATGGCAAGGCGTTTGCCAATCTGGTTAAAAAATATTCCCAGAGCGCCGATCAGGAAAACGACGGGTTTATCGGAAAATTCAGTTTCAACGAGTTCCGCAGCATATACGGCTGCAAAGAAGCCGATATTGAGACCCTGTTTTCCCTTAAGACTGGCGATACCAGCAACGTTATACTTGCTGATAATGCTTACCATCTTTTTGAAATTATATCCAAAGAGCCCGCAATCCCCTATGATATCGTCAATTCAGTCATGGATAAAAAGGCGCTGCGTCAGCTGGTGGATTACGTCTACCGCAATTTGGGACCCAAAGCGACGGTGATCCTTTCGGATCGTCTCAAGGATATCGGGTACAAATATTCGACCCAGGGTGGGCTGTCGATTGCCATTGACGACATGATTATTCCGGCGGCCAAATGGGATATCTTAAATAAGGCCGAAGCCCAGGTGGCCGAGATCGGTCGACAGTATACCGAAGGCCTGATTACCCAGGGGGAGAAATATAATAAGATCGTCGATATCTGGGCCAAGGCGACGGATGATGTTGCCAATGAAATGATGGAGTCGATGAAACTGGAGCGCGCCGGAGAAAAAGAAAGCAAAGCGGCAAAGAAAAAGAAGGGCAAGCCCGTCCATGCTGAAAGCTTCAACCCTATTTTCATGATGGCCGATTCCGGAGCCCGGGGGAGCAAAGACCAGATGCGTCAGCTTGCCGGAATGCGCGGCCTGATGGCCAAACCATCGGGTGAAATCATTGAAACACCGATTAGCGCCAATTTCCGGGAGGGACTTTCGGTACTGCAATATTTCATTTCAACCCACGGTGCGCGAAAGGGATTGGCAGACACGGCTCTGAAAACCGCCAATTCCGGGTATTTGACCCGCAGACTGGCCGATGTCGCCCAGGATTGTGTGGTTACCGAGCCCGACTGCGGCACGACCGTGGGGGTCGAGGTGGAACCCCTGATGGAAGGCGGCGAAATCATCCAGCGTTTGGGTGAACGGATTTTAGGCCGGACTTTGGCTGAAGATATCCATGATCCATATACAGACGAGGTGGTGGCACAAGCAGGCGATGGCATTGATGAAGCCGCCGTCCAAAAAATCGAAGAAACCGGTGTCTCCAATGTTAAGATCCGATCCGTTTTAACCTGCAGAGCCAAAACAGGGGTGTGCAGCAAATGTTATGGTCGCGATCTGGCGCACGGTCGCCAGGTAGAAATCGGTCAAGCTGTCGGTATTCTGGCCGCCCAGTCGATTGGTGAGCCCGGCACTCAGCTGACGATGCGCACCTTTCACATCGGCGGTACGGCCAGCCGGAGAGTCGAGCAGGCGGATATTCGTGCCCGCACCGACGGCGTAATTAAATATGTCGACCTCAATGTGGCCAAAAATTCCGAAGGCCAGCTGGTGGTCATGAACCGCCGCGGCGGCAAGTTCACCATCATTAGCAAAACGGGCCGTGAACTGGAAACCTTTCCGGTCATTTACGGTGCCCATATCCAGATTAAAGATGGCGGCAAAGTCAAAGCCGGTGATCTTTTGGCCACCTGGGATCCGTTTACCACCCCGATCATCTCTGAGGTCAATGGAACCGTTAAATTCGGTGACATCATCGCCGGTCAGACCATGCAGGAAAAAGTGGATCCGGTAACCGGCAAGTCTAGTCAGACGATCATTGAGTCCCGAAGTGCGGATGAGCGCCCGCGCATATCTATCAAGGATGCGGATGGTAAAACAACCAAACTGCCCGGATCATCGGCGATGGCTCGCTATATTTTGCCGGTCAATGCCATTTTGCTGGTTGAAGAAACCGAAACGGTCAAGGCCGGTGATGTGGTTGCCAAACTGCCAAGAGCGACCACCAAGACCAAGGACATCACCGGTGGTTTGCCCCGAGTCGCTGAACTTTTTGAGGTCCGCAAACCCAAAGAGGTGGCGGTGCTGAGCGAAATAGACGGATATGTTTCGATCTCAAAAAGCACCAAAAAAGGGAAGCAGAAGGTGACCATCAGCCCGGTTGATGTGGGTGACAAAAAAGAATACCTGATTCCGCGGGGCAAACATATTAATGTGTATGAAGGCGATTATATTCGTGCTGGCGAGCCTTTGATCGGCGGTTCTGCGGTTCCCCAGGACATCTTGAGTATCAAAGGTGAGGTCGCCTTGGCCCGTTATCTGGTAGATGAAGTTCAGGAGGTCTACCGCCTGCAGGGTGTTCGGATCAATGATAAACACATCGAAGTGATCGTCCGGCAGATGATGCGGCGGGTCAAGGTCTTAAATGTGGGTGATACCGATTTTATCACCGACGAACAGGTTGATCGCATCAAATTTGAAGAGGCCAATAAAGCCGTGATCGAAAAAGGCGGCAAGCCGGCTACGGCCGAGCCGCTGATTCTGGGTATTACCAAGGCCTCTTTGAGCACAGACAGTTTTATTTCGGCAGCTTCATTCCAGGAGACCACTAAAGTTCTGACGGATGCCAGTGTTTCCGGATCGGTGGACCATTTGAGAGGACTTAAAGAAAACGTGATTATGGGTCGCCTCATTCCTGCCGGAACGGGTTTAAACGCGTACGAGGACGTTGATCTCGCAACCGCTGATTGAATCACAGGTTTTCTCGAACCCATCTCGCGGTGATCATGGGCAGGGCCGCTTATATTTATTTTAAATTTAAACAAAACACTTGACATTGGAGTGTTTCCTGTATAAATACCAACATTTTATCAAGTTTGGAATCTTAGAACAGAAAAAGAGGATCGCCAGCAGATTATGCCAACCATAAATCAGTTAGTTCGTAAAGGCCGAAAGACTGCCAAAAGAAAAATTACCACGCCGGCGCTGAAGGGTGCGCCCCAGAAGCGCGGTGTTTGCACCCGGGTGTACACATCGACCCCCAAGAAGCCGAACTCGGCCTTGCGAAAGGTGGCGCGCGTCAGATTGACCACCGGTGTGGAGGTCACTGCCTATATTCCCGGCATCGGCCACAATTTGCAGGAACATTCAGTGGTTTTGGTGCGCGGGGGTCGAGTGAAAGATCTGCCCGGCGTTCGCTATCATATTGTTCGTGGCACCCTGGATACGCTCGGCGTTGAAGACCGCAAACAGGGCCGCTCAAAATATGGAGCCAAAAAACCCAAATGACGATAGTTATATGGTTACTGGTTAATCGTTATTCGTTTGAAAAAGGAAGAATTCCTTAATGCTCCAACAACCAACAACTAATAACGGATAACCATTTACAGGAGTATTTATGCCGAGAAGAAGAGAGGTGCCAGAGCGGGCCATTGCCCACGATCCAAAATATAGCAGTGCGCTGGTTGCCAAATTTGTAAATTGTATTATGCGCGATGGGAAAAAGAATGTGGCAGAATCGATACTGTACAAAGCGCTGGACATTATGGGTGAAAAGACGAAGGAACCTCCGCTGAAAGCGTTTGAGCGAGCAGTGGATAACGTGCGACCCCTGATTGAAGTCAAGTCCCGACGCGTTGGAGGTTCAACGTATCAGGTCCCAACCGAAATACGACCATCCCGCAGAACCGCTTTAGGCATTCGATGGATTATTACCTACGCCCGCCAGCGGCCTGAAAAAGGCATGGCCTCTAAGCTGGCCTCCGAGCTGCTGGATGCAGCCAACAATCGAGGGGCTTCCGTCAAGAAAAAGGAAGACACCCATAAAATGGCAGAAGCCAACAAGGCCTTTGCCCATTTTCGCTGGTAGGCAAAAACCCAACTCACCACGGGCAAGTTGCATGGATATGATATTCAATGGCGTTGGTCTGTGCACGATGCCCATGCAGGTTTAACTGGGAGGATGAGAAGATGTCGAAGCAGAAGTTTGAGCGAACCAAGCCGCATGTAAATGTGGGCACGATCGGTCACATTGATCATGGCAAGACGACGCTG
>Ga0209742_10000902_pt1 | contig 14647 bp, 11 predicted proteins | sample DeeMarSeWOR38_10_FD_187462 | JGI IMG/M metagenome (GOLD analysis project Ga0209742, IMG submission 187462) | Marine sediment microbial communities from White Oak River estuary, North Carolina - WOR-3-8_10 (SPAdes) (version 2) | ecosystem: Environmental > Aquatic > Marine > Intertidal zone >... | reverse complement strand
AGCATAATCGAAAAATAGTCGCTGAATTTTCTTCCCCAGCTGCGGCTTTCTTCTATTCCCCAGATGTCATTTAAAGCCATTTCAATGTGCCCGAGGACCTTGAGTACGGACCAAAAAAGAACCAGCAGGCCGATTCCGGCAATGAGACCCCCCTGTGTCTGCTCAAGCAAAGAATTCGAAAAGCTGATGATCTGGCTTAACACTTCTTCCTGGCCGGGAAATCGGTCGAAAATCTCCGCTTGCAGCCGCCTTTCGAAGCCAAAACCCTTGGCCACCCCGAAAAACATGGCCACGATGGGAACAATCGAAAGCAGGGTGTAAAACGTCAAAGAGGACGCCCGCAGTAAACAGCGGTCTTCATCGTAGCCGCGAATCGCCAGAATGATGATTCGCAGCTGCCTGATCAGAAAAGATTTGCCGAAGGGCAGATCGGCCAGTCGAATTCGCCAGATGTCGACCTGGATAAACGCGAAAAATCTGGCAAAACCATCACGCATACCTTTTGCTGAGGTAGGTTTCACTTAATCACCTTCAAGCAATCTGTCCGTTGTTTGTGGTCTGTGGTCCGTTGCCCGCGTTCGAATTTCAAAGGACGACGAGCAACGGACATCTGACAAGGCGGTAAAAATGCCACCTTATTCGATGTTCTTAAGGACCGCATAGGACTTCATAAATGTCGGGAAGCCGACCGTCGGAATCAGCAACAATAAGGCATGCTTGATTTCATCTTCGGCAACACCCGCTTCCCTGGCTTTGAGGAGATGCGTTTCAAGGGCGCGCTTATGGTTGCAGGCAGCGGAAATCGCAATTTTTATCAACCAGCGGCTTTTTTCAGACAACGGCCCGCCCTTTTGATGAACTTCTTTTCCCAGCGCTTCATGTTGTTTATGAACTTCCGGAAATTCTTCTTTAAACTGCCCGAAAATTTTATGAATGTCTTCCATGATATCTATCCTTTATGATGGGCAAGGTTTCTGGCGTGAAATATGGCTGCAGACTTATAGCGCCATGAGCCTTCTGCTTTTCCTAGAACCCATCTCAAAAATAGGATTTTGGTTCAAGATCGAGGCGGGGCCGAGTTTTAAACCGCAGGCAACCTGCTGGTTGTCGAGGATTTAAAACAAGGCACCAACAAAGATATGGGGCCAAAAGACATTTTTGAGATCAGTTCTAATAATCAATCAGAGATCCAGACTTTTAAACTTTGCGTCCGGGTTTGCTGACCGGATAACGGATACAATTCTTTTGAAGGCCTCATCACGGATTACGCAGAAAATATAAGCCTTTTCGCGTTCCAGCCGCAATCGCAGAAATCCGACCGGCAGTCGCGGACCCTCCACCAGTCTGATTTTTCCGGCATCCGCCTCGATGGTCCTTCTGAAGCTTGTCAGCTGAATCCATCCGTCCTCTCTGGCCATGATCTGATACGAAATGGCAGCGGAAAAGTACCAGGTATAAACCAGAATAAACGCAATCATGAATAAGGTGGACAGATTGGCCCAGCCCCATTGGCTGGCTTTAAGCGCAATCAAAGAAACGCAGACAAGCGTCCAGACCGCCAGTAGAAAATAAAAAGTGGCCACGAATATCATGGGTGCCCGGTATACGGCGTTGTCCATCGCGTTTGGCGATTGCTTCACGATTCTCTCGCTTCCCATGCCCAAAGGCCACCGTCCCTTGAAAAATAAGCGCGGGTCGCAGCGTTTTGTCAAATAAAAAGTTCTAACCGCGGAACAGAATTCTCGGAAGCCAGAGTATAATTTCGGGAAACACCATGACCATAATAACGCCTAAAGCCTGCAGCCCGATAAATGGAAACGCAGACTTCCAGATGTCGACGGTCTGGATTTCCGGCGGAGCCACGCCTTTGATGTAAAACAGGGCATATCCAAATGGAGGGGAAAGAAATGAGATCTGCAGATTGACGGCAAAGAGCACCCCAAACCAGATGGGATCAAAACCCAGTTGTCGAATGATCGGTCCGAATATAGGAACGCACAGCATGATGATACCGACCCAATCAATAAAGGCCCCCAAAAAGATCAGGATGCCCTGCATAACGAGTATAATACCCCATTTTCCCAAGCCGGATCCCAGGAGCATTTGGGTGACAAAAGTCCCGCCGCCCACCATGATGTAAAGACCAACAAAGACATTGGCTCCGAAAATGGTCCACAGTACCATGGCCGTGGATTTAAGGGTGTTTTCCGCAGCCTGCACGGTCCCCTTCCAGGTCAGCTTGCGCTGCAAGGCCGTCAGCACGATTGCCCCTGCCGCGCCCACGCCCGCAGCCTCGGTTGGTGCTGCGATACCGGTAAAAATGGTCCCTAAAACCAGAAAAACCAGGATGGCCGGGGCGATAATCTTGAGGAGCAGTTTGAACTTCTGGCTCCATGAAACTTGCTCTTCCTTGGGAACCGGAGGACCCAACCTCGGATTGATGTAACACCGAATCAGCACATAGGCCGTGAAAAACGCGGAAAGCAAGATGCCGGGCAGGATGGCTCCCGCATAGAGCTGGCCGATGGAGCTATTGTCCACCAGGCCATAGACGATCAACATGACACTGGGCGGGATAAGAATGCCCAGAGTTCCGCCCGCCAGGATGGAACCGCAGGCGATATATTTGTCGTACTGTCTTTTGAGCATCTGGGGCAGAGCGATCACGCCCATGGTGACTTCACTGGCGCCAATGACCCCCACCATGGCGGCCATCATGGTGCAGGCAAGCACCGTGGCGGCGGCCACGCCGCCTTTGAGCCAGGACATCCATTGATAGACCATCTCATAGACTTCTTCGATGATTCCCGACCGCTCTAAAATGCAGGCCATAAAGATAAAAAGCGGGATGGCGGCCAAAAGATACTGCACCATGAGGCCGAAGATGCGGGTTGAGACCAGGTTAAGGGCGGCGGGACCCTGCAGGAGCAAAGTAAACAGCACCCCTACGGATCCGGCGGCAAAAGCCACCGGAAGGCCAAGACCCAGGATCAAAAACAAAGATCCAAACATCAGAATAGTGATCAATTCGATACTCATGTCATCTGCCTTCCGGTAACAGCGGTGTATGTGTCACGAATAAACCAGACAATGCCCTGCAGGAGCAATAGAAGCGCACCGAGCGGCATCATGAACTTAACCGGGTAATAAGCCGGTCCCCAATCGGTCAGGGAGCGTTCCCCGGGCAACCGGATGCCGAAGATCTCGGCACCCGCTTCCATGGTTTGGGAGCTCCAGTAAAATGTCCAGCACGTCCAGAGCAATACAAAAGTGAATCCGAAGAAAAAGACCGCGGTCCCCACATCCAGGAGGGCCCTGGTGCGCAATGACCGCGATGAATAAAACACATCCACCCGCACGTGCGCGCGGTGGTAATGGGCATAACCCGCGCACATGGCGTACTGGATCCCGAACAGCAGCGTCATCAGTTCATGGCCCCAGTTGGTCGGTCGGTTGAATAAGTATCGCATGACCACCTCAAAGGTGATCACGAGCACAGCCAACAGCGTCACACCGACCATCAGCTTCCCAACAAAAATGTTGGTCTTCTCCACGGCAACCATGAATTTCTTCAACAGCTTCATCGGTTCTCCTTTGAATTCTGATCAGATTCCATGGATCAGGCGATACGGATTTCTTTTTGCGAACGGGTTATTCGACCCTGTGAAATGAAGGGTCATCTGGAAAGAGGGGAAAACAGAGCAGACCCCCGTTTCCCCCCCAGGGTCCGCCTTAAAACACTAACGGCTTGCCATCATAGTCGACCATGTCCTTATCCGTGATGTAGCCCATTTTCACGGACTTCATAAAATCGAGCTGGGACTTGAAGGCTTTCATGGCCAGCGGCGATTTCTGAGCCCACTTCACCCACATGGCCGGAGCAAAACGCCTGAATTTAGCGATATCCTCCTCGGAAAGCCGGATAACCTCAACACCCTGCTCGGTCTGCATTTTGTTAAAGGCAATGATATCTTCGGCCTGGATGGCCGTGTAATGGTCATAAGAGTGCCATTTTACGGCGACTTCGAAGAGCTGTTGTAAATGCGGAGGGATTTTTTGCCAGCTCTTCATATTAATGTCTACGCTCATCAGGTCCACGGGCTGGTGGAGGCAGGGGGTAGATGGGGGGCCCATGATGATGTACTTGGCAACCTCGCCGAAGCCTAAATTGTAGTTGATGGCCGCGCCCACATAGTCAGCGCCGTCGATGACCCCTTTTTCCAGTGCCGGGTATACTTCCCCGCCGGGAAGCAGAATGGTTGATACGCCCGCTGCACGGTAAATGTCGGCGATGATCCCGCCCGGATAGCGAAGTTTTTTGCCCTTAAAATCTTCAAAAGATCGGATCGGCACCTTGGAATGGATCAAATTGTCGTCGTGCTGAATGGGGCCGATGTAATACATATTGTGTTTGCCGTAAGCCTCGCGCGCAATCTCCTTGCCGCCCAGCCTCTCATACCAGGTCTCCCATTGATCCGGCCGATCCAATCCGAAGGGATACGACGAGAGAAAGGTGGCTGCGGGTATTTTACCGGGCCAGTAAACGTCGAAGCAGTGCATGGCATCGAAGACGCCGGCTTTTACGGCATCAAACATCTCGAAGGTACCCACGATGGCGCCGGCGGGAAAGCCCTCGACGGTCAATTTCCCCTCGGTGATTTCGCCCACTGCTTTGCAGAAATCCTTGAATTTAACAAAGCCCAGCGTGCCGGCATCCCAGGCCGTCTGCATTTTAATATTAATGGGCTCGGCTGCGGATAAGCGCATCACCCCCGGGAAACCAAGAACCCCCGCAGCGGTTCCGCCGGCAACGGCTGCCGTTTTTAAAAAGTCGCGGCGCGATTTATTCGAACTAGGGTTTTTCACTTTTTTTGTTTTCTCGCCCATAGCTTCCTCCTTTGGTGAATGATTTTAAGGTGATAGCCAAATCCTTTAGCCGTTATCTGACAGGAAAGCATCGCCCAACCAAATTATTGCTCATCCTTTGCTGAAATGGTTTTGGTGTTGTCATAGGTGCACCGGCACACTTTCTATTTCAATCCTCGGGATGATTCAGTGGCTGAACTTGCTTAGAAGTGGTTTCAAAACCCCATCTGAGGTCCAATGGCTGCGTTGCAGACCTCCGATAAGTGCTCAAATACCATGTGTATGCTGCGCGTTATCGATCGGCCTGGGCCTTGCCCTTGAACCTGATATGAGATTTTGAATACACTTCTAATCATTAGGGAAAAGATTTTCAAATCCCTTGATTAGCCCGTAGATGATGAATCCGGCAATTCCAGCAACGATGGCCGCACATATCCACAGGGTCGTATTGTAAGGAAGAATGAACATTCTATTTTTCGCTCATTGGCTCAATTTGAATGGAAGTGATTTCAAAACCCCACCTGAGGTCCAATGGCTGCGTTGTCCCGCCCATAGAAATGCTCACGTACTTCCGTGTACGCTCCGCTTCCAATGCGCGGGACGCCTTGCCCTTGAACCTGATCTGAAATTTTGAAATCACTTCAAGCCAGTTGCTATGAAAGACGCGTAATTGAGAAAATATGATCTTGAAGTGTTTGTTTATGAAACAAGCATTGAGTCTGCATGATACAAAATTTTTATTTTGCGGAAAACGCTTTCGCGGTGCATTTCTGATCTATAGAGCATAGCGTTGTACAAATGTCAAGATGTGAACCCCATCTCAGCCGAATAACCGTTCGATAAGAGGTGATCCGTTTCCATTTTTCCGGCCACCGGCTTTTTATTCAGTTAAGGATTAAGCCTTGCGAAAGAGCGAAATCTCTGTCAATAAGATTTATATCGCTTTTGAAGGTTCGATGTTTCAAATGAAATGAAGCGCGCAATGAAAGACGATCATGTAAAACCGAAAACAGTCTACTACTTCGGCACCTGCCTGATGGATATGTTTTACCCCGAGGCCGGCATGGCCGGAATTAAACTCATCCAGCGCGAAGGCGTACAGGTCATTTTTCCCCGGCAACAGACCTGCTGCGGACAGCCCGCCTATAATTCCGGATTCCCCCGGGAGGCCCGCAAGGTTGCCCTGATGCAAATGCAGCTTTTCCCGAAACAATATCCGATTGTGGTTCCTTCGGGGTCCTGCGCCGGGATGATGAAGCATCACTATCCGCTGTTATTCAAAAATGATACGAGACTGGATACCGTTCAACAATTCTCAAATCGAATTGTCGAGCTTTCCGAATTTCTGGTGCGGGTATTAAAAATAAAACTGAAAGACCGCGGAAGCCCAATCAAAGTCACCTGGCATTCCTCCTGTCATGCGCTGCGGGAAATGAGGGTTGTCGAGGACTCCAAATCGCTGGTCCGGCAACTGCAAAATGTTGAACTGGTTGAACTTCAAAATGAAAAGGAATGCTGCGGGTTCGGCGGGACCTTTGCAGTCAAGCAACCGGCCATTTCAGGCGCCATGGTCTCCGACAAGATCGAGGATGTTACCCAGACCGGAGCAACACGTCTGATTACAGGCGATTGCGGCTGCCTGATGAATATTGGCGGGGCAATGGAATATCAAAATGCACCCATTAGAGGGCAGCATCTGGCTGAGTTTCTCTGGGAGCGGCTCAATGGCAAATGATATCGAATTTGATTTTAGGCAAAATGTCTCCCGGGCGTTAAAAGACAAACAGTTGCGTAAAAACTTCAAGTTTGCCATGGGAAATTTCATCCTGAAGCGCAAACAGATATTTTCAGATGATCGCGAAACCGAACAACTCAGAACCATCGGCAGCGCCATCAAAGTTCGGGCCCTGACCCGATTGCCGCTCCTGCTCGAGCAGCTTGAAGCCAGATGCACACACAACGGCATTCAGGTCCATTGGGCTGAAACCACCGCAGAGGCCAATCAACAGGTATTAAGGATCATGAATACCCACCGGGCAACCCGGCTGGTCAAAGGCAAATCCATGGTCTCGGAGGAAATGGGGCTGAATGAATTTCTGCAAGAAAATGGGATTGAAGCGATCGAAACGGATCTGGGCGAATTCATCATTCAGCTAAACGCTGAAAAGCCCTCTCACATCATTGTACCGGCCATTCACAAAAATAAGGAACAGATTGCCCGGATCTTCCATGAAAAGATTCCCGACACCCCTTACACCGAAAACGTTGAGGCGCTCAATGCCATTGCCCGTAAAACACTGCGTCAAAAATTTTTTAAAGCCCAGGTGGGTCTCAGTGGCGTCAATTTTGCGGTGGCGGAAACCGGCACCCTCTGCCTGGTTGAAAATGAGGGCAACGGCCGCATGTGCACCACGCTGCCTCCGGTGCATATCGCCGTAATGGGCCTGGAAAAAGTGGTCGAAAAATTGGCGGACCTTCCGCCCTTGCTGCGCTTGCTGACCGGCTCGGCCACCGGCCAGTTGATCACCACCTATGTCAATATGATCACCTCTCCTCGCAAGGGCAGTGAAAAAGACGGCCCCCGGGAAGTCCATCTCGTCATTTTAGACAACGGCCGCTCTGAAATTCTGGCCGATCCGCAACTGCGCCAGACGTTGCACTGCATCCGCTGCGGCACCTGTCTGAATCATTGTCCGGTATACACGCGCATCGGGGGTCATGCATACGGATTTGTTTACCCCGGACCCATCGGCATGATTTTAAACCCCCAGGTAGAAGGTCTTAAAAAGGCCGGCGTCCTGGCGACGGCATCCAGCCTGTGTGAAGCCTGTGCCGAAGTCTGCCCGGTAAAAATACCCATTCCACAGTTGCTGCGCCGTTTGAGAAATGAAAGCTATTCCAGCGATACGTTTTGCACAGTCAAAGAATGCGGCTATCAGCGTAATCTGATCGATTCGCTGGCCTGGAAAGGTTGGGAATTTATGAATACCCATCCCCGGATCAATGCCGTCGGCCAAAAAATAATGGGCATTCTGGGTCCCAGAGTCCCGCCGCTGGGCCCCTTAAAGCAATGGACCCGGTACCGGGCGTTGCCGAAATTCGCCGGGAAAAGCTTGCATCAACTTGTCGAAGAGCAGGGAGTTGAAAATGAGTAACCGCTCACGCGATCGCATATTCAGTCGCCTGCAAGCCGCCGGCAAACCGGCTTCATCGGCGTCAGCAGCGACACCCGGTTTGCCTTTTGAAGCGCTGGGCCTCGATGAAAGGGTTGACAAACTCAGAGGCTTGATGGAAGCGGTTCGCACGGAGATCCATGTTGTTGAAGCCACAAATTGGATCGAATCCCTCAAAGGCATCCTGAGAAAACGTGAAATAAAAACCCTGCTGTACGCGCCGGATACAGCCATCGGCGATGCCCTCACAAAACAATGGTCGGCTGATGACGGCAGCGATAGGCTGCCGGAATTGGTGGTTTATGAAGGCGCTATCGAAGAATTTAAAGATAGACTGTTTCAAATTGATGCCGCGATTACGTCGACGCAGGGCGGTATTGCCGAAACTGGCGCCATCATTCTGTGGCCCGATCGGAAAGAGCCGCGTTTAATGTCCCTGGTACCCCCCATCCATATTGCGGTGTTGGCGGCTGAAAAAATCTACACCACGTTTTCTGAAGCCATTATAACTGAAAATTGGCCGGATAAAATGCCGACCAATGTCGTGTTGATTTCAGGTCCTTCCAAAACAGCGGACATCGAATTAACACTGGCTTTTGGCGTGCACGGGCCTAAGGAGCTGATTGTCTTTATCCTCAAGAATTAATACCTGAATTCTCTATGAAAATAGATTTTTAGATTTTCTCTGTGCTTGAATAAAAGTTTCACCCGTTGCGTCCATCTGATTCTGGCAACACCCGATTGACAGCTAAAAACTCAAGCGAAACAACCGCATGTTATCTGGAAATTACAGCCGATTCTACATCGATCTGAGCACTTTTATCCCCGACAGCAGGTTGATCACGGACCCGTTGCGTACGCTGGCTTACGGTACCGATGCCAGTTTTTATCGTCTGATCCCCAAAATCGTTATCAAAGCCGATACGGAAGCTGAGGTCTCCCGGATTCTGCAGGCATCCGATCGGCACAACGTTCCCGTAACCTTTCGCGCCGCAGGCACCAGCCTTTCGGGCCAGGCCGTCACTGATTCGGTTCTGGTCATCTGTGGCGGCAACTGGAACGCTTACGGGATTCTTGACAACGGCAATCGCATCCGCCTGCAGCCCGGCGTCATCGGTGGACAGGCCAACCGCTACCTGGCGCCTTTCGGAAGGAAAATCGGTCCCGATCCGGCATCGATCAACGCGGCCATGATCGGCGGGATTGCGGCCAACAATGCCAGCGGGATGTGCTGCGGTGTCGCCCAAAACAGCTACCAGACCGTTGACAGTATGCGAATTCTGTTTCACGACGGGACGCTGCTCGATACTGGCGACGAAAATAGCCGTGCGCATTTCATAAAAAAGCATCGCGCGCTGGTCGACAATATACGGCAGCTGGCTGAAGCCGTGCGCTCCGATTCAGAACTGGCAGAGCGTATTCGTCAAAAATTCAGGATCAAAAACACCAACGGATACAGCCTCAACGCATTGGTCGATTTTGAAGATCCGATCGACATTGTCCTGCGCCTGTTGATTGGTTCCGAGGGCACTCTGGGCTTTGTCTCCGAAATCACCTACCACACCGTTGTCGAGCATCCCCACAAAGCCAGTGCCCTGATGATTTTTCCGGATATCGCCGGTGCCTGCAGCGCCGCTGCCATCTTAAGGGACAGCCCGGTCGCCGCTGCCGAAATCATGGACCGCGCCGCGTTACGGTCAGTGCAGCACAAAGCGGGCATGCCCGATGAGATCAAGTCGTTTCCGCAAAAGACAACCGCATTGCTGGTTGAAACCCGGGCACACACGCCTGACGAGTTGCAACACAACATCGACACGGTCAAACAATCTCTGGCCGGGGTTGCCACGCAGCTGCCGATTGCCTTTACCGATAAGGTCAATGAATATACAAAGCTCTGGAATATTCGCAAGGGACTGTTTCCAGCGGTTGGGGCTGTGCGCGAGATTGGGACCACCGTTATCATCGAAGATGTGGCGTTCCCGATTGAGCGGCTCGCAGATGCAACCCTGGAACTGCAGGACTTGATGGCCGAATATCGCTACCATGAAGCCATCCTTTTTGGTCATGCCCGCGAGGGCAACCTGCATTTCGTCTTTACCCAGGATTTTTCAACGCAAAAGGAAGTGGAACGCTATCGTAATTTTATGCATCGTGTCTGCAAAATGGTGGTCGAAAAATACGACGGTTCTTTGAAAGCCGAACACGGTACCGGCAGAAACATGGCTCCTTATGTCGAAATGGAATGGGGTGCGGCGGCTTACGACATTATGCAGCAAATCAAAGGTTTCTTCGACCCCAAAAATCTCTTGAATCCCGGTGTCATCATCAATACCAATCCCAATGTACATATAGAAAACCTGAAGCCGCTGCCGCAGACAAATCCCATTGTTGATCGATGCACCGAGTGTGGATTCTGTGAGGCTTTTTGTCCATCCAAGGACCTCACCCTCACCCCGCGGCAACGAATTGTCGTACAGCGCGAAATGTCACGCCTGCGAGCCACACGGGAAAACCCTGAGCGGCTGACCGAATTTCAGGAAAAGTACGGCTATCTGGGTGAAAAAACCTGTGCGGTGGACGGGATGTGCGCGCTGGGCTGCCCGATCGATATCAATACGGGTGACCATACCAAAGAAATTCGGGGATTCAATGTGCAAAGACCCTGGGTTCAGCAGGCGGCCTCTCTGATCGCTAGGCATTTTGCGCGGGTGACCGCTCTGGTCCATCTGGGGCTGAATCTCATGCACGTGGCTCATCGTTTGCTGGGTACTAAACGTCTCGGAAAAGTGGCCGCCCGTGCCAGAAGTTTCAGCAACGGTCTGCTGCCGTGCTGGAACCGGTACATGCCGACAGGCGCCAGGCCAACATTTGCACCAAACCCGCGTAATGCCAGACGACCAAAGGTTGTCTATTTCCCGAGCTGTGTCAGCCGAACAATGGGTCCGGCCCTGGGGGACCCGGACGATGAATCGCTTCCGGCCGTTACGGTGCGGTTGCTCAAAAAAGCCGGTTACGGATTTATTTTCCCCAAGAACATGCAGCGGCTCTGCTGCGGCACGCCATTTGAAAGTAAAGGTTTTTTGCAACAGGCAGACATGAAATCAAGGCAACTGGAGGCAGCTTTAATGCAGGCATCTAAAAACGGGCGCATACCCGTTTTATGTGATGCCAGCCCGTGCCTGTACCGTATGCGAAAGGTCATGACCCCGCAGCTAAAACTCTTTGAACCATCTGAATTTGTCTATGATTTCCTGATGGATCGTTTGAAGTTTGAGCCCCTGGACACCACCGTTGCCCTTCACCACACTTGCAGTACGATGAAATTGGGGCTGGAGCATAAACTGCTGGCAGTAGCTCAGGCCTGTGCCAAAAGCGTTGTCGTACCGGATCTCGTTGGCTGTTGCGGTTTCGCCGGCGATCGAGGATTTAGCCGGCCTGAACTCAATCAAGCGGCCCTCAGGGAATTGAGGCCGGCGGTCGGAAAAAATTGTACCGCCGGATATTCCACCAGCCGCACGTGTGAAATCGGGTTGTCGCTGCACAGCGGTCTGTATTATAAGTCGATTGTTTACCTGGTCGATCAATGTACCCAAACCATTTGAATCCTGAATTTTGTGAAAATCTTTTTATCTCAGTGATTTTCACCCTATGGGCGAATCGGAGACTCCCATCTGCGGTGCTGTAAAGAGCGAGGCGTATCAAAGTCTCCGACTCTTGCAAAAATCAGGTTAGAGGATTTCGGAGCTGACTTTATGGAAGAATTCACCAAACATCAAATTGCGACATTATCAAATTTTGTGGCGGCTGACCGCTTTTCGGTCGGCCGCTCCAACCGCGAGCTGCATCTGCATGACATCTCCGCCCACCGCGGAACCTTACCGGCCGGTATCGTCTGGCCGGTGACCACCGAGGAAGTTTCCAGGATTTTAACCTGGTCGTATGCTCACGATGTGGCGGTCACCCCCTGGGGTGCCGGAACCAGCACGGAAGGTAACCCGGTACCGGCCCGCGGAGGATTAGTAATGGACATGACGCAGATGAATAAAATACTGGAAATTCGTTCCCGGGACCTCCAGGCCGACGTGCAACCCGGTGTTTTGCGAAAAGAACTGAACCGCCAGGCCGGAAAGCTGGGACTGTTTTTTCCGCCCGATCCCGGTGCCGATGCCACCATCGGCGGCATGATCGCCAATAACGCCTCCGGGGTTCAAACCGTCAAATACGGAGCCACCAAAGATTACGTCATGAAGCTCACGGTGGTGCTGCCCCAGGGAAATATCATCCAAACCGGCTGCAAGGCGCATAAATCCTCTTCCGGCTATGATTTGTCCCGGCTGTTTGTCGGGTCTGAAGGCACCCTGGGTGTGGTGACCGAAGCCACGCTGCGCCTGACCGGTATCCCCTCACACCATCTGGCGGTAACCATAACGTTTAATAAGCTATCTGAGGCTTCTCAGACCGTGGCGGTCATGATCAGCTCCGGATTGGAACCGGCGGCCCTGGAGTTGCTGACACCGGAACTTGTTAAGCTGATGAACCGTGAAAAAGATCTGGGACTGCCGGAGGTGCCGTCGCTGTTCTGTGAATTTCACGGTATCAGTAAAGCCACACTGCAGGAAACCGCCGATCTTGTCAAAGAATTATGTCAGGATTGCGGGGCAACCGGTTTTAAGTTCGGCGTAGAGGCCAATGATCGTGCGGAGCTCTGGCGCGCCCGCCATGAAGCCTGGGAAACCATTCACCGTGCCCATCCGGGCAATGAAACCCTGATCGTGGATGCCGCGGTCCCGATTTCTCGTTACCCGGAGATGATCGTTTTTTCGCAAAAGCTGGTAGACGAAAAAAAGGCTTCCGGTTATGTATTTGGCCATGCCGGAGATGGGAATCTGCATGTGGTTCTAGTGGGTGATCCTGACAACGAAGCGCAGTGGTCGATGCTGGAAGATATCAACGACCAAATTGTGACCCGCGCGATTCAGCTGGGGGGCACCTGCACCGGGGAACACGGCATCGGCATCGGCAAACGCAAGTTCATGGAACTCGAGCACGGGCAGAGCTATCAGCTGATGCGCCAAATCAAAGATATGATCGATCCCAAAGGGCTGCTGAATCCGGGCAAGATCTTTTTGTAGGTGTCAGGTTCAAAGGTTCAGGCTTCTGGTCGCTGGCGGCTTGCTGCTGGCTTCGACTCGGCGACATTATCGAGTCCGTCGCTGACCAGTAGCCGACCGATTTCTACCGATTCCTGATTGCCGGCCAGCAGCCAGAAGCGAGAAGCCAGAGGCCAAAATCATGGCCCCTGAACCTGTTAACTTGCTCCAAACTTGATTAAAGATACTTACCAACAGAGGAGGACAAAAATGAAAATTGCATTTATCGGTCTTGGAACAATGGGTGTGGGCATGGCACTCAATATTCTGAAATCCGGTCATGAGGTGACGGTACACAACCGCACCCGGGAAAAAGAAGAAGCCGTTGCCAAAGAAGGCGCCCGGCGGGCGGAATCGCCTAAAGCGGCCGCCGACGGGGCGGAGATTATTGTCACCATGGTCAGTGATACGCCCGATGTTGAAGCCGTGGTTCTGGGAGAAAACGGCATAATCCATAGCGCACCGCAAGGCGCGATTGTCATCGACATGTCCACCATCAGCCCGACAGCCACCCGCCAGATAGCTGAAAAACTGGGCAAGAAAGGCATAAAAATGCTGGATGCACCGGTTTCCGGTGGACCGGAAGGCGCCCAGCAAGGAACTTTAGCCATCATGGTCGGCGGGGACGCGGCCGATTTCAAAAAAGCATTGCCCATACTGGAGATCATGGGAAAAACCGTTACTCATGTGGGGCCCATCGGGGCCGGACAGATTACCAAAGCCATCAATCAAATTATCATTTCCGGCACCTATCTGACCGTAGCCGAGGGCTTGACATTAGGGATCAAAGCCGGTTTGGACATGCCAAAGGTCATCCAGGCCATCAGTGGCGGTGCAGCCAGCTCGTGGGTTCTGCACAACCGGGGCATCAATGTGGTCAACAATACTTACCCGCTGGGCTTCCGTGTCAGATTACATCACAAGGATCTGCGGATTGCGCTGGACACTGCCCGTGAACTGGGAGCAACCCTGCCCGCCACCGCACTGGTGGCCCAAATCGAAAACGGCCTGATCGCCCGAGGTCACGGCGACGATGATGTCTCGGCTATCGGCCGCAGCATTCGAGAACAATCAGGATTGGAGTGAAACTAAAAATGATGGATCAACAGGCAAAAACCATAAGACTCAGCCCTAAAGATAATGTTGTGGTCGCGCTTAAGGAACTGGCACCGGATTCCACCATCGAAAAAGCCAACCTCAAGAATCGTGACAGAATTCCTGCCGGGCACAAAGTGGCCATTGGCAAAATCAACAGCGGAAGCCCGATTATCAAATACGGACAAATCATCGGCTTTGCCTCAAAGCGCATTTTACCCGGAGATCATGTCCACACCCACAATGCCGTGATGTCGAATTTCGCCCGCGATTATGACATCGGCGCCGAGGCCCGGCCGACAGCGGTGCGTCCAGAAAAAGATCAAGCGACTTTTGAAGGTATCGTAAGACCCAATGGGCAGG
>Ga0209742_10000898_pt1 | contig 14711 bp, 10 predicted proteins | sample DeeMarSeWOR38_10_FD_187462 | JGI IMG/M metagenome (GOLD analysis project Ga0209742, IMG submission 187462) | Marine sediment microbial communities from White Oak River estuary, North Carolina - WOR-3-8_10 (SPAdes) (version 2) | ecosystem: Environmental > Aquatic > Marine > Intertidal zone >... | reverse complement strand
GTAAATGTCAATATCCCCGTTATCACACCAAGAATATCATTTGCTTTTTTATTCTTTGGACCAAAAAAGCTCTGATGACCGCAATCATGGAAAATGATAAATGTCCGCACAAAAAATCCTGCTGCCGGAAGGGCCAGCAGCAAAGTCCACCAATACGAAAAATCTAAAGTGAAATACATCAAAATCATCAACCCAAAATATGGAACAACTGAGGTTAAGATTTGACCAACTGCCTTCGGGTAATCCGGTACTTGATACATCCTTATTATTTCTTTCCAATTTACTCTTTCAAAACTCTGCGCAGAGGCGTTCATTTTCACTCCTTATAAAAATGCTGATTTGGGCAAGAACCCCCCATCGGTAGATTTAAATGTAAACTCATACAAGTAGATTGTCAAATAAATGCTACCCTTTGAGCGATCCTGAATGTATACTCATCTGCTCTTCTACTGGTTTACTTGTCATTAGTCAGCTCTCAACCTCTTTCCTTTTCCCAACATACGGAGATGACCCAGTAGGTCGCAACCACAAAGAGACCTGCTCCGGCTGCATCGATTCCTGCACCAATCTCAGCAGCTGCTCTGTGATCTGTTCTAGTTCAACCTCATCTCTGGCGGTGGCAGCAAAACTAGCCAGAGCCTGCTGAGCGTCATATTTGCGCCGGTAGAAGCGCCGGTCGATGATATTCTGCACCCAGCGCCGCAATGGCGTAAACAAAGCCGCGATTACCAGCGTGGAGATGACAATCGCGACCGGTGAGTCCTGCCCTGTGAGTATTCGAAAGGCCTGCTCCAGCAATACCACGCTGCCGAAGTACACCAGCGCCAGCAATAATGTAATGACACCGTACACTAGTGTCTTGCGAATGATGAGGTCGATGTCATACAATCTGTAACGTAGGATGGCGAAAGCGATAGCAATTGGTATTGCCATTGTCCCGATTAACCAAAAGATGTTCCAAATGTTCTCTGAATCGCTGAAATCACCCTGGATGAAAGTGGGAACGTAAGACAGGGCAAAAATTGCCGCCGCGAAAAACAACCACTTGATCTGTTCGCGCTCCATCCCCAAAGCACGGCGGAATCGGATAAACAACGATATGGTGCACATTAAAACCCATATAGGAAGAACAATTATGAAGGGACTAACTACAATATTTATCCATTCTTCTTTTATAAATCCAACTGGGTTATCAAACATCCAATCCACACCCCCACTTCCGGGGGCGAGTGCCTCTGCAAAAGTACTAATCAGAACAAGTAAGACTATCAAACCAACCCCAAAATAGATCAGCCAACCCCAGCGCGGAGTGAGCGGGCGTCCTGTCGGAAACAGGACCATGATGAACATCAGAGGGAAGACAAGTAACAACCAGTTCCAATTGCTGAACCACAAAATTAGCAGGAAAATTGGGCTGGGTGATTCAGGTGGCGGCAAAAAACCGTTGAGATAGGGCCTTAATAGGGCATCTACCAGCAGGAAGAGTGAAAGACCGGGCAGCATCATCAACAATCCAATCCAGTTGCGCGGCTGGCGGGAGATAATCAGCGCGCCAATAAAAGCAAATGTCAATGGCACAAATGGGGTCATGATATCTCCCAGTGCGAAATTATCTCCAGCCTGGCGTGTGGAATAATCAAAGATGACCGCTGCAATTACAGAAAAGGCAATCAACCCAAATAATATCCAGCCAATCAAAGAGATGTGTCTCGTGTTCATCAGGCTTTTAGCGATTACGACTCATCCGAATGCTTTTTTAACCATAGCGATACGCCCTCGGGCTGCAAAGCATCATCTACCACGCCTAATAACGCCGTGGTCAGTTTCTCCAGCTCCACTTCATCGCGGGCAGTTGTAGAAAAGGCGGTCAGAGCCTGCTGGGCATCATACTTGCGGCGGTAAAAGCGCCGGTCGATGGCTCCTTGCACGCGCCACCGCAGCGGGTTGAACAGCGCCGCAATGACCAGCGTCGAGATCACGATAGCGAACGGTGAATCCTGGCCTGTCAGGGCGCGGAAAGCCTGCTGCAGCAGGATCACGCTCAGCAAGAAAATGCCCAGCAATGCGCTGCTAAGAATACCGTACACCAGCGTGCGGCGGATGATGATATCGATCTCCCACAGCCGGTACCGAAAGATGGCAATGGCAGAAGCGATTGCTATACCGAAGCTAGCCGTGACTCCAAGCATTGCGCCAACCAGCATTGTCGGGTTGAAGCCTGGTTCCTGTCGACTCCCACTAAAAAAGATGAAGATAAAAGCGACGGGCAGTAATGCTGCCACTGAGACAAACCACTTGAGCTGCTGCCGCTCCACACCTCTGGAGCGCACCAGGCGCAAAAAGAGCGAGAGTGCCGCCGCCATGAAGCACAATAAACTCAGCAGGACCAGGATCGAGCTTGCCCGAACTAATACATTCTGGGTAGAGTCGCCTACGGCCAGCAGATCGGTCGGGAATGGGAAATAAATGATGGGAACGGGTTCCAGGATGGAGACAGGGATCGTGATGACTGCTGCCCCAAGTGCGATCCAGGCCACCGGGCTCCAGCGCTGGGAAAGGAGGTGGCCGGTGGGGAATAATAGCAGCAGCAGCGTAAGCCCGAGCATCCCGGATGAGCCCCGCCCGAGGAAATACAACAAAACGATCGCCGCTTCTGTGCCAGGCAGCGAACCGGGATGGGCAACGTATCCATAATATGCGTATCCCCAGACAAAATGGTCCCGCCCGAAAGATATGGCGATGAAAATCCAGATCCAGCCGATCGGATGGCGGGGCTGACGCGAGACGATCAAAGCGCCGATGATCGCAAAGCCGCTCAATGCCAGCGCTTCTGAAAATTGGATCACAAAAGGCCCACCGCCGAACGGCGAATCTGTGATGACCTGCAGCGCCAAGCCAATGCCCATCAAGATCACAATAAGCCCGACAAGGGACCAGGCCAGCCAGCGAAGGATTCTATTACTAAAAAAGGACATGTTTTTACCTTCCATCACTAACTCGTTCTAAAAGTCTCCAGTCGATTTGCATATAATCCTCGGTTATTGACCTGCAAATCTCTCCATCCATTTTTCTCCAGGCGGATTTCAAGCCTACCTCGCATTTATTTAACACAATATTCGTCCCGGGATCGTTACGAAAATCGTGAAATAATACAAACTCTTTTCAATATGAGAAATTTGATCGGGAGTATCGCTGCGAAATCCCATCAATTCTTCTCCTCTTGACTCGACCGCAGCCATACACTGACCTGCTCCGGCTGCATGGTCTCCTGCACCACGTTCAGCAGCTGCTTCGTGAGCTGCTCCAGCTCGACCTCATCCCTGGCGGTGGTGGCAAAAGTCGCCAGGGCTTGCTGGGCGTCGTACTTGCTGCGATAAAAGCGCTGGTCGATGATATCCTGCACCCAGCGCCGCAATGGCGAGAATAAGGCCGCAATCACCAGGGTGGAGATGACAATGGCGAGAGGTGAATCCTGACCCGTCAGGGCTCGAAAGGCTTGCTGCAAAACGATCACACTACCAAAATAAACCAGAGCCAGGGCAACTGTTAGGAGACCATAGACCAGCGTCCGCCGGATGATCAGGTCAATCTCAAACAAGCGATAGCGCAGGATTGCGATGGCCATGGCCGCCGGCATGGCCAGGATCGACAGCACGAACATCAGATCCCACCAACCACTAAAGCGGACTTCGCTGTCTGCGAGAACAGCAGAAATGGAATAAACAACGGTGAACAACGCTCCGGCGTAAAGCAGCCACTTGATCTGCTGGCGTTCAACTCTTTGAGCCTTTCGGTAGCGCACGAAAAGAGAGATGACGCTGCCCGCAAGCACGGCTACCAACCCGATCGTCCAGAAGATCATCGGTGCTCCTACAAACCACTCAACTGGGATGAAACCAATTGGGTTGGGCACCGTCCAGGCTTCGTTGAGCGGTCCCATCGGGGTAAGGAAGGAGACAAACACGATGAAAAACAACCACATGCCAATCGCCAACCAGTTCACCCAGTTCCAGCGGGGCGAGGGTGGGCGGCCATTGGGGAAGTGCAGCGGGATCAGGAAGATAGGGAAGATGAGCGGGACCCACGACCAACCGTCGAGCCAGATCAGCAGCCACAAACCGGGCGTGAGCATGGTCGGTGGTGTGTCAAGACTTGCCAGGATGCTCTGGCTGGGATTGACAGAGGCGAAGGCGATCAGCATCATCAGCCAGCCCACCCGGTTGGAAGGCTGGCGGGAAATGATCAGCGCCGCCAGGATTGAAAACACGACCGTCACCACCAACCGCCAGAAGACCGCCTGGCCCAGATCATATAGGGACGGAAGCCCGGTCAGTTGGGCTGCCCAGATGCCGAGCTGGATCAAGGCTGCCAGGATACAGATGGTGCACAAGGCCCACGCCAGGATGGCGCTTCTTGAGGTTTTCTTTAGTATCATTTCTCCTCCCCGGTTAGCCAGAGTGAAGCCCGTTCCGGCTGGATGGTCTCTTCCATCACCTCCAGTAAGGTAGTGGTGAGTGTATCCATATCCACCTCATCGCGCGCCGTGGCCGCGAAAGAAGCCAGAGCCTTTTGAGCATCATATTTTCGGCGGTAGAAGCGCCAGTCGATCGTCTCCTGTACACGCCGCCGCAAAGGCGAGAACAGGGCCGCGATCGCCAGCGTAGAGATCACGATCGCGATCGGGGAATCCTGCCCGCTCAGGGCGCGGAAGGCCTGCTGCAAGAGCACCACACTGCCGAAATACAATATGAGCAGCAGCACGGTCAACACTGCATAGACCAGGGTGCGGCGGATGAGCAGGTCGATGTCCCACAGCCGATAGCGCAGGATCGAGAAGGCGATCGTCAGCGGGAATAAGAGTGCTAGCAGAGAAAAAACTATCTGTGTTGCGACGATCGATCCCAATAATTGAATCCCAGGCAACACGTTCGATGCTGGTTGGCCAAGAATGAGCCACATCAGGATCACAAAAATGGGTCCTAATAAACCGATCAGCACCCATTTCGTTTGTTGACGTTGGATCGCATCGGATACTCGCCAGTAGCGATAAATATGGCTGAGCAGACCAACAACGGCAGTCGGAAGAAAGACAACGGCCGGTAGTTCGGGTCTGGCCGGCACGAAACTGCTGATGAGGATCAGGATGCTGGCAACTAATGTCAACCAGCGCGTCCAATATGGCACAAAGTCCCCGTTTGGAAACAGGAACAAGAAAAAGATGACCACCATTGACCCAATCCCCACCATTACCGCGCCGAAGATCTCCCAACCAGGCTGTTCTCTAACCCAAATATTCACGCCTGAGATCAAGTAGGGACCCATGAAGATCAGCATTAATGAGCTGAGCAGCCCCATCAGGTCATCGGATTTACGCCAGAAAATGACCAGGCTGATGGCAAAATATCCAAGTGGCATGAGAATGAGAAATGGAAGACCATTTTTACTCAAATCACCGGATATTATCGACCAGGCGGAAAGCCCGGCCACCAGCAGGCTGAGAGTCACCCAGACCAGTTGGGCGAAGGTCAGGGCGCGGTAAGGCAACTGGGTGCCGCGCGATTCATGCCCCTCTAATGGGTCAGCGCTGTTGGAATTGGAGTTGAGGTTGGCCTTTGCTCCCATCAGGTTGTTGGGGGATATGCTATCCCCAGGTCCCCTTTCGTGGGAGTGAGATCCAGGTAATTTTCCCAAAGATCATCTTAATAATCCTGATTATACACCACTTGATCATATAAAAACTACCGCAAATGAATGGGCATCAGGCTTCCACTAGCTTGGCCGGTGTGGGCCTCTCCTCTAGATCATCTCGCACCAGATTCCAGGCCTGGTAAACCAGGAAAGCCCCCAACCCGAAATCCACCAAGGCCAGGACCGGGTGAAATGCAGAGACGTACGGATAAGAGGCGCGCATGAAGATGATCACATCCGACTGGATGATGTAAACACCAATCAGCAGCCAGGTCATCCACTTGATCTTGCTGGGCAATCGACCCAGGTAAGCCGTCACCAGCATGATCAGCAGCGGCAGGGCCAACGCATGACCAAGGTCCCGGTGGTTGCCCCAGCCCGTCCGCAGGGCGACCACCACCATGCCAGCCAGGAAGACCTGCAGGGTAACGCCGATCAGAAATAACGATGAGGCAGCCAGATAAACGAACCGGGATACTTTTGTCATGATAATCTCCTGTTCAATAGAATTAGTCTGATAAATTGCTTATTCCTGACAATATGTTGTTGTCTTTGCGAGGGAGCAGAGCGACCGAAGCAAACTCCTAGGTTTAGTGCACTTCAACACTTTCAGGGAGACTGCCACGCTTCGCTCGCAGTGACACCCAGAATAAAATGTCATACAACTATCATTTTTCTTCTGCTGTTTATGGTGTACTTGCCAACGTAATGGTCACATTTCCAGCCAGCAGCAAGCGGCCAAACCAGATCACCCAGACCAGACCGGAGACAGCCGTAAGCAGCAGGCCGATCATGGCCAATGGATGCTGCTCGCCGCCGATCTGGAAACCTATTGCCCCGATCAGCGAGGCTATGCCGTAAATGATCATCACCCAGATCAATCCCATCGGCAGTGAATGACCTGCCCGGGCTAACAGGGCTTGGACCAACACAGAGAGACCAAATATAGCAGTCGTGGCGAGAACTGCGGTGAAAGTTTGTTCAAAGCGCACCAAACCGAAGACCAACAAGAATTGCATAACAGCGAAAACGATTGCTGCTACAATGCCGATGATGCTGCTGACAATGCTTAGAGGTGCATTCACAGCGCGATTGATCTGGTAAAGCGCTATTGACAGCGGGATAAATGAAAGCATCCAAAAAATGCTCAGGCTATCATTGAGGGTGCCCCAAAATCCCCCGATGCTGAAGAACAGCATCAAAGCCAACAAGCTGAGAACAAATACGGTTGCATTGAAGTATGCCGACCATCCTGCAAAACGATATAATGTTAATTCACTCATAGTAAGGAAACTCCTATTCATTTTGTGTTACTACCCATCTGCTCATCATGGCTGACATCTCCACAAGAACGACAGCCGCGCATAGGACAACACCTAGTAATACTGCAATCCCTTTCCAGGTGCCATGAGAATTTCCTAAGAAGGGGATGTTGTGTCCCGGCCCCAACGCAAAGATCAACCCCGCCAGTGCAGTTGCCAGCACCGCACGGGATGTGCGTCCGATCAACCAGCCAGCTAACCCCCCAACCAAGGTTGCAGTCATCAATAATTCCAAAATGAAAACGACTGTTGCGTATCCGACGCTCACGGATAGCTCTGCACCTGTCTCCGTTGTGGTGAAGAGGGGTTCGCGCAGTTCTGCCAAAATAATGGCCGGGGTTAAGATAATCCCGATCAAGGAAACTATCGCCAGAGTAGACCATGGGCGGGCAGGCAAGTGGGGTAATAATTCATGGTATGCCCAACCTACTGTCAAGCCCCCCGTAGCTGCGATAACCAGGCCAATTGGGAAAATGAACCAAATTGGACCGATCCAGAAGTGATGAATCACTAGGAATACCAACAAGCCTGCGATTCCGGACAACACTCCTGCGATCAAATAAACGCTCAACTGTCCTTCCCTCAGGTTGAGGGTAAACCTTAAATCCACGCGCCAAATATCCTTTCCCCTCGCCAGCTTATTTTCCTGATTCCAAAAGGATCAGCGATCGACTGATGCCAGAGAAATTGAAAGGCAGTTTCTCCCAGGTATCGCCGTAATCGCTGGACTGCCACACCTCCCCATTTGTCAGTCCTGCATAGAGCTGCCCGGAGATGGAAGGATGTGTGAGCAGGGAGATCGGCATTGATCTCATCGGGGGTGCTTCCCAACCGATCGGCTCCCAGGCGCCCCCATTTGAGGCGCGGTACAGGTAAGCCTCTGCCTGTGCTCCATAAGCTTTCCCCGGACCAGGAGCGACAGACACATACCACACTTCAGGCTTCTCCGCATCGGCAGCATTGGCCACGCCGTAGTTTTTTGCCAATCCTTGCTTAGCTTTAAGCCAGGTAACTCCGCCATCCAGACTAAAAGAGGCGCCACCCCCTGTGCCTCCAGCCTGGTAAGCCCAATTCCCATTCTTCCGGTGAAAGATTAGCGAATGGTTATCCCGCAGGGCACCCTTGCGGTGACCTGACCAGGTCTGCCCACCATCCTGGCTGCGCACCACCCCCCCGAATTCGATCCCGGCCAGCAGCACATCAGGGTTTTCTGGGGAAATGGCAATGCTCTGCACATAAGCTTGGAAAGGCCGTTCTGCGGGAGAAAACCACCACCACCGACCCGGTATGCGTCGAAAACCATCCAATTCTTTCCAGGTGTTACCGCTATCGTGGGACACAAACATGTACGCCGGTTTGGTCCCCGCGTAGATAACCTTCGAGTCGTGGGGGTTGACAGCTATTGCTTTGACGACTTGCCCGGATAAGCCTGCTGGATGCCATGTCGCCCCAAAATCCTCCGAGCGCAACACGCCCTCTCCCTGGGTGCCAGCATAGATGATTTTGGGATCTGTGGGATCTCCAGCCAGGCAGGTGACCTCAGTTCCTTGAACGGGGTAATCTAGCGACCACTCCCCATTTCCATTTTGCTTGGCTCGGGCGATGCCGTCCCCGGTTCCAGCCATAAAGATCATTGATTTCATATTCACCTCTTGAATCTTCATAAAACAGACTGAATTTCTCCTGTTTTTTTGTATCTTACCTCCGCAGTGTCCATATATCGTTACGAAAAACGTTACGAAAATGGCTACTTGGGTTAAAATGATACGTATCGGGAGATACCATGCCCCAATTGAGGATTTATTTACTCGGATCACCGCACCTCGAATCTGGTGATTCCCCGGTCAAGATGGACACGCGCAAAGCTTTAGCGCTGCTGGCATACCTGGCTGTCACCGCCCAGGAACACACCCGCGACACGATCGCCACATTGTTGTGGCCTGAATTCGATCAGAAGCGCGCCCGTGCTGCATTGCGCCGCACGCTTTCAACACTCAAGAAAGCCATCGGGGATGAGCACTTACTGGTAACACGTGAATCCATAGAACTGCGCATCGACACATCGCTGTGGATAGATACAGCACAATTTGAAAAGCTGATCGCCGAGAGCGAAGACCACCATCACCCTGGCGACAACCTGTGTCTTAACTGCATCCAGCGCTTGGAAGATGCCATCGCATTCTACCGGGGTGATTTTATGGCGGGTTTCTCCCTGCGCGACAGCGCCAGCTTCGACGACTGGCAGTTCTTCCAGTCTGAAAGCTTCAAACGCCAACTGGCTGCAGTCCTTGAGAAACTTGTAAATGAGTACTCAAAAATTGGTGAATTTGAGAAAGCCATCCTCCACGCTCGTCGCTGGCTGGCGATAGATCCACTGCGCGAAGAAGCCCACCGGGCGTTGATGAAAAGCTACGAATGGTCTGGTCAACATGCGGCCGCGCTGCGGCAATATCGCGAGTGTGTGCTGGTTCTGGAGCGGGAACTGGGCGTCCCCCCATTGGAGGAGACCACCCAAATCTATCAAGCGATCTTAGAAAACCAGCTTCCCCGACCGGACATCGCTGTGCAAGAAATGGCCCCCCAGATCCCAGATCGCCCAAGTGCAACATTCCGAGATCAACACCCAGGTCCCGCATATCCCTTGGTCGGCCGGAAGGAAGAGTGGGATACGCTATTGAGAGAATATGCCGCATCCAAACCGGATGGTCGTGTCTGTTTTATCATGGGAGAAGTTGGGGTTGGAAAGACGCGCCTGGCAGTGGAGTTCCTCAATCAAGCTCGTCAGCAAGGCGCCAAGGTCTTCGAGGCACACTGCTACCAGGGAGAGGCAAATCTAGCTTTCGGTCCCATAATGGCCGGCTTCAACACCCTGCTCAAACAAGATGGGACCACACAGCAGCTGCAGGAAGTGCCTGAATATTGGGTGAGCGAAGCAGCCCGATTGTTGCCAGAGCTCAATACAGTGATCCCGGAAATAAAACCTGCCTTACCGATGGATGGACCAGGTGCGCAGGCGCGTTTTTTTGAAGGTTTGCGACAGGTTATGCACTCTCTATTGGAGGGTAATTCACCAGGTATTTTGTTCCTGGATGACCTGCAATGGGCTGATTCGGCCTCCCTGGATTGGTTGACATATTTAATTCGCCGATTAACTGGAACCGGTTTATTCATCCTGGCTACCTATCGAGATGATGAGTTCCTGCTTGAGCACCCGCTGCGCCAGCTCTTCGATGAAACTACCCGGGCTGCTATCGGGACACGCTTACCACTCGAGCGCCTCGCCGCGCATGATGTTGCGGAGCTGGTGCGCTCGACAAAGGGGCTGTCACAGAACATGCCCCAAGAATTCTCCACCCGGCTGTACCAGGAGAGTGAGGGCTTGCCGCTGATCGCAGTGGAATATCTGGAGGGGATCATCCAGAGAGGAGAAGGTGGTCGGGAAATAACCTGGGTCACACCCGGCAGCGTGCAGGATGTTCTGCGTTCTAGGCTCACAGGTGTAAATGAGACTGCCAACCAATTGCTCACCACAGCCGCGGTCGTCGGGCGCTCCTTTGATTTCAATATATTACAGGAAGTCAGCGGGCGCAGCGAAGCAGAGACCATTAGCGGCCTGGAGGGATTATTGGGGCACGGCTTGATCCTCGAACGGGCGGAAGGTGATTTTGACTCCGAGGTCATCTATGATTTCGCCCATGATAAATTGCGTGAATTGGTCTATGAGAATGCCAGCCTCACCCGTCGCCGCTTGCTGCACCGGCGGGTTGCTGAATCCTTGGCCAACCAGCTGCGCGGTGGTCGCGATCCGGGCAAGCTCGCCAGTCTTATTGCTCACCATTACGAGATAGCCGGACAGGGTGTTATCGCTGCAAATTACTACAAGCAGGCTGGCGAACACGCCCAGGCTTTATATGCCAATCAGGAAGCGCTTAGCTTTTTCCGGGCTGCACTTGCTAGCGGTTATCCCGAGTCGTCCGATCTATATGAAGCCATCGGCGACCTACAAATATTTCTCGGAGAATATACTGGCGCTATCAGCAGCTTCGAGACAGCCGCAGCGCTCTGCAAGCCCGGATGCCTCTCCCGGTTAGAGCATAAGCTGGGCAATGCACATCACCGCCGGGGTGATTGGGAACTGGCAGAACAGCATTACAAGTTCGCCCTGGATGAGATGGATGACGGTGATGATCCCGCACAACGTTCCCGCATCTTCGCCGATTTGAGTCGCAATGCTTTCCAGCGGGGGCACCCGGAAAGAGGGCAAGATTTGGCGCATACCGCGCTCGACCTGGCAGAAACCAGTACCGATCTGCAAGCCCTGGCGCAGGCGCATAATATCCTTGGCATGCTCGCTCGCAGTGTCGGTGATTACGATCAAGCCATCCATGAACTGACTCAAAGTCTGGCTATCGCTGACGAATTGAAAGAACTGGGGAGTCGTGTAGCTGCGCTAAACAATCTTGCACTGGTTTACCGTGACGCTGGCGATATTGATCAGGCGATAGCCCATAACCAGGCTGCTTTGGAGTTATGCCGCCAACAAGGTGATCGACACCGCGAGGCTGCCCTGCTCAACAACCTTGCGGACTTACTGCATGCATCCGGCAAGAAAGAAGAATCTATGGATTATCTCAGACGTGCCGTAATCATCTTCGCTGAAATCGGCGTCGAAGCAGGCAGCATGAAGCCGGAGATATGGAAGCTGGTCGAGTGGTAGATCTGGGTTAATCCCTAATAAGCGCCCCTAAGGCAATATCATCCGCAAGCGGTGCCTCTTCGCGAAAACTCTCAACATCCGTGAGCACGGAGACGACCAGTTCTCTTGCGGAGACCCCAAGATGCTTTTTTACCGATTTAATGAGTCCCTCTTCGTCAAAAAATGATCCCTGCATGTTTTGTGCCTCTGTGACCCCATCCGTATAGATCACCAACAATTCATCTCGGACCAACTCAATCGCTCCCTGTTCACAGCATTCATCCGCGAATAACCCCAGCGGCTTACCAGTGAATTCCAATTTGCGGACCACTTCGCCAGTTTTTGATTCGATCACGAGCGGAGGTGAATGTCCTGCATTAGCAAAAAGCAATCGACCAGTACCCGGATCGAGCACCCCATAAAATACGGTCACAAATTGGTTGGCGCTTGTATCCTTTAAAATTCGCTGATTGACCGAAGTCAAGACCTTTTCGGGTTGTAAAGGGAAATCGCTGGCATAGGTGCGGATAAGGCTCCAGCTTAAAGCCATGTATAGCGCGGCTGCCACGCCTTTATCCACCACGTCCGCTACCAAGATACCGTAACAACCCCCTGGTAGTGGTATCACATCAAAGAAATCTCCCGATGTCTCTCGAGCAGGTTGCAAGCGAATAGAGAGCTGCCAACCCGGGATATCTGGTAATTCTTGGGGGAAAAAGCTGTCCTGCACCTGCCCGGCCAGATCTAATTCCTGGGCCATCTTCCGATTTGCGTTTTCCAGTTTTTCCTGGAGAGATCGCAGGGCTAAGTGTGTTTTCACTCGAGCCAACACTTCTTCAACATGAAAGGGTTTGGTGATGTAATCTACCCCTCCCACCGTGAAAGCTTTCACCTTATCTTCGACAGCATCCAGCGCGCTGATAAATATGATCGGGATATCCTTCGTTCGGGCATCATCCTTGAGCTGCGCGCAAACTTGATAGCCATCCATATCGGGCATCCTGATATCGAGCAAAACCAGGTCCGGCGGTTTTGCTTGAGCCGCTGCCAATGCCAATCTGCCATCCGGCACCGGACGGGTTTGATAACCCTGTTCATCCAGTATTTGAGATAACAGGCGTAAATTGACCGGTGTATCGTCAACGATGAGAATATCCGCCTGAGAGGTTTTTTGGGTTGACTTCGCCTGGGAATTAAATGTCTCCGATGTCATCCTTCTTCTCCCGCAAGATCGATCACCATTAACAATCTTTTATACTCAAAATTGCGCGCTAACTCAGCAAGCTGCCCGGCCAGAACAGGGTTTTGCAGAGCTACCTGATCGATCAATTCAAGGCTCCGGTTCAGATCGGCTTCTATTATTGCCGCGCGCAAATCGACCAATATGCTGGTTGGCACCTCAGCTAGAGCCCCCGACAATTTGTAATCCTGCTGTGCAGAAGGTATTTCAAGTGGTCCAGGCGCAGATTCTTCCGTTTCATAGATGAATTGCACACCAAGGTGTTTGACCAACATAGCAAAGATCTCTGCCTCTCGAAAAGGCTTGCGAATGAAATCATCACAACCTTCTAATTGCACTCTTTCGCGTTCTTCCTCATACGCAGTTGCTGTGAGAGCGATCACCACCGTGTCCTGTCCCTTTGAGGAGGACTTGATTTTCCTGGTGGCTTGATGCCCATCCATAATCGGCATCCGCATATCCATCCAGATCAAGTGCGGATCCCAATCCTGCCAGATTTTTATTACCTCCTGTCCATTTGAGGCTTCTTTGACCCTGAATCCATGCGGCTCCAATAACTTCAGCAGCAACTGGCGGTTCATCTCATTGTCCTCGGCGATCAACAAGCGGTATTCAGGTTGACCGGGTTCTAAACCCAGCACTCGCAATGGTGGCTTTTCTTTCTCGATCTCCGCCTCACCGGCGGTTTTTACGAGGACATTGAATTGGAAGCGGCTCCCTTCTCCTAATTTACTGGAAACAGTTATATCTCCATCCATCAGTCTCGCGTACTTCCTACTGATGGATAACCCCAAGCCGGTTCCTTCCTGAATTGTGGTCCCAGTAGAGGCTTGCACAAAAGGCTCAAAAATCTGAACAAGTTCTTCTGGGACAATGCCAGGGCCGGAATCTTCAACCTCAAAATTTAATCGTACTTTCTCCTTAGAATGGGTAGAGCAAGTCACCCGGAGAGAAACTCCGCCAACCTCGGTGAATTTAACCGCATTGCCAAGCAAATTACTCAAAACTTGTCTGATCTTTCCCTCATCCATCAGCACATAGCGCGGTACCTCCTCATCCCAGTACAAGTGCAAGGTCAGATTCTTTTCTTCAGCTTTCAAACTGAACATCTCTTCCAATCCGAGCAGCAAGTCATACAAATCGAAAATCCTCTCTTGCAGTTCAACCTGGCCGGCTTCGATCTTCGACATCTCCAGCACTTCATTGATCAATCCCAACAAATGCTCGCCGCTGCGGTTGATCACCTTCAGGTTTTCTTGCTGTTCGAGAGAAAGGCTTTGATCGCGGTCCATTAACTGCGTGAAACCCAGGATCGCATTGAGAGGTGTGCGCAGTTCGTGACTCATATTCGCTAAAAATACGCTTTTGGCCTGGTTGGCTGCCTCGGCCTCGCGTTGAGCCTTCTGCAGTTCGCTGATATCGACGTATAAAACGATAAAACCAACCTTCTCACCCGCCACAATCAGAGGCAAGGCCAACACTTCTACATCTATCAATTCTCCGTTTTTATGAGTACGTTTAACTGTGGCCTGAACTCGTTCTCCGCGCATCATCTTCTTGGTAATGGTCAACCCTTCCTCGTGGAGATCGGGGTGATCCGCAACCAGGTCGTCTACAAACCTGCCGATCGCCTCCTCTTGGGTGTAACCAAAGAGTTTCTCAGCCATCGGATTCCAGGAGAGCACTTGAGCCTGCTCATCTGCGGTCAGCACCGCCACCGGGCTGTTCAGGAACAAAGCCTCAAAGTATTCTTTCTGGCGAAGGA
>Ga0209742_10000895_pt1 | contig 14770 bp, 11 predicted proteins | sample DeeMarSeWOR38_10_FD_187462 | JGI IMG/M metagenome (GOLD analysis project Ga0209742, IMG submission 187462) | Marine sediment microbial communities from White Oak River estuary, North Carolina - WOR-3-8_10 (SPAdes) (version 2) | ecosystem: Environmental > Aquatic > Marine > Intertidal zone >... | reverse complement strand
GTGCTGGCAAATCATCAAATCCGTGTGGTGGATAATGCCAACAAGGAAGTCTTTAGCCGTCATGAAGGCCGGCTGCAATTCCGCGGGCCATCAGCCACCAGTGGTTATTATCGCAGTGCGGATAAAACCCGGGATTTGTTTTGTGACGATTGGCTGGAAACAGGTGATCTTGCCTATATCGCAAATGACGAGCTCTATCTTACCGGACGTACCAAGGATGTCATCATACGCGGCGGGCGCAATATCTATCCCCATGAGCTTGAAGATGCTGTTGGTAATATCGACGGCATTCGCACCGGCAGGGTAGCGGTATTTGGTACTAAAGATTCCCAGAGTGGAACTGAAAACCTGGTGGTACTGGCGGAAACCCGGGAATCGGATCAACAGGCATTACAGGCGATACGCTCCAACGTCAATGAAACCGTTAACGACCTGGTTGGTTTGCCACCCGATGAAGTTGTGCTGGCGCCGCCCGGATCAGTATTAAAAACTTCCAGTGGTAAACTGCGACGCGCGGCCAGCAAAGCGCTGTACGAAGAAGGCCGGATTGGCAAATCACAAGTACCGGTGTGGTGGCAGCTAACCCGGTTGACATGGTCGAGCTTGATCGCCAGGCTGAAGCACTATCGGCGTCGATTGATCGAGGTAAGTTATGGTATTTACGCACGCTCGATGTTTTGGTTGTTAGCGCCGCTAACCTGGACACTAGTGGTTATTTCTCCCAGCATGAAGTTGCGCTGGATTGTAATGCGTGTGGCCACCCGTTCACTGGCGCTTTTTACCGGCGTGCGTTTAAGTGTAAAGGGGTTGGAGCATTTGCTGGCGCCGCAACAGAGTTGCGTATATGTTGCCAATCATGCCAGTTACATGGATGGCCCCATCGTTATTGCCATGATTCCGCGTTATTTCAGTTTTATCGCCAAAGCGGAACTGGCCACACAATTTATTTCCAATTTATTTCTGAAGCGCATTAACAGCAAATTTGTGGAACGATTTGATGTACAAAAAAGCGTGGCGGATTCACAGCAACTGCTGGAAAAACGTAACACCGATGAATCTTTGTTTTTCTTTCCGGAAGGAACCTTTCGCCGGGAAGAAGGACTGTTACCGTTTCGCATGGGGGCGTTTGTTGTGGCGGCGGAAGCCGGGCTGCAGGTGGTGCCCATCACCATCAACGGCTCACGCAAAGTGTTCCAGGCGGACGAATGGTTACCACGGCATTATCCCATTGAGGTGGTCATTGGTCCGGCGATCGATCCGGCGTCGGTTCCTGATAAAAAAGATAACTGGACTGCTGCTGTCTGGCTGCGCGATCAGGCCAGGACGCAAATACTGCATAACCTGAACGAAGGCCCCGGCAGTGCTGACAATACCAGCGCGGTATAAATCAGGTTACTCGAATGACGTAGGTACCGGGCAAGCTGCCAGCGATTAATTTCACGATTACGCACGGCCTGTTTCTGATTTTAAAGTTTGTTTATTGATCCCCAGGCGTTTTATGCGGGAGGCCAGAGTGGTGGGTTTTAATCCGAGCATGACCGCAGCACCATCTTCGCCAAATATTTTTCCTCCGCATAATTGCAAAGCCCGAATGATGTTGTCGCGCTCCATTTCGTGCAGAGACTGGCGCGTCATGATCGTCTCGCCGGAGATGGTGGTCCGCAGCATCTCAGCGTGCAGATGTTTATTTGTGGATTGTGGCAGGTCCAGTGTCAGTCGATTGCCGCGTGAAAGTATTACGGCGCGCTCTATCACGTTCTGTAGTTCACGGATATTGCCAGGCCAATCGTAGGCCATTAATAGTTTCATATCGCCTTTGCTTAGTACCAGTCCCTGCTTGTTGAACTTTTCGCAGGCGTGATTCAGAAAATGAGTAACTAACAGCGGGATATCTTCAATGCGGGAACGCAGGGGGATAGAGTCGATGGGAAAAACGTTAAGGCGGAAATACAGATCCTCGCGAAAGTGTTTGTCCTGTACCATCTCCTGTAGATTGCGGTTAGTGGCGGCAATGATCCGCACATCCACCTTGCGTGTCTTGCTCTCGCCAACCTTTTCGAACTGACCTTCCTGCAAGACCCGCAATAACTTGGACTGAAGTTCCAGCGGTATTTCACCCACTTCATCCAGGAACAAGGTGCCGCCATCAGCCAGCTCGAAGCGGCCGGTGCGATCAGTCGTTGCGCCGGTAAATGCTCCCCGGATATGTCCGAAAAATTCACTCTCAAAAAGTTCGCGTGGAATCGCGGCGCAATTGACGCGAATCAGTGGTCGCCCGCAACGTTTGCTCGCGCCATGTATGGCGCGCGCGATCAACTCCTTGCCAGTGCCGGATTCACCGGTAACCAGTACGTTGGCATCAGTGGCAGCGACCAGATCGATCTGGTTAATCAGGCGCTGAATCGCGGTACTGCTGCCAACAATCTCTTTATAGTTGTGCCCGGTGCGGATCTCTTCCTGCAGATAGGCGTTTTCCAGTTCCAGGCGTTGTTTCAGTTCTTCCACTTCGCGCAGCGCGGCATGCAGTTTTTCTTCTGCCTGCTTGCGTTCGCGTACATCACGGAACACCACTACTGCACCCACCAGCTGACCATGTTCCACGACCGGTGTGCTTACATACTCGACGGGGATTGGTGTACCGTCCTTGTGCCAGAAGACTTCGTTTTCAATGCGGTGTACTACGCCATCGTGAAATGCCGCATAAATCGGACAATCGTGGCTGGGGTAATGCGATCCATCTGGATGGGTGTGATGCATGATGGGGTGGATTTTCTTGCCGACCAGTTCTTCGGCAGTCCAGCCAAGAATACGTTCCGCGGCACTGTTCACGAAGGTGGTTTTGCCTTCGGCGTTAACGCCATAAATACCTTCACCGACAGCTTCGAGTAACAACCGATTTTCCCGTTCCATGTCAGCAAAGATTTTTTCAACGCGTTTCCATTCCGTAATACCCTTGCGCACAAATACATTCGCCTCGGCACGTTCATGCAACAATTGCAGGCGGTATTTGTCATGTACTATCGCTGAAATACAGGGGTTCAGCTGGTGAGGTAATTTGGACGCGAAAACTTCCACTTCCAGTGGTTTGCCGCACTGCGTACGTAACACCAGTTCATCCGTCCAGCCTGAGCCTTTATCCAGTACAGCCTGGGTAAACAGAATTAGTGCGGCGTACTCGCCGGCAAACAGATGTGTGACCTGCTGATCGCGCAGCGCTTCAGCAGAGTAGTCCAGTAGTTCACACAGCGCCGGATTGACATTAATGATGCGGTTGGCATAAGGATCAAACACAATGATCGCTTCACGCAAATGATGCAGTACTTCTTGTTCGATTGATGGTGAGACTACCGCAGGCACGTTTGTTTCCTTTATTGAGTCATTATGCTGTTGTTTGCTTTTACCCTTCGCAACATATGTACCAAACTATGCATTTTCGTAATCGCTACTACGCGATTTCGTAAACTACAAAATATCGTAGTGTTAATCAGGTGGGAAACAGCTTGTTATTTTCAGTCATTACAAGCGCTTAATGCATTAATACGCAACTGGTACGACGCTTGCTCTAGGTGAGTCATATTACTCGCAAATGTTGCAGTAATGCGAATTAACAGGTGTTGCGCGCCAAAACAACGCACTGCTATATGGCAACACGCACCGATTGTGTGCGCGTCACCGGGGTGGGAATCAAACCAAAAGAGGTATGCGATATGACCAATAAAAGCCTGGACGACCCGTTTAGTCCCGAATCAGATCTGCGTCATGGCGTGGGATGCAGCTGTGCCAGTTGTTGCAGTAACCATGAGCATAGTATCCAGACGGATGCGGCAAGTGCGGATGAACAGAAACAGCTGACATTGAACGCTAATACAGAATCTTCCATGAGCACGGAAGATATTATTGATCGCGCTGTGGAAGGCGCCGTAGTGCGCGCCATGTTTGGTCAAAACGATTATTCGCGTCGTAATTTCATGAAACTGGTGGGCAGTGGTCTTGCTGCATCGGTCATCGGAAGTTTCTTTCCTCTTGATGCCGCTAAAGCCGCCCTGAAGGACAAGCTCGGCAAGCCGGAAAAAACCAAATTGCAGGTGGGTTTCGTGCCTATTACCTGCGCCACACCGATTATCATGGCGCATCCCCTCGGTTTTTATAAAAAATACGGTTTGGATGTGGATGTGATCAAAACGGCAGGGTGGGCTGTGGCGCGTGATAAATCATTAAATAAAGAATACGACGCCGCGCATATGTTAACGCCTATGCCACTGGCGATTACCGTCGGCGCAGGTTCCACAGCAACGCCGTTCCTGATGCCGGCCGTAGAAAACATCAATGGCCAGGCCATCACCTTGCACATGAAGCACAAGGACAAGCGCGATCCGAAACAATGGAAGGGTTTCAAGTTCGGCGTGCCGTTTGAGTACTCCATGCATAATTTCCTGTTGCGCTATTATGTCGCGGAACATGGTATCGATCCCGACCAGGATATTCAGATTCGTGTGGTGCCGCCACCGGAAATGGTTGCCAACCTGCGTGCGGGTAACCTGGATGGTTACCTGTCGCCGGATCCATTCAACCAGCGCGCGGTGTACGAGAAGATTGGATTCATTCACTTGCTGACCAAGGAAATCTGGCAAGGTCACCCGTGTTGCGCATTCGCCTGCAGCGCCGAGTTTGCCCAATCGATGCCTAACACCTTTGGCGCCCTGTTCAAGTCTATCGTCGATGCGACGCACTATTCATCGAAACAGGAGAATCGCAAGGAAATCGCTGCCGCAATTGCACCCAAGAATTATCTGAACCAGCCGGTTACGGTACTGGAACAGGTGTTAACCGGTCGTTTCGCCGATGGCCTGGGCAATGTGCGTGATGAACCGGATCGTATTGACTTCGATCCATTCCCCTGGCATTCCATGGCGGTATGGATCCTCACGCAAATGAAACGCTGGGGATACATCAAGGGTGATGTCGATTACAAAGCTATCTCCGAGCAAGTCTATCTGGCGGCTGATTGCGGCAAGCTGATGAAAGAGCTGGGTTATGAACCGCCGGCGACTACTTACGGCAACTACACCCTGATGGGTAAGGAGTTCGATTACACCAAGCCGGATGAGTACGCCAAGAGCTTTGCAATCACAAGGGCATAAACCGATGATGGAGAATCTCAATATTCGCGCTGCCATCCTGTCAATGGCCATCTTTGTCGTATTGATGCTGTTATGGGAGTTGTTTAACCAGCCCGAAGAGTCGAAGGCGGGAAAGACCGAGTATGAACTGTTGATGGGAGGCAGCGAGCCACAGGCTCGCGTGCCCAATCCCAGTGAAATCGGTGCACTAGCCATCGAGGAATTGAGTGATCCGTTTTATGACAAGGGTCCGAATGATAAAGGCATCGGACTGCAACTGTTGTATTCACTCAAGCGGGTCACGATGGGTTATCTGCTCGCAGCCCTGGTGGCCATTCCGGTGGGATTTCTCATAGGAATGTCACCACTCATGCAACGTGCGCTGGACCCCTTCATTCAGGTGCTCAAGCCGGTTTCACCGCTGGCATGGATGCCGCTCGCTTTATTCATCCTGAAAGATTCGGAAGTGTCATCGGTGTTCGTGATTTTCATCTGTTCTATCTGGCCGATGCTGATCAATACCGCTTTTGGTGTGAGTTCGGTGAAAAAAGATTACATCAATGTGGCGCGCACGCATGAACTGGGCAAGTTGCGCACTGCGTTCTATGTGATTCTGCCGGCAGCCGCGCCGACCATTCTTACCGGTATGCGCATATCGATTGGTATTGCATGGCTGGTTATCGTCGCGGCGGAAATGCTCGTCGGTGGTACTGGCATCGGTTACTACGTGTGGAATGAGTGGAATAACCTGGATCTCACCTCGGTGGTGTTTTCCATCCTGATGATCGGTGTCGTGGGCATGTTGCTGGACTTCCTGCTTGCGCGTGCGACGCGGATGGTCCAATACGTGGAGTAAAAAAATGAATTATTTCGTAAATGCACAGGGTCTTACCAAAACCTACCCGGGAATTGGTAAGGGCAATCCGCTCACTGTGTTTGAAGACGTATTCTTTGGCATCAACAAAGGTGAGTTTGTTTGCATTATCGGCCATTCCGGTTGCGGCAAATCCACCATCCTCAATATTCTCGCCGGGCTGGATGATGCCAGCAAAGGCGCGGTGCTGATGGATAACCGCGAAGTTGCCGGTCCAAGCCTGGATCGTGGCGTCGTGTTTCAGAACTACAGTTTGCTGCCCTGGATGTCGGCACTGCGCAATATCACTTTTGCCGTGCAGTCGCGCTGGCCTAAATGGAACAAGGAAGAAGTGCTAGCGCACAGCATGAAGTACATTGAAATGGTAGGTCTCAAAGGTACCGAAACCCGCAAACCATCCCAGCTCTCCGGTGGTATGCGTCAACGCGTGAGTATTGCGCGCGCCTTTGCCATTGAACCCAAGTTGTTGTTGCTGGATGAGCCATTCGGTGCGCTGGATGCGTTAACACGCGGCATGATTCAGGAAGAGCTGCTGAAAATCTGGGAGAAAACCAATCAGACCGTGTTCATGATAACGCATGATGTGGATGAGGCAATCCTGCTGTCCGATCGCATCCTGCTGATGACTAATGGCCCGCACGCACAGATTGCCGAATCCGTGGTGATTGATATACCCCGGCCGCGTAGCCGTTCGGACATCATCCATCATCCAAACTATTACGCCATTCGCAACCACGTGGTGGAATTTCTGGTGAAACGGTCGAAGGAACTGGCCGATCCCGCCTTGCGGGAAAGCGAGGCGGCAAAGGAAACCAAACCAACCTATCCGCCGGAAGTCAATCCGGTCACGGGTAAGGTTAACCAAGCCACCGCTGTGGATACTACAGGTAGTCCAGGTAGCGCTAAACCCGGCGGATATCAACGCAACGTCGTGAACATGTCTTAACATTTAAAAGAGGAGCCATTCCATGAGTACTGCCGCTGCATTCATCACCCCCTCTACCGCATTCGCAAAGAGCATGATGAGTAAAGAAGAGATGACGGAAACAATAATCGCCGCAAAACTGGCGAAGAATTTGACCTGGGAAGCCATTGCCGAAAAAGTCGGTGTTGGTTCGGTGTGGCTGACCTCGGCCTGTTTCGGTAAGAACAGTATGAAAAAAGAACTGGCTGACGCGCTTTGCGCGGTGCTGGAGCTGGGCCCCGAAGTCAGCACTGCTCTGCAGACATTTCCGCACAAGGCTTGGGAAAAAACCATACCGCAGGATCCGGTAGTTTATCGATTTTATGAGATCGTCGGTGTGTACGGCGATACCATCAAGGAAATCATTCACGAAAAATTCGGCGACGGCATCATGAGCGCCATTGATTTTTCCATGCACATCGATAAGGAAGAAAATCCTGCCGGTGATCGGGTGGTGATTACCATGAATGGCAAGTTCCTGCCCTATCGAAGCTGGTAAAATTAATTGTATAAACCGTTCGCTCTATCTCTGCGGGCGAGCGGTTATTTTCACATAGCAAACCGTTAACGCAATTAACAACAACGTTCCCTGCCTATGACAACCAACGTGACCGGGCGGCCTCCTTATCCGCCCTTTACACTCGAAACAGCGACGCAAAAAGTGCGGCTGGCGGAAGATGCCTGGAATTCCCGTGATCCGGAAAAAGTATCGCTTGCCTATACCATCGACAGTCGATGGCGCAATCGCGTGGAATTCATCACCGGGCGCGAGGAAATCGTGCGATTTTTGCAGCGCAAGTGGGCAAGGGAACTCGACTATCGTCTTATAAAGGAACTCTGGGCGTATAAGGACAACCGCATTGCCGTGCGGTTCGCCTATGAATGGCACGATGATTCGGATCACTGGTTCCGCTCCTACGGCAACGAAAATTGGGAATTTGACGAACATGGCTACATGCGGCGGCGCATCGCCAGCATCAACGATCTACCCATCACCGAACCACAACGCAAATATCGCTGGTCGCTTGGCCGTCGCCCCGACGATTATTCCGGGCTCACTGACCTCGGGCTCTAGCATCATCAGGCGTCAATTAATTTCCAACGCATTGAGAAAATAATCGTTCTGTTACCTCTCTACCTGAGTTGTTGTTGACTTCATCTTCGGCTTCACAACAGTCGTACCGTGTGCTTACCGCAGCCGGTTCGGTATCACGCAAGACGTTTATCGGTGTGATCTGGATGTCATATTTGGCGTCAGGTGCTTAGCGCTTTGCTTTATATTCCCGCGCTGCGGCGACTATGGGCTTTCGTTGACCTGGATATCGCCGGGAAAAGGATGCTTCAGTCGCCGATAACAAGGACACCTGGAACACCGCTGGCTAGCGGCGTGGCCAGGCGCGCGCGCAAATCCTGAAAAATTACGAAATCCCGACACCGCGACTCACTAATTAAATCTAAATGCTATATTATGTGCATCCTGTTGCACGGCCGCGTGCTGTGTTTTGTTAACTTGTCCGGCGCTTTCCTGCGCCGCCATTTCTTCGTTTTTCTTTAACCGCCGGGTTTCACTATGGAAGCGCCAAAAACACAAGACAAACTCAGAGAAAATATCGAGCTGGTTCAGGATTTGTTGAGCAAACAGAAACTGGTCGAAAGTATCGTGCATGGCGCCCAGGCGCCCAAGCAGGAACTGGTGGAGTCGCTGGTGCATCGCCAGCACCTGGCCGAGTTACAGACCAAACTGAGTCGCATGCATGTCGGCGATATTGCGCATATTCTCGAAGCCTTGCCCCTTGATGACCGTCTTACCATCTGGCAACAGGTCAAGGATCGCCGCGGCGGCGACATATTACTGGAAGTATCCGATGCGGTTCGTGAAAGTATCATTGAATCCCTGTCGCAGGAAGAACTGCTGTCCGTACTGGAGCAGATGGATGGTGATGATCTGGCATTCATTGCCGACGAGTTACCTCAGCAGGTACTCGAACAGCGCCTGCAATCGCTGACCGCTGAAGATCAAAGCTGGTTGCGTGACTCCTTAAAGTATGAAGAAGACACTGTCGGCGATCTGATGAGTAACGAAATGGTGGTTGTGCATGATACCGATACCCTGGCGGAAGCGGCTCTCAAATTGCGCGGCCTGGATGAGCTGCCCATCCATAACGATAAATTATTCGTAGTGGATCGGCGCGGTATTCTCAAGGGTGTGTTAAGTTTACAAACTATCCTGTTAAATGAGCCGGAACTCAGTGTCGCCAAGGTGATGGCCACCGATGTCGTCAAGTTTGCACCCGACGATGATGCCAGTGAAGCATCCAAAGCCTTTGAACGTTATGACCTGGTATCGGCACCGGTGGTCAACACGCGCGGCAAGTTGATCGGCCGCCTCACCGTGGATGTAGTGATGGATTACATCCGTGATGAGACTGAAGAAGATGTACTCAACATGGCAGGTTTAAGCGGAGAGGAAGATCTGTTTGCACCCGTGCTCGACAGTGTGCGCAACCGCGGTTTCTGGCTCATCATTAATTTAATCGCGGCCTTTATTGTGTCGCGGGTTATCGGCCTGTTTGAAGGCACCATCGCGCAACTGGTATCGCTGGCGGTGCTTATGCCCATTGTCGCCGCTGTCGGTGGTAATATCGGTAATCAAACCGCCGCGCTGATCATTCGCGCATTAACGAAAGGGCAGATCAGTTCCCAGAATACCTTTCACCTGGTGCGCAAAGAAGTCGGAGTGAGCATACTCAATGGAGTGATGTTGGGTGTCGTGGTGGCATTGTTTGCTTACCTGTTCTATCAGAACACGGCATTGGCACTGGTGATTGGTATTGCGATGCTGCTCACCATGATCGTGGCGGCTATTATAGGATTGTCGGTGCCGATCCTGCTGGAAAAAACCGGCCACGACCCCGCGCTGGGTTCCAGCATCATTACGACTGCCACCACCGACAGCATGGGCTTCCTGATCTTCCTGGGGTTGGCAACTATGTTCCTGATTTAGGAAATATTGGTTATAAAATGATCAATTAATAGGCGATATTCCCCAATTTGGTGCCGCGCCCTGGGTATTTGCGCTTCAATTATCCACTTGTTACCGCCCGGCAACTGAAATTATTCACCATTTCTGTCAACTCTCCCTGATTTCTTGCGTTAGTAAAAACTGTTGTGCCAGTTATGGCACCCGATTTGAGTAGTTTTTTAGCAGTCAGAAGTCTGTTCCTGTCGTTGACGCTAGCGCCCCTATTAGGGGCGCTTTTTTTTGCGTGGATTTTTTCCTGATTCATTCCCTGTCCACCTTTAGCCCGGATGAAATGAAGCGTAATCCGGGAGGCGGGGAATGCACTCAATTGATACCGGTTCTTTGATGTCTTAAAACCGTTGCTAACATTCCGGATCGATGGCGACATAATACTGGCTTTGAACGGTTTGTTTCTGCATCGCGACAGTTTCCTTCGAGTCGTTATCACTGGTGGTTGTGATAACTGCGCCAACGCCGCTAAACAAAAGAAACAATCCCAGACCAATTCCTAGATCAAAAAATCCCAGTTGTTTGTTCACCTGCTTTTTACAGATGAAGTATTTCATGATCATGGCAAAACTCCTTTTCTGACATCTACAACTACGTTTGATTAGGTTATTCCTGTTTTAAGGCAACCCTGTTGAATCTTTCGGGTTGCAATTTCATCTATGCTCATGCCCCCGGTTCCTGGCAATAAAACAAAAAATCAAACAAACATCTTGTTTACATCGCTTAACAAACTACTATTAGCTGCTTAACTGTTATTGCTGGCCCACACTGCGCACACGCGCCGCGATTCATTGACTGCTGCACTTCGTTGCTGTACACAAAACGCGGGATTGGTGCACGCGTTCCAGACTTTCAACTGTTCACTGCCAAAATCCGTTTGCTTCCATGCAGAACCTTTCGCCACCTGAAGCATGCTGTTCATCCATGCCGCCAGGTCCCTGGCCGGATTATTTCCCATGCAGATGTCGTAACCCATGGACTTGTTCCTGTAGGGTTGGCAAACCGCTTCACGTTCTTTGGCTTGCGCTGTTAACTTTTCGGTCTGACTCTCAATAAAGCGCGTCATGGCTTTATCGAAGTGTTTGCGTTCTGTCTCGATGACTTCATCAAACGTCCAGGGGTTGGATAACGATGCTGTGAGCATTTTGCAGAGCACAGCCTCTTCATCATTTGCCTGGACTTTGCCTGAGGTGATGAGAGTCACTGTAATAGCCAAAATAACGCAAGTAATGTTATTCATAACATATCCTCCTTACAAATCCCTTACTGCGAGATGTTTCTGTCCAGCATGACGCTGAGTTGATTAATTAACTCGTGTTGTTTTTCCCGATAAAAATGCCCGGCACCATTGATTTTCAGATTCTGATAGCGCTTGCCATGAACTTCAGGAGCCAGAGACTGGCGTTGGGTTAGCGCACTTAAAACTTTTTTCGAGTCTTCACTGCCGTAGACATCCACAATATTCACGCCGCGAATTTTTTTGAAATTCTCCAGCGTGTTTGAACGTGCATCTTTTGGAATACCAGTACCGCAGCTGAGAATGGCAAAGGTTTTTACTGTCGGATCGCGTGTGGTAGCCAGGTAATGAAACGCCATTGTCGCGCCGGTACTATGACCACTGATCACGATATTGCTGATGCCTTTACTTTTCAGATAGTCGACACCTGCCTGAATCCGGGCAGGCACTTCAGAGAACAGGGGCGGGTAGTCTTTTTCTTCCGCTTCGTTATCGAGAACGGGCATTTGCAACGACAGCGTATGCCAACCATGCTCGGGTAACTCCATGCGCAAAGGTTCAATCACGTCCGGCCAGGCTGGATGCACACCCATGCCATGAATTAGAATCACCGCGCCTTTGGAATGGTCAGTGCTGGGTTCCGCGTATAAACCCAGAAACTCCACCCCATCCGCCTTGAGCTTGACCGCCTCACCAACCATCAGGCTGGGAACAATCTGTTCCTCCCAGCGTTTCTCTTTGGCAAGATCTGACTGGCTGGCGGCATTGGTGTTGATAGCAAACAGGAAAGCATTCAACAACAACAGGTATTTAAAAAAACGCAGTGAATTTTTCATGGTCTTTCTCCTCGATGTGTAGTGTCTAACGCCGGGTGATTACCGCTGTATGGCAAGTAAGCAACCTTCCCGGCGAGCGTGAAAAGTTTTTGATGCCGAGGCTGCTAATCTAGGTAAAATGGCGATGGTTTTTGTCGATTTTTTACGACGTTTTTTTGGTGTTTTTTCTACGGCTAACGCAATCAACAGCTTAGAAATTGTTGCCACACAAAGGATTTGCCCGGGAAATGACCGACACCACAAACAACGACCCGCATTCACCATTTCTGGTCGGCGACTGGATTGCCGATCCGGAAACCGGACGCCTTCAGCTTCAGCGCGGAGATGAAGAAGTCAAACTGGAGCCGAAGGTCATGGGGGTGCTGGTTTGTTTCGCGCAACATGCCGGCAAGGTGGTGAGCCGTGAAACACTGGAAGACACTGTCTGGGCGGGCACCATCGTGGGTTACGACGCCATTGCCGGCAGTGTCATCAAGTTGCGCAAGGCACTGGGCGATGATTCGCGCAATCCACTATATATAGAGACGGTTTCCAAAAAAGGCTATCGGCTGATCGCGCCAGTCTCGTGGGGGGTGCAAAGGGATCTGGATACGATCGGCGGTGAAGAAGCGGAAGAGGTTGAACCTGCTGAGCCGCGTTTACCTTCCTCACTTCGCGGAAGGAACCGGTCGGTCTCCAATCAGTTGATCTCCGCCATTATCGGACTGGTGGTTATTTTCGCCGGTTACCAGATTCTGGATATGAAAAAGCAGTCGCCGCCACAGCCTGCCAGCGAGCAAGGTGAACCAACACCCACAAACAACACCGTTTCCGATCCAGTACCTTCCATCGTGGTATTGCCGTTTAAAAATCTCAGTGACGATCCACAACAGGACTATTTCAGTGACGGCATCACTGATGATGTGACAACGGACTTGTCAAAAGTCGGCGCATTGCGCGTGGTGGCCCGTCAATCCGCATACCATTACAAAAACACCACTGCCAGCCTGGAAGACATCGCGAATGACCTTAATGTGCGCTACATCGTGGAAGGCAGCGTGCAAAAAGCCAATGAGAAAATCCGCATCAATGTGCAACTCATCGATGCCAACAGCGGCCATCACCTGTGGGCCGAACGTTTCGATCGTGACCTGGTGGATGTTTTCGCTATACAGGATGAAATTGCCCAGCATATTCTCGATGCCACGTTTGTCACCCTGTCGGAGCAGGAAACGGCGCGCGTCAAGTTTCATACCACCACCAATTTTGAAGCCTACGATTTGTTCCTGCACGGGCAGGAATATTCCAAAAACCGCACCAAAGAAGATTATGATTTAACAATGGATGCCTACCGGCGCGCACTCGAACTGGACCCCAACTATGCGCGGGTCTATGGCGCCATGGCGGTGGAGCTAACGCGGGGTTATCGCAATCAGTGGACCAAGCTATCCTTTGAAGAAGCGCGCGAACACGCAATGAAGCTGGCGAAAAAAGCCGTCGCACTGGATCAGTCCACACCGCAGATTTACTGGGCACTGGGGTTTGTGCACCTGTTCCGCAAGGAATTCGCCGAAGCCGAAGCCGCCACGCAACAAACCATTACCTTGTCACCAAACTACGCCGACGGCTATGGCCTGCTGGCATTTATCGCCAACTGGCGCGGAAAAGCCGAAGAAGCCGAACGCTATATCAGCAAAGCCATCGAACTCAATCCCTATCACACTTTTGATTACCCCTGGAACCTGGGCTTGTCCTATTACCTGGCAGGCCGCTACAGTGAAGCCATTGATCCACTACTGGATGCATTGAACCGCAACGAAACCGCTGCCTATCCACGCATGTTCCTCGCGGCAAGCTACGTACGGCTCAGACAAATGGACGATGCCGAGTGGGAAATGGGGCAGGTCATCATGCAAAGGCCGGATACCACCGCGTCACATCTCGCGCTCACACTGCCTTTCGAACACGAAGCGCAATTAAATGCAGTGCTGGATGATTTAAAGAAAGCGGGATTGCCGGAATAAACATCGTCATTCCGGCGCGACCGCCAGGGATGGCGGAAGTGCAGAAAACGCAGGAGCGGTTTTCTGCTAGGCCGGAATCCATTTGTTCTTTTTCTAGCATGTATAAAACCAGAATCCAGATCCAGGAATTCCGTAACATGATCGAGATCATGTTTTAGGTTGCACACAAAAGGACAGGGTATCGTGAACAGGGAAGATGCAGTGGGTGTTGTTTGGATACCATGGAGAAAAGGCTCATTTTTGGACGATAAATTGGGATTCGGCCAATTCTTCCTGAATATATGAGCAATAGTTTGTATAAAATTTAGATTTTGTCCAACAGTGTGGCTTTTACTGGTTTATCAACACTGTCAATAAATCCGAAAAAGACAGAATGTGTCTTTTTCGTTTGAGCGAGAGGCAGATTTGAAGATGGCAACACTGGATAGACGCGTTAACTTGTGAGAGTACCGCGGAGTTTTTATTGCATCGATCCTGTTTTTGTTTGTCGTAATAGGTTGATTTTGTGCCATAATTTAACAGGGCTGCTAAAGATTCATCGCGTCCGAACGTTAAAACTAACAAGCCAGATCAGTGAAATTATGGAAACGGCATCATGATTATGGAATCATTCCAAAAAGGATTTAGACAGAATGTCAATAAATCCGAAAAAGACACATTCTGTATAAACAACTGTTGAACAAAACAGCTTCGCTGTAGACGAGG
>Ga0209742_10000889_pt1 | contig 14816 bp, 13 predicted proteins | sample DeeMarSeWOR38_10_FD_187462 | JGI IMG/M metagenome (GOLD analysis project Ga0209742, IMG submission 187462) | Marine sediment microbial communities from White Oak River estuary, North Carolina - WOR-3-8_10 (SPAdes) (version 2) | ecosystem: Environmental > Aquatic > Marine > Intertidal zone >... | reverse complement strand
CGCTCTCTACAATTGATTGAATATAATCCTTGGTAAGCATTGGCAAATTATACATGACGAAGCGTCAGTTTTTTGCTGGGTATTATTTACCAAAGAAGCCAGACAAAACAAAAAAGGCTCTTAGCCAGGCTCTTTACTTGGGATGGGGTGATTTCCGCCCTGAAAGCATGTCTGTATGTGTGGCTATATCCGAACACCCCACCTGGAATCTGTTCCGAACTGTACCTTTCCCTAAAATCAGGGGAAAATACGGTACAAAAGGATTACCTGTCAAGAATCTAATCGAAATATGGGAGATCGTCACGGAATGCTGGCATTTCCTATTCACAAATCTGTTTCCTCAACGACCACATGTACCGCGTGTTGGTTGAAGATGCGATCCTATTCGATCTCCAAGTCGGCGGGGGAGTCAATGACTATCGTCAGTCGGGTTATTCCAGTGTATATCCCAATCAGCTCCTCTTGGATCTTGGTTCCAATTTTTGGATTGCACCAGACAGTAACCCTTCTTGAGCCAGGCCGCCGGGAATGCTCACCGGCACCATAACCAGGCCAGCGATCAGATCTCCAATAACTATTCTAGATGGTACTTTGAGTCCATTCATACTCATGATCTTTTTCTTTTATCTGATGATTTGCCTTGCAAGACAATCAAAAATGCCTCTTAGTTTCGTGAGAAAGATATTCCAATCCCTACCATTTTTCTGGAATACATAATTCAATCCTTTTGGATGAGCTTATGGAGATCGACAGTCGACTCGGTCGATCAACTGTACACGTGAGGCTCCGACCGGTACGAGTCTAACGGTCTCTGCGCAGGGGTCATACAGCACGTATAGATCTGCATTGCCACCCAGGTACAGTGCCCCAAGAGGATCGTGTTTCTCATCCAGGTCAAATAACATCACCGGTATCGCCTTGAATCCAAGCACCTTCGGGGCCAGGAACCCATGGACTCCATCGACACGCAAGTCAGGTCCCTTGATCAAGACTTCCATGCCTAAGGCTAATAGAAAGACGACGAGAATCAAGCCTAAAAATCCCAGCACGCGCCAGGTATCCAGGTGGGGCAGATGCAGAATGTTGGGCAACTCGTCATCCAGATCGAGCACATTGGCGATAAGGATGATAAGTATTGCGGGACCAATGAACAAACCCATAATCAACGGCATGATCCGAAACAGAAGCAGGGAGATCGATAAAACCACCAGGGCTAGCAGTATCCAGGCGACCCAGAAGTTGGTGAGGAATCTACCGACGTGCAGCTTGCCCAGGTGCAGGCTCCGTATTCTGTTTACGCTCCTAGCTAACCGTGGTTGGCCGGAAATCCACTTACTGATGGATTTCACCCACGACCTTACGAATAGGAGCGGGCCAGAGATGCCGATGATCGTCACAAAGACGACCAGCACATCGATCATGCGGGAGGACGGGTCGATTCCCAGGTCGGCAACACGCACGCCGATGTCTCCCCAATAGATACGCCATAGGAATGCAGTCATTGCGGCAACCAAACCTGTGAGCGGGATAATTCCCAAGAGCACCTCGGTGAGACGGCCGCGCCTTTCCTGGGTTGAGAGGGCTAACTCGCCGGCCCCATCCTGCAAGACCTCGTATGTTTGGTTGAGCGGCAGCCAGGGCTCACCCCGCTGAACCTGCTCGATGGCAGCCTTGAACTCGGAGAATTCGGTATCTCGGCAAACAAAGCCTAAAGCTCCAGCTTCGGCAGCCAGCATGATCCGATCATGCGGTGGATCAGCAGGGATCAAGGCCAGGATGTGGATTTGAGGATGATCGCCAGCAACCCGCCGGATGAGATCAATGCTGCGCATTCCAGGCAGCATCAGATCAACCACCAGCACCGCCGGCAGCAGTTCATTAACCTGGGTCAGGGCAGCGTTGCGGTTATACGCCACCCCCACCACCTGGATGCCTTCCACTTCGCCTAAACGCTTCGCTAAAGTGCTGGTCTCCTGATCGCTGGCATCCACGACCAGTACCTGGATTATGTTCTCATTCATAGGTAAGATTCCTTTTTAAAATTCAGCGGGTACTCCAAACAGATATAACTCTGGACGACCTGACAGTTTTATCATGCCGGTACGTTTGGTTCGTTTTGTGATCTTCCCATATTCGCCATCAGGATATGTATGCTGATAAGCAGCGTCCACAGCGGAAAAACAAGGGAGATTTAAGAAAAGAAACCGAAACTCAGGAGCAGGAACAACGCCAATATAATGCCAAGAAAGGCCATCCAGCTTGGGATAATCCCGGTACGCAGCGAGAGGGTGCAGGTTGAGATCATGAACACACCAGCCATCTTCATTGTGTAGACATTCATAATCTCATAGGTTGTCGTGCGGCCAAAAGTGTAAATCCCAGAATTTAAAGGTATTTTTTGAGTAGATCCATAGAGATTGATCGTGCTACCCGCGATCGCCGTTGACATGAACAGCATACCTAAAAATAGGAGCCCGCTGCCCAGGAACACGGTGGCAAAGAAACGATCTTCATCCTGCCCGAGACGATCACGTACTACACCAATAAACCACAAAAATGCAATACCGGCGAAAGGGACGATATTCAAGGCGATATTGATGATCTTCCAACTACCAGAGATCCACTCCCCGGCATCCTGCGGGTCAGCTGGGACAGATATGCGGATGATCGCCAGGCTGGTGATGAGCAACACTGAAAACAGGATGCCTGCGAGCGCTGCAGCGCGCGGCGTCGTCAGTTTCGCCTTTCTGAAAGCTCTTTCTGCTTCCAAAAAACCCACCTGCCTTTGTGCAAACAGATCGCAGAATCCGGTTCTTTCCATCATCTTCTCTTCACAACGAAAAGCAGGCCCGCGATTCCTGCAATCGCTGAAAAGAATTCATTAAGTGTCATGTTTTACCTCTTTTGCCTCCACGGCGTGGAGGCATGCTCGATGTCGGGTTAATGTCGCCTAAGTTCAATCGGACTTCGGCGATTTGATTTGTAAAAAAGATGTTGATCGAGATCACAGATCAAGGGTTTTGCTGAGAATTTCCAACTCGCCCTCAGACGGCAACCAGACCAGGCTGGGGTCAAGCTTATAAGTCCATGGCACGGAGTTCTTCCAGCCATTCCGCATTCGCATTCCGTGATAGATGCTTTCAGGGTCATCCACCTTATCGCCTTCAAAACCATCGATGATGTTATGAACCTTTGTAAAGCCAGCTTTGGCAAGTGAATTAACTGCCATTGCACTGCGACCACCAGATCGGCACATGGTCAGGATCGTATCATCCAGCTTAAAGCGCTCTTTTGCATGCGCGATGAAATCGGTATTGATCGCAATCGAATAATTTCCCTTGTTGGCGTCCCAATTGTAGGTTGGGAAAGCCAGGGGTATATTCGCCGCCATCTCCGCATGGCCGATCAATACATACTCTTCAAAAGTGCGCACATCAAGCACCTTGATGCGTTCGGGATCGGCCTTCCATATTTCGTATGCCTCTCGGGCGGTTATATACAGTCCCAGGCTGGTCAATTTTTCCTCAACTACCTGGTGGCTGGAATGCAGGGTGGATATTTCTACAGTGGTCATTTTCAATTTTCCTTCCTTTGATTGATCACAATATGGTCGATTAACTCAAAGAGCCAGGTCATATCGATGGGTTTACTGACAGTAAAGTGGTGGTACTCTTAAACAATTCTCAAAGGACGCCAAACAACCATTAATTGAAGTTTGGCGCCCCTTATAAATTTAACCTGCTCATTCCGGTGCGTGTAAATGCCCAACTATACTAGTTTGTTGGGTCCGGGTCGACCCACATCAGGTCCGGATGGAATCCATACCCCCAGGGTAACCCGGCGTTCTTCCAACCATTACGCATATGCTTGCCGTGATAGACGCTCCCCGGGTCATCGATCCTGTCCCCTTCCAGGCCAGTGACGATGTTATAAACGTTCACAAACCCGGCCTCTGCCAGCATATTGACTGCCATCGCGCCTCTGCCGCCGGTGGCGCAGTACACCAGGATCGTGTCGGTGGGAGCGTACAGCTCCTTAACACTTGGGATAAAATCGGGGTTGATCTCCCCATAGCAACCTGGCGGCCTACCAGGTAGGGAGGGACCTTTGGGATCGTACTTAGGAAAGACGAAGGGGACATTATGTGCCATTTCCAGGTGACCGACAAAGGTGTACTCTTCAAATGTGCGCACGTCGAGGATATGAACCTCTTCAGGCTTCTCCTGCCACATGGCGTAAGCTTCTTTGGGTGTCACATAAAGCCCCAGCTGCGTTTTGTTTGATTCTGGTATCTCGAATGTGGCAGATTGTGCTTCATCACTCATTTGCTCATCTCCTTGTTATATTGATCAGGTGAATAAGCCTTGTGGTGTATGGGCTGTAGCGCCCACACACCACAAGAAATGAACTTTGCTTGGGCAACAGTTTCTCTCAGCTATCCGAGCCGCAAGGACATCGCTTCATCGAGCGTTGTCGCCTGGGGAAGCCTTGCCATGCTGCGCTTTTTCCACTCTTCTTCGAGTAGTTCCGCGGCTGCCTTCTCAAGGAATTCTGGTGCAGCCCACTCAAACACATCAAAATCATTCTCGATGTAACCGTGGCTCAGCATAAAGTCCTTATTGATCTGCAGGGCTTCCAGGTTGTAGGGCGAAAGGGTAGGCACCATGTCGACCTTCAGGATATTCCAGTAGGTGTCCTCTACGTCCAGGTAGTAGGTCTGCTTATCCAGGATGGCTGCGGCGGCATGCTTGTGCTCGTTAGCCCAGCGCCCCACCTTGATCAGGCCCTTGAGAAGCGTGACAACCAGCTCGGGGTGCTCTTCGCAGGCTACATCGCTGACTGTGCAGGTGGCTGGGACGTTGGCTCCCTGCAAGGTCCAGTCCGGATAGTCGGCCAGGTTCTCAATGGCTTTGATCTTGCCCGTCTGTTCCTGGATATGTTGGAAGGGTCCAGTCTGGGTGTAAATCGCATCGACAGTGCCATCGAGTAGCGCCGTTTCCAACGGACGGAAGGCCAGGTCGTGTTTGTGGTCACGCTTTAACCACAGCTCTGACGGGTTCTCCATCGGGGTGAGCATGGCGGGATTGTCATACCAGTCATCCGGGTAGGGAAAATCCACGATCTCCACGTCGTCGCGGGTCATGTCATTGAGCATCAGCATCAGCTCGATGCCCTGCTCCTCCTGGATGCGCCACCAGTCGTTCTTGATGACGTTCAGGCTCTTCGTAAGGCCGATCTTCTTACCTTTCAGATCCTTCATGCGGTAAATCGGGTCCCGGGCGCGCACAAGCATGCAGCCGCCTTCGTAGACATGGGTCGTGCCAATCAAGCGGGTGCGGCGCACGTCAGCCTGGACGTGGATGGCCGGATTGCACCCACCATAGCGCATCAGGTTGTCCAGGTTGTGCACGTAGTGCGGATACCAGTCATTCTCTGTGGTGGAGCGCAGGAATTTGTACGCGATATCCATCTTCTTGAACTCTTCCTTCACCCAACCGATCTCCTGATCGATGTTGCTGGGGGATACCAACGGACAGTTGGTGTAGTAGAACTCGTTCCAATCTACATCGACGGAACGCATAGTCTTGCCTTTGATTACCATAGTACCCATGATTTATTTCTCCATATATTTTTGAGCTCATCACCGGACCAGCGGTGATGGCAGGTTGGTTTTTAAAGGCCCGGCCGCCTGGTTGATCTATTCCTCCTGTGATTATGCTCGTACGCGATTAGCTGCCCTTTTTCTCAAGCTGATACTGCTGCGAGCCTAAGTAGCGAGCAGCTTGGCTTTTTGGGCAGCAAACTCTTCATCGGTGAGGATGCCCTGATCCTTGAGGGCGCTCAGGCGCTCGAGCTTCGTGATCACATCCTCTTCCGGGGCAGGTGCGGGTGGAGGTGGCGCCTGCTGGACCGAAGGCGCGGACTGCTGCGCGTCGGCTACGCCCTGCTCATAAGCCTGATCGTACTGTTGCTGCGCAGCAGCATCTTGTTGCGCATATTTCTGGTCCTGGTGGTGGTGTACTGCGCCGGCTGTGCCGGCCACCACTGCTGTACCTACCGCAGCGGTCGCCACCCTTCTTCTTCTAACTTGTCTCATTGCTCTAGGCATGTCAAGCTCCTGATCTCTTATTTTGGTTAATCTCTCTATCCTTCAGCCTGGGCGATCATCTCCAGGGTTTCATTGACCACCTCGAAGGGGATGCGGTCATACATCACCATACGGCCGCTGGCTCGGGTTACGGCTTCCCCGAATTCGATCGCCCACAGGTTTTCAAACAGCAGCAAGGCGGCAGTGGTGTTATCATCCATCGCCTCTGCAATAAACTCAATATCTTCGACCTGGATGATGCCGCTGATTTCCACATCCAGCGGATCGAAGATAGCCATCACATCAGGGGTCAATTCCTCTATCTCGAGCACCTGGGTTTCTCCATCCTGATCCTTCAGGATGATGACCAGATCGATCACCCGGATGATCTTTTTTTCAACCAGTTCGATCAATGCTGGCAGGCTTTCACCGGTGAGCTGGTCAGTCTTGAATTCGATTGCGATAAAATCGATTGGACCGTAGGTCATTGGTTTTCTCCTTTCATCTATAGAAATAGTAATATTCAGTTGGTGGAAGGGTTGGTGTGTTTGGGCGGTACCCGCCCAAACACACTCCTAATTTCACCCTGAAATGTGCGTCTTACTGATTTACGGTGCGGTTTCTGGATAATAAGGCACCTGCTGGCGGTTGTGGTAGCCGCCGATGTAGCTGGCAACGTCAGCCATGATCCCAAAACCCAGCCAGATCCAATCCCAGCTGTTCAATGGGAAGATCAGCACATACATCAACGATGTCCACGGGGCAAAGATCAGACCCATCAGGCCGACCAACCAGGGAAAGTTGAAAGCTGCGAAGGATGCACTCACTCGCAGTGGAGCCAGCAGCCAGTACGCCAGGAAGCCCAGTCGTGGGCCAAAGAATACCAGGGCAGCAAAGAAACAACACATTGGAAACTCCTCCTCAAAATAGAACCAAATAGGGTTAATTCTCGGGCATGGGGATTAACTCGCGCCATCCCCGAGAGCGTCATTCATCCGGCGGCTCAGCGTCCTTCGTGAGCCATCTCGTCGATGCACACCGCCACCGCCAGGATGATCACGTCCTCCTGGCCGGGATCGATGGCTACACCATAGCTATCGCGCACCCGGAACCACTTCTTTGAGACTTCCGCCACCTTATCGCGGCCTTCTCCAATGGTGTATTCGTGGTCCAGGATATTGCCTTTCACTTCCAGGTCTGGCCCACCCTTGATCTTGACCACCCAGCGCTCGCGCACGGGGGTGACCAGGGCTTTCTTGACCATGGCGAGATTCTCGCCATGCGGTCCTTCGATCTCCATGCTGTCCTTGACCCGCAGCATGCGCTCCTGGATCTTGGCCAGCTCGCTGCCGTGGGCGTCTTCGAAGACCAGGGTCGAGCGCACGCGCAGCGCCTTGCCGTCCACTTTGAATACTTTTTGCCCCTGGTCGTTCTCGATCCAGAAGTCATCGCCAATAGCCACCATCTTCTGGCGCATCTGGTAGCGATTGCCCCCGCCGCCCGGTCGCCCGAGCTGGCGGTCATCACGTCGTTCTCCTCGTCTACCTGGCATGATTTGTCCTCCAATTATGTTTATTTAATTTGGTGAGGGGAGTTTGTTTCCTACCCCTCACGGTGATAATTCTGAGAGCGCACCACCAACCACCGCCAAGCCAGCGGGATGCTAGCTGCGGCTTCTGCGCAGGAAGAATTTGATCACTTCGTCGACCAGCAGCAATGCGAAGGCGAAAGCGATGCAGATCAGCCATTGGTCGGTGGTGATCTGAGTCAAGCCCAACCAACCAAAGCGAACCGGTATGATGGTCATCAGCAGTGATACTCCATAGAGCATGAGCTGGTGTCGATTGGCGAGAAAATCACGGTTGAAAGCACTGGCTCTCTCACTGCGGGCGCTGAGGGCGAGCACGATCACCATCAATGAGAAGACCACCATGCCCATTGTCGCTGCAACAGCGACGCCTGAAGCCTCATACACTGCTTCCAGATAGATTGTGGAGATCGACATCAGCAGACCAATGAAGGCAATGCGGATCCATTGTGTAGTTGTAAGGATGGGCTGCTTTAATGGACGCGGCTTGTGCTCCATCAGGTCCGGCGCCGGGTCGTCGAACCCCAGCGCTAAGGCCACCGGGATCTGCACCAGAAAGTTTATCCACAGCACCACAAAGGGTGTGAAAGGTGCTCCCCCGAGCACGACGAAGAAGGCTGCCAACAGGTAGGAAATGATGAACGCTACCAGCGATTCCATCTGGAAGCGCACGAAGTTGAAAAGGTTGATGTAGATGGCTCGCCCAAACTCCACGGCCTTGACGATCGTCGCAAAGTTGTCGTCGGTAAGGATCATCACTGCAGCCCCCTTCGAGACTTCGGTACCGGTGATACCCATGGCGACGCCGATGTCGGCTTTCTTCAAGGCTGGCGCATCGTTGACACCGTCCCCGGTCATAGCCACGATGTTATCCTTCTGCTGGAGCAGCGTAACCAGGCGGATCTTGTCCTCCGGCGACACACGCGCCACCACACCGATCTGGTCCAATTGCTGTTTCAACTGGTCGTCAGGGATGGCGGCAAACTGCGCCCCGGTCAAGGCCTGGCCCTCGATACCCAGCTCGTGACCGATGGCTGCCGCCGTGACTGCATGGTCGCCTGTGATCATGCGTACCTGGATACCCGCGCTGTGGCACTTTTCGATAGCCGCCTTGGCTTCCGCACGTGGCGGGTCCACCTCGGCGACCAATCCTGTTAGTTCCAGGTCATGCACCAGCGCCATCATATCACCGCTCGGATCAAATGAAGCCTCATCGTATTCAAGTTGAGCAAAAGCCAGCACCCGCAGACCTTGTCCAGCGATACGTTCGTTCTCGGCCATCACCTTTTGCCGCATCTCATCATTCAGAGGCTTGCTCTCGCTTGCAGCGACCCGGGCTGTGCTTGAACGGTCCAGGATCACGTCGGGTGCACCTTTGACATAGGCACGCACAATCGACCTGCCATCGTCGGCCTTCATCTTATGGAAGGTAGCCATGAACTTGTAGTCAGAGTCGAAAGGTAATTCCGCAATGCGGGGGTGGTTTTGGCGGAAGGACTTGACGTCAATGCCGCCCTTCTGCGCCAGTACAGTTAACGCGCCTTCAGTCGGGTCGCCGATCACGACCCCATCCTGGATTTCGGAGTCGTTGCAAAGCGCGCAGGCGAACATCACATAGTCGAGGTTGGGTTCTGCGTCGCCTTCAGTACGCTGCACCTGCCCATCAAAACTGTAACCCTCACCGGTAACCGTATAGCGGTGCGCAGCAGTGCTGATTCCGCGCGCTGTCATCTGGTTCATGGTCAAGGTGCCGGTCTTGTCAGAGCAGATGGCTGAAACCGAGCCCAGCGTCTCAACCGATGGCAGACGCTTAACAATGGCGCCTTGATTTGCCAGCGCACGCACACCCATGGAATACATGGTCGTGACCACGGCTGGTAAACCGGTCGGGATGGCAGAGATAGCCAGCGCTACGCCGGCGACGAAGATAGCGTCCAACGCCTGCCCGTTGCGTATGCCCATGATCACCATGAGAATGAATGCCAGACCAGCTAATGACGCGATGATCACGGTTAACCGGTCAAGCTGCTTCTGCAAGGGAGTCTTATCGGATTCGGTCTTGTTCAGTAAATCGGCGATGTGCCCCATCTCGGTGCCCATACCGGTCGTGGTGACCAGCATTTCGCCGCGACCACGCGTGACCGACGTGTTCATGTAGGCCATGCAGTGGCGATCACCGAGGGGAGCCTCGGGGTTGGCGATGGTTTCGATGTTTTTGGGTGAAGCCACGCTCTCACCGGTCAGGGCAGCCTCCTCAATCTCCAGCGTGGCTGCCACTAACAGGCGCCCGTCGGCCGGGACGAGATCACCCGCCTCCATCAGCACGACGTCGCCGGGCACCACTTGCGAAACATCGATTTCCTCTGCCGCGCCGTCGCGGCGCACCGTAGTGATATTCTTCATCGTCCCAGCCAGCGCTGCCAGGCTGGCTGCGGCTTTGGATTCACCGCGCATACCCAGGATGGCGTTGAAAATGGTCAGGCCGACCAGCACCAGCGTGGTGCCCCACTCACCGGTGAAGATCTGGTTGATGATCGCCGCGCCCAGCAGGACAAATTGCATCAAGTCCTGGTACTGGCGTAGAAATGCCTGCCAGCCAGGCTCTTTTTTCTTCTCTTCAAGTTTATTCGGACCAAATTTCTGCAGGCGTTGCTGCGCTTCGCTTGCGCTCAACCCCTTGGCCGGATCGACTTTCAGTTGCTGTTCGACTGCCTCCGGGCTCATGGTGTACCATTTTGGCTGACTTTCTGTTGTTTCTGCCATTTTCACTGCCTCCTTTAATAGATCTCGGGGACCATCCGGTAGGGATAGTTCGTTTCTTGATAATCGCCTTTTGCCTGGCGCCTGGGGAACTTGACCGGTTCGCGCGGCACCTCTTCATAGGGGATCTGATTCAATAAGTGGGTGATTAAGTTCAACCGCGCCCGGCGCTTGTCGTTGGCATTCACCACAAACCAGGGGGTTTCTGGCAAATCTGTCGCTGCAAACATCGCATCCCGAGCACGAGAGTAATCGTACCAGCGGCTGTAGCTCTTCAAGTCCATGGGGGAAAGTTTCCAGATCTTTCGCTGGTCTTCGTCGCGCGCCCTGAGCCGTTCATCCTGGATGTCCATGTCCACTTCCAGCCAGTACTTGATCAGCAAGATTCCGGAGTGGAGGATCGACCGTTCCACCATTGGAGCGTACTTGAGGAAATAGTTCACCTCTTCCTCAGTTGCAAAGCCCATCACCCGCTCCACGCCTGCCCGGTTGTACCAGCTGCGGTCGAACAGCACCACTTCTCCAGCGGCGGGCAGATGAGGCATGTAGCGCTGGAAGTACATCTGCGATTTCTCCCGCTCTGTTGGGGCCGGTAATGCCACGTGGCGGAAAACACGTGGGCTGGTGCGTTCAGTGATGCGCTTGATCACCCCTCCCTTGCCGGCCGTGTCGCGCCCTTCGAATACCACACAGACCTTGGCGCCGCTGGCTTTTACCCATTCCTGCATCTTGACCAGTTCAACGTGGAGGGGTCTTAATTCTTTCTCGAACTCCTTATTTTTCATTTTTGGTTTGGGTTCTCCCGGTACCTCGCCTTCGGGTGAAACCACGGTCTGGGATTGTTCGAGATTCTGCTTCTCCTTGCTCTTCTTTTTCTTTTTCCCTTTCTTACCCATGATGATCTCCTTTCACTAAGATACTCTTGAATTGAATTTTCATTTGCAGCCTGGTCAACAGACCAGTATCCTCCAGCAAAGCGTCATAGGAAATGGTGCTGACGATTAACCAGCTGCCCTGGCCTGTTCACTTGAACTCGATTATTGCAGCATCTCTAAAACATACCGTCGGATGAATATCGGTATGAAGGTCGTGATGGTAGCGTGCTTGTATCTTGTACTGGCCTCCAGGACCGTCCGACGGATATATTCACGATCGACACGCCCGTTCAAATCATTCCAGATCGATTCGATCAGGGCATTATCGATATTTACATTCGAACTGGATGGGCGATCGTCAATTTCAATCTTCGATTCGGTTGGCGATTTGATTCCGATTGATAATTCTTCTTCCATCTGTCTCCATCCTAACGAAATAAGCAATCTAGCTATTGGATCCGACGTATTGCTTGAAACCTGTACAGGAACTTACTTCTTCTTCTTTTTCTTGTCTTTCTTTTTTGATTTCTTCTTAGCCATGGGGTTCTCCTTTCATAAACTTTGATTCTGATTCTATCTCTTGAGTTAATTGGACCTTCGTCGGATCCAACAGCTTGAACACCTTTCAATAAACACTTTTCACTTGCAACCATTCCCAGGTAACTGCACCCTTCCCGATGGGGATGAATTCAGTCTTATGGGCGTAAATGAAGCGATCAGAAAGGCTCAGCAGCCAATCATGCCACTTTTTGTCTCCCACGATAGCCAGTTTGTTCATCCTTTTACCGAGAGCACCCTTAGTGGATCGACCTGCCAGCCTAAAGAACAGAGTGGAGAGGGTCAGCCCGAAGAGTATGCTCCAAGAGGCGACCTGTAATTGTTACTCAATAATCACGATCCTCGCCCAAAGGACGGTTTCCGCATTACCCATTACGATTCCAGACGCTGGACCATGATTACTGTCAGATGAAGCTCATAGAGGGTGTTGAGAACGCCAGCGAGGGCAGCCTGGTCGATCAATACACCCTCAATGGTAGTGACCGGGGGATCCTCATCCACGATAATCGGGTAGATTTGCATTCCTCCCAGAAGATCAGACAATGTTGGGTCGATCCTTCCCTGCACACTGATCCGGTAGGTAGCCGGGTGATCGAAAGGGATTGGATTTCTGGATGGTAAACTCATCATATTATGATGATAGACTAGTGCGGCGCGTAAAAACACCACCCAAAGGTGTATTTTAGGTGTAGAACGATCGGGTTTTAGAGAGGGAAGAGAGTTTAGCGTGGGGGAAGAATGTTTAATTCTTCCGCTTTATCCACAGCTTTCCCGCGCGTGTGAACACCCAGTTTGCCATAGATGTTGATGGTGTGACGTTTGGCGGTGGAATAGGAAATATTGAGTTTATGAGCGATTTCTTTAATGCTCAACGGCCCTCGCAATAACCCCAGAACCTCCTGCTCCCGCGGGGTCAGAGTCTCAACCAGAGTCGCAGCAGCGAGCGATGGGTGAGGTACCTGACGCTGGTTGCCAACCAGGTTTTCATCTTGCTCTGGGAATGCTGCCAGGATGCGCTGGATCGTCACTAAGGATTGATCTTGCTTTGCAAGCCGGTGCAACATCACCTGCATGGGTACCCCCAGGTCAACGAAAACCCGGATGAAGCCACCCATTCGCGCCAGCTTCAGCGCCTGCTTCAGAACACCATCGGCTGTACTGGTTTCCCCCTGTGCATCCAGCGCCAGGGCGCGTAATACCAGGATCTCGATCTTGTAGCGGGTATTATGAGTCCGATCGGCAATCTCATACAGAGCAGCTATTATTTTCAGCGCTAACTGCAGGTCGTCATCCCTGCCTCTGGCTACCAGGACGCGTGCCCGGGTGACCTGTGGTTCTTCAAGCCAAAGTAGAGGCTGGTCCAACGGCGGATCGGTGAATGTATCAGCCCAGCGACTAGCGCCTTCCATGTCGCCTTGCAGGAGCATCAGCCTTGCGCGCAGGGAGCGTGTCCGCTCGTCTTCATAGCCTCGCTGCTCCAGGTCAAACTGGCTGATTGACTCCACCATTTGGAAGGCTGCTGAATGTTCCCCATGAATCTGATGGATCAACGCCAGGCCCGCAATGGCATCTCTATAAGTAGTTAATTGGGCTGTGTAGCGATTTTCAGTGATCCGATTGAAGTGCTGCGCGGCAGCCTGCAGCTCGTTGCGTTGATAATGCACCACACCAGGATAATAGTGACCCCAGTTCATCATGATTGCAACTCTGCTGCGGGTTGCCCCTTGAAGCAGCACCTGTGCAATTTGCCTGGACTGCTCAAGCTGGCCGTTAATTAAGTAGATATGACCGAGTGATTCCAAGAGAAGCATGGTATAAGCATCGGCTTTCTCTTTGCAAGACTCGAATTCAGTGAGCAGCAGCCTTTCGGCTGCCTGTGCCTGACCACTGGCTTGCATGGATAATCCCAGGAAAAGCATTGTCCCGCCACGAACGAATTTCCATGAAACAGGCAAGAGCGCTAGTGCCTGCTGGCAAAACTCGATCGCTTGGGTGGACTGGTTGCTGAAAATCGCCTGCTGAGCTCTTAGCGCGTTGATTTGCCCACGCATGATTTGCAGCTCCTCCGCTGGCAGCTCTGCGCCCTCACCTGAATCCAACAGCTGCTCAACCTGCTCGAGCACTTGTGCTTGCAGGTCAAGTTGCCATGTGAACTCCAGCGCCCAGGCCCTGATCATCAGCAGCCTCGGATCTCGCTGGATCATCTTTTCCGGCAGCAGGTGCAACCAGCGCTCCAGGGTTGGCCGGTCCTCGCGATTGAGCACATCACAAAGCCCGGTACTCATCTGATGGGCAGCCAATTCGAGGTCGCCAGCCGCCAAGGCGTGCTGCAAGGCTTCATCCAGCAATCCCTGTTCTTCGAACCAGACTGAGGCAAGGCGATGCAAGCTGTTCACCTGCTCAGGGGCCATCTCGGTGGAGGATCTCCTCTGCAGCAACTCCTGGAACAAATGATGATATCGATACCATTCCCGGCGGTTGTCAAGGGGTATGATGAACAGTTGGGAGTGTTCTACCCAATCCAAGCAGGTGCGCACATTCCAGGCGGCGTCGATTTCACCAATCACAGCTTCGCAAAGTGGAGCGCAGAAGCGATCCAGGATCGAGGTCTTCAATAAGAAATCGTGGATCGCTGGAAATTGGTGGTTCAGCACCTCATCTACCAGGTATGAGGTAATGTTTGAATTCTCGCTGGATAAAGCGGACAGAACGGATTCCCGGCTGTCTTCGGAACGTAGTGAAAGGCTAGCCAGGTGCAGACCGGCGGGCCAGCCTTCAAAGCGCTCTTCCAGAAGTGGCAGGATGTTCAGATTCATTTGGGCAACCTGAGCTTGATTAATATAGGCAGCAGTCTCCTCGGGTGTAAAGCGCAGGTCACGGGTGCGTATCTCGCTGAGCATCCACTTCGCACGTATTCTGTCGAGTGGTATTGGCGGGCTGATGCGTG
>Ga0209742_10000882_pt1 | contig 14886 bp, 14 predicted proteins | sample DeeMarSeWOR38_10_FD_187462 | JGI IMG/M metagenome (GOLD analysis project Ga0209742, IMG submission 187462) | Marine sediment microbial communities from White Oak River estuary, North Carolina - WOR-3-8_10 (SPAdes) (version 2) | ecosystem: Environmental > Aquatic > Marine > Intertidal zone >... | reverse complement strand
GGAATGCCTGGGCCAGGTATTCACTCAAGCTCAGTCCCAGGAGCAATTTGTCCTTGATGCTAAATTTCGTCTTGTCTGTGCTAAAATGTGTAGCTAAGGGGGTTTTCCCGTTTGCGATAAGTGTTTTCATTCTCTCCATTCCTCCTTTTATTTCTCTGATTTTTCTTCTTTTTGCTGTGCATCCTTGCGTGTTGCCAGGAGGTGAAATCCTGCAAACAGTGCAGGCCAGATAGTAAGCACCATGGGAACAACGGTCAGGAATTCCTTGACATAGGAGAGAATGGGCTGGTTGCCAAGGCCTGTATCAAAGCCTACCTGGTCAAAAGGAGCACTGGAAAGATACATCCAGGCGGTTCCGCCAACTTCATTTTCACCATAGATGTGATCCTCATAGAGGCCAGGATTACTGCTTATCCTGTTGTGACCTATTTTGATGAGATCTTTGCGTTTGCCAAAAGTCAGAACCTGTCTGGGACATGCCTCGACGCAGGCCGGTGGACGCCCGAACTTCAGCCTGGTGTCGTAACAGAAAATACACTTCTTGATTACAGGATTTAAAACACTTGAGTAACTATAGGCCGGGACATAAAAAGGACAGGCAACCATACATGTGCGGCAACCAACGCAAACTGTGGGATCATAAATTACAGCTCCCTCGGGTGTTTTGGTGTAGGCATTGACAAAACATGAGGTCAGGCAAGCAGGCTCATTGCAGTGGTTGCATTGTATTTTCCGGAAAAGCGGGTGGGCCTGCCCCGGAATTTCATAGCGGTTGACAACTGTATATGCCCCTTCACTGGTTCTGCGCATATGATCCAGGACTGACATGTCGTCAAAAGGCTGGGCTGGGGCCGGCAGGCCCTGTTCTTTGTTGCATGCGGCTTCGCAACTACGGCAGCCGACGCAGCGAGTCAGGTCCACCAGAACACCCATGCTTTCGGGATAACCACCGAATGTCGCAGAAGCATCGGCACTCCTGCTTTTGCTGATCACCGAGGCAGCTGCACCTCCGAGTATGCTGCCCTTTAGAAATTTTCTTCGGTTCATTGCTTTCATTATCTTCTCCTTATGTTGTATGCTGATAGATTGTAACCATGTTATACGTTCTAGTGACCGCCACCTGCCGGTTTATCGCTCTTGGGAGGCGTATAGTTTCCGGCATGGAAAAATTTATCACCAGCATCAGTTCGTGCATGGCAATCCTGGCAGCCAATCGCTGCACCCATTTCCTCATGACAGTTCATGCAACGGATGTGGTACGCTGCTTTCAGCCCAAGTCGATCTTGATGATACAGCGTATTGTCAGCACTCAATTTGTTAAGATATTCAGCATCAAACCTTTTGCCTGAGTGGCATCCCTGGCAGGAGACCTCATCAGTGCCAGCACTTTCTGCATGGCATTTCATGCAGTTTGCATCATCGATTTCAGTACCAAGTGTGTGGTGATGGCAAACCGAACAGTTGCTGTCGGTAACTTCCTCGTGCATTGCATGATCAAAATAGACCGGTTCATACAGTTGGGCCAGGGAGTCAATAGTAACCTCATCAGGTCCATCACCGGCTTCAGCATTGGTGCCATAAGAGGAAAAGCACAAAATCATTGCTACGACTGTCCACAGCAGGTATTTAGGGATATGCTCCATTTTTTTGTTACCTCCTTTTGGTTGATTTTTTCTAACTTGTTGAATTTATTAATAATTTATTTAATAAATCTCTGAATTTTGGGTAAAAAAAAGCCTGGCAGGCTAGCGCACCACCACCAGGCAAATATATGTTCAGCTGTTACGTCTTAGATACAATCTCCCCTTTAGTACGGTTGAGATAGGTGTAGAAAGCAGGAAAGGTGCCAAGGAACAAAACTGCAATGATATATTCAACCCCTTTGATATGTGTGTAAAAGTCTGAGAGAGTATGGAACTCCTGCAGCAGGCCTACAGCTATGAGGTACTGACGCAGCAGTTCTGATATCTGCCAGTTAACCTGTGCCAATCCACTGAGAAAAGCAGCAATTGACCAGATACTGATGACTGTGCCGCAAAAAATAGAGGCATGCCAAGCCATTCTTTTGCGGTTTATTTTTTTGTCTTTGCCCATGACGCCCTCATTTTCCCATATTGTAAATTTTGATTAATGCTATACCAGCTTGTGTACTACATACCAGTAGCAGCAGTCATCAAGCTGCGCCAGATTTCCTGAAAACCATCGGCATTTGCCATGCCGCCAATCAAACATGCCACACCCCAAATACCCACAAATGCAGCCATAATCATGATGACTCCAAGACCAAGTTTTGAATTCCCCAATTCGAGTTCAGCGACTTCTACTTTGCTGTCAAAAGTTGCCACTCTTTCCTGGGTGATGTCTATTGATTCGTACATGGTGTGCCTCCTGGGTCGCTGGGTCTTATTGTTGCTTAATTTTGATTAAATTTTTGTTTTTTTAACTTGATTATGCACATTACATGCCAGAAATTTTTTCTGGCTGGAATCTGATAAAATATTATTGAGTTTCAAGGAGAAATAACTAGAGGAAAAGCATTTAGTTTTAAAATTTATTTACTAATAACAGGTATTTATGATAAGTAACTTTCGTTCGTTTACAAATTTTTGCTCCATGGAATCATGATGTATAACTTTCAGTCCCGGATAAGGGGTCTGATTTACCTGAGAATACTTATCAGCAGTGTGTCGCATGGGGTGTCTGATGCAACACATCTGTTGCAACACATCTGTTGCAACAACAATTTTTTCCAATAATATCAAAATGATATAAATATATTTTCAACGCTGATCGCTTTAGGGGGACAGGGGTAATACTCATGGAACATGTATTTCCGATCACACCTGTTGAAAAAAATTAATCAAATGATATCAAAGTATTATTTCAGAAATAATAAACATATTATTTCGTCTGAACAAATGTTGACTGGCAAGAAATTTTTAAAATGGAAGGAATAAAGAAAAGATATAGTACGATAGAGTTCACAGAGAGTTTTTAAACAATAAAGCAATAATAACAGTATCATAGTTTATTATTGTTATGGGAGTTATGTTTCGCAGCAAAAAAGTGTAGCATGCTAAAAGATTATGGAGGTCAAATAGACGGTATCAGAACGACCTAAGAATACTTCTTTCAATAAAGGTCCACTAATTATTTGATTTTTTTTGAACAATTCCGACTGCTAGTAGATCTCTCACTGGTCATGCCATATGCAAGACGGCAGCGGAGTAGTACAATCAGTAGTATGCGAGGCAGGGAGCAAAACTCATAGGTCCAGATCAGACAGGTCAATATTATAGCTGGAAATTTTCCTGTATAATGTGCTGCGGTCTACGCCAAGCAAACGTGCTGCCTTGGCCTTGTTGCCGGCAGTGCGCCGTAAAGCATCAACAATTCTTTCAATCTCATCCTCAGTATCCATGGTAGCTGATATGGGCTGCACTGGAACAGGCCTGGGAGTGGCTGGTTCGTCAATTGATACAGGAGGTGATTCAGGGTTCAGTATTTCTGCGGGCAGGTGATCTGTGGTAATGGTATCTCCATTGCAGAGAACGTAAGCCCGTTCAATAATATGCTCAAGTTCACGAATATTACCGGGCCAGGAATGGTTCTGAAGCAGCTCCATGACGGAATCGGAAAATCCGGTAATGTTGTGTTTCATTTTGTTATTAAAAACAGTGAGAAAATATTGCGCCAGAAGGGGGATATCTTCCTTGCGTTCACGCAGTGGCGGTAAAATAATATCCACCACCCGAAGCCTGAAATATAAATCTTCGCGGAACTGATCCTTCTGTACTTTTTCCTTAAGATCTGCATTGGTTGCAGTGATAACCCTGACATCAACCTGAATCGGCTGGTCCTGACCGACAGGATAAAAGGTTCTTTCCTGGAGAAAGCGCAGCAACCGTAACTGCATGCGGGGAGAAATATCACCGATCTCATCGAGGAAAAGAGTGCCCCCGTCTGCCTGAAGTATTCTTCCCAACCTGTCTCGGTCTGCACCGGTGAAAGAACCTTTTTTATGACCAAAGAGTTCGCTTTCAAGGAGATCTTCAGGGATTGCCGTACAGTCTACCTTTACAAGGGTTCGGTTGCGTCGCGGGCTTTCCGCATGCAGGGCCTCGGCAACAAGTTCCTTGCCGGTGCCGCTTTCGCCAGTGATAAGAACTGTGGTATCGACCTTGCCGACGCTTTCGATGAGGGCGTAAATACGCTGCATCGGCTGGCTCTTGCCTACAAATCGGTGGAAGTTCGAACGGAGTCCACGCTTGTCATAATCTTCCAGATGAGTGAGATCACGGGCGGTGATTACAACTCCAAGAAAATTTGAATTATTGTCTTCAAGAGGTGCAGCAGTGACGCTTGCGACACCAAAACTGCCATCGGGCTTCTCCCATTCAAGGCGATGGAGTTTTAGTTCTTTCCGGAGCTTGAGGACCTCTTCCACATCATTCAATAAGGCCCGTCCGAATTTACTGCTTAAGGTGGGAAGAGAAACGCCGATGGCAATTTCAGGTAGGAAGGAGCGGGCCCAGTCCCTTGCCATATCGTTCATATCAGCAATGCGGAGATGTGTGTCGACCGTAATGATGATCTCACGGACAGAGCGCAGGATTGTCTCCTGAAGGTAGCGGTTCTTCTCCTGCTGAGCTTCAAAACGGTTTTTTTCTTTCTGCAGTTCCTGTTTTTCCAGAGCCAGGGCGACAATTTTTAAGAGTTCATCCTTTTTCACCGGTTTTGGGACATAATCAAAAGCACCGAGGCGCACCGCCTCAGCAGCCGTCTCAATATTCGGATAACCGGTTATCATGACAACAGGACATATTTTGCCCATTTCCTTGATCTGCCTGAGCAGATCAATGCCGGAAGCTCCCTGGAGAACGATATCGCTTATAATCAGGTCAAAGTTTTCCTTTTCGAGGGTGGCTATTGCATCATCAAAGTTTGAAACTCCGGTAACGTTTTCATAGCCGGCTCTTTTTAATAGCATCTCAAAAGTAAGGCGTAAACTCTCCTCATCATCAACAATCAGTATACGATCGGTTTGTTCATGGGGGGTAGCCATCAAAATCTCCCTTGGAAGAGTTATATTTGTTTATAAAGAAATATAAATGTATTGCAAAAAACAATTTTCGAAAAATATCAGCCCTGAATAACTGGATCGCCAACTTTGTATTATCACATACCAAATTTTACAAAGTAAATTAAAATTATTTTAAGTCAATGATGAAAAAGAGTGAATGCTAATTCATATTTTGTTATGAGGCAATTCAAAAGCTTGATATTCCCCATATATAACTTTTGATCGGTAAATAACTGCTGTTCTGTGGTCTATCCCAAGCGGAAAGGTGGATATGAGGTGGGTGCCTCTGTTTAAAATAAAGGTTATACCCTGAAAATGATTAAAAATATTGCCTTGACCCTTTACGGTTACTCGCTTTATAGTATGAAACTTGGCGATAATAGGTAAAACCGTGTGAACAAACAGATGAAAGGTTTAATGAGAACGCTGCAGAAGAAATCCGAAAATACCGGGCAACTTTCCCTGGTTGAACGCAGAAGTTTTTTGAGCCTAGGGTTTAAGATTACCGGAATTTTTCTGGGGGGCTCGTTACTCTCTCTTGTGCCAGCGCAAAAGACGCGATGCGAATTGCTCGGTGCCAGTATTGTCGGAACGTATCCCTATAAGCCCCATTATGCAATGATTATATATAAGGATAGATGTATAGACTGTGAGCGTTGTATTGAAGCATGCTCCCAAACGAATAATGTCCCCTCCTCTGGTTACAGAAATACCATTTTACATCGAAAAAAAACGAATATCGCCGCCAGCAAATTTATACGGGAATTTCTTCCTGTTCTCTGCAATCAATGCAACCGGCCGCCATGTGTCCGGGTTTGTCCAACCAAGGCAACTTATAAAGATAAGCAAAACGGTATAGTCATGATGAATGAATCGTTATGTATCGGCTGCAAGGCATGCATGACATCATGTCCATACTATGCCCGCTACTATAACAGTGAAACCCAGGCAGTAGACAAGTGTGACTTCTGTTATCGCAAGAGATTGCAGAATGGTGAAACAAATACTGCCTGTGCTGAGGCATGTCCTGCCAATGTGCTTTTATTCGGTGATCTGTCTGACCATAAAAGTGATCTGTATAGACTGCTCCACAAGCCGGATCAGAAAATACAGGTCTTAAGGCCCGAATCAGGCTCCATGCCCAACGTATTTTATCTGCCGGGATAGAAATATTAGAATGAAATCGGTATATGAACATGAATAGGGTAATTATCGTTTTCTTATTTTTTACACTACCGTTGGTCTTGCCCGGCATAATACGAACCGTTGCAGCTCAGGAATACGGCGGCGGACCCATTGTTTTTATAAAACCGGTCCGGGCGGTGATCTTTGAACATAAATTTCATCTGGGGCAAAAGTTTGACTGCCAGAGCTGCCACCCGGATATTTTCACTAAGAAAGCAGGTGAGGTTGAAGAGAAAGAAGATTTTACTATGACGGCTTTTAACCAGGGAAAATACTGCGGTAAGTGCCATAATGGCACCATTGCCTTTTCGGTTAACACGAAATGTAACTGGTGTCATATCGGAGTTCAGGGCCATAAACACCTTGAAGAATATGAATTAGGAGTGAAGTAGACAGCATATCGCTCGCAGGATTTTTAGGAATACAGATGGCAGCTAACTTTGATAATCTGGAAGAGGGGAGACTGGCAAGCTCCGCGGTAAAATGGCTCACACATCTTTTGTCACTGTTTGTCATAGCAGGCTTGACAGCCGGGGCCTATGCCACCATGACAGGGCATCAGATAGCCTATAATATTTCCCGGGAAATTCCCTGGGGAATTTTGACTTCATCCTTTGCCTTTTTTGCCATAACTTCAACCGGGTTATGTCTTCTTGCCGCGATCAGTCACGCCTATGGCGTCACACCTTTGAGACCCCTGGGAAGTCGTGCTGTCTATCTTGCCATCGTTACAACGGTGACAGCCTTCATGCTCCTGGCCTTCAGCGTGGAAAGTCCCTGGCTGCTTATATACTACAACGCTGCTTCCCCAAGTCTTTCATCCAATATTTGGTGGCTTTCAACCCTGTACGGTATCATGTCCGGTTGCCTGTTTCTGCGTTTTGCTTTTTTAGTCTCCGGCAGCCAGGGATTGGCATTGACGTTTGGAATTATTGCAGCGGTAACTTCTGTCGGGGCTAACAACAATCTCGGAGGTTTATTTACCCTGGCTTCTGATCCACCCGTCTGGTTCGGGGTCCAACTTCTTATTCTTTTTCTGGCTTCTGCAGTTCTGTCAGGAACGGCAGTCATTATTATTTTTACAGTGCTTGCCTACAAGTTAAGGCAGCAGAGTATTATCGGCGAAACACACAAGGCCCTCGAGACAGCCGCAACTCTTCTGGCCCTGATGATTGGCATAGTGCTGGTAGTAACGGTTGCCAGGTTCTATACCATGTTTTACAGTGATACACCTGATCCGGGCATAGCGGCTGCCAGGGCCATGATAAAAGGTCCCCTAGCCGTTAACTTCTGGGGTTTTGAAATTTTTACAGGTCTCCTCCTGCCGCTGGCTCTGTTGCTGATAATTAAGACAAAATCTATCTGGGCCATGACCTTGGCCTCCTGCATGGCCCTGGTCGGGGCCTTTGTCCAAAGGTTTGATCTGGTCTACAGTGCACAGATAGTGCCGAAGTTTAGCGGCTGGAATGACCTGCCGCAGTATCTTCCTTACTTTCCGAGCGGTACCGAGCTTATCGTCGTCATCGGAGCGTTTGCATTGGTTGGTTTTGGCTTTCTGCTGGGAGAGAGGTTTGTCGGAAAGCTTTTCCGCCTTTATTAGCAGAATTCCTCCTGCTTTTTTTTCTCATCATTGATTTGTTTCAGGTGGCTTAGAGGGATTTGCCTTGTCGCCCAACTGGGCACTGTCCCAGCCATCCCTGTAACCCTTACGGTATAGTTTCCGAAGAAGTAAATTGTCGGTTTTGGGCTCCGGTACCTTCTCCAAACCCTTGGCTTTCCGGACACCATGGGTGTAGCCAAGCTCATAATATGCTTTCTGCTGTTCCTGCTCTGTTGAAACGCCATACATGAATGAACCGATGCAGTTTTTAATTATTGTGACTGTAATAAGCAAAATAATAACCGCGGTAATTCTTATACCCCATTTAGTATGTGGTGGAATTTCCGGTTTTTTTTTCATGGGAGACAGAATAGCTAATTAAAATTTCATCATGCTGGCAGGGTAACAATAATTTAATGAACGAATAATTTTAGCCGCTGGGTCACGATACATCCAGGTCATGTATTCCTATGATACTGAAGCCTGAATTTTTTTAAAAAACTGGCTCCGGCATCAACCTGGATTCATAAAAAAATATTTGATGATATTTGCAATACTTGTCTGCGAAACAATTTTTTCCCGAGGCTGACAATCCTTACCAGAATTGTTGCCAGTAAGAAAGCACAAATGGTAAAAGTTTTCTATAAAGTAGGAATCAACCCGAATTTATCTTCAGGATAACTGCAAGTAGAGTGTCTGGCAGTAAATAAAGTTTTTCTAATAAATTGATAAACATCTATTGTAAATTCAGCCAGATTTTGATAATGGGCATTTTTACCTATTTTGTTATTTTTTCTGTGAGCCTGGGATTGCGTGTCATTCATAATTCTAAACGTAATACCACAATGTAGTAACTTGATAAAATACTTGCAAAATTTGCCAATTGCTTATAAAGATAAGGCTTCATTTTACAGTAATAACAAAGTGTTATTTGGGCTTGCTATTCCTTTGATAATCAACTACTGACAGTATGAATCCTATTTATTGTCGAATAATTTTACACTCATCTTCACAAAGTCACCGATGTAGCATACTGCTTTCTTTTCCGGTTCCTCAGTATATTTATCGAGTAAAGAATATTGAACCGCCTATATTTTAAAGAGATAGCAGTTTGCATGGGAGAGACACAGCTGAGCCGATAAGTTAATGCTTAACAACAATAGAATCAGGAGGTCTTCAACACCATGAAAAAAAAGACTTGCTTCGTAGTTGGTGTCTTTTTCGTTTTTATTGGCTCCTGCCTAATTTCAGCCCCTGCTGTTGCGATTGAGAATGACGAATGCATGGAATGTCACAGCGACGACACTCTTGAACGCGCGGAGTCCGAAGGCATGAAAGAGGACCTATTTATTGATTATAATAAATTCAAATACTCGGTGCATAATGTAAATGGTATTACCTGTGTAGACTGCCATGCTGATATTGAGGAGCTTGACTGGGACAATGACGTGCCCCATCCGACATCCCTGGATATGGTGGATTGTGACGGCTGCCACGAAGATGAGGGTGAAGCATACCTTGACAGTGTTCATAAAAAAGCAGGAGGAAAGGGAATAACCATTCCCTGTTATGCCTGTCATGGATACCATTTCGTCACCCATCTGGAAGCGGATTCAGTCTTCGAGCGGGAAAACAAGTTCTGCCTGAGATGCCATAATCCGGATCACTTTCATGATTGGCTGCCGCAGAAACAAACCCATTTTGAATTTGTTGAATGTGCTGTCTGCCATGCCCCGGATTCCCCACGCTACATTTCACTGCGGTTTTTCGACCTCATTTCCAACAAGTTTTTAAGTGCAACAGAACTGCTCGCAGCATTGGATACGGATTATGATACTTTTATGGAAATGCTGGATACGGACAAGGATAATATCATCAGCCTGCAGGAGTTGGAAGACATGGTCCTGCTGCTGCGCCAGAAGGAAATCCGCGGTACTTTTCATGGAGAGCTGGTATTGGAATTGGTACCCAGTGTACATCATATAAACAGGGGAGGGGCCAACAGGGATTGTGAACAGTGCCATAATCCCCAATCACCGTTTTTTGAGGAGGTTTATATAGCCCTCAACAAAGAAGACGGCACAAGAGAGCGCCATAAGGTCGAACGCCTTGTGCTCGAAAGTTATTATGTGAATCATTTTTATGCTATTGGGGGCACCAGGGTAAGGTATCTGGACAAGATAGGCCTGGTCCTCATTTTTGGTGGATTGGCCGTGGTCGCGGCGCATCTCCTGGCAAGGATCGTTACAGCACCAATCCGCAGAAAAAGAAAAGAAAAGAAAAACGAATTTTCAATATAAGGAGAATCTACATGGCAGACAATAAGTTGATGTATGTTCATCCTGCTCCTGTCAGGCTTTGGCATTGGATCAATGCGATTGGCTTTGTCATCCTTATCCTGACGGGCATCCAGATACGCTTTGCTGAAATAGTGAACTGGTTTTCCCTGGAAATAGCGATAGAGCTGCATAATTATGTCGGTTTCGTGGTTATTGCCGCCTACGGCCTCTGGGTTTCCTTTTATTTTGGCACTATGAAAATTAAGCTCTATTTTCCCAATCCGCGAGTCTTTGTGCCAAAAGCTATAAAACAGATACAATATTATGGTCTAGGTATTTTCAGGGGCGATCCCAATCCCCACCACATGACCCCTGACAATAAATTCAATGCTCTGCAGCAAAACGCGTATCTTGGTATCATGTTTGTCTTTCTGCCGGCCCAGATGGTAACAGGACTTTTTCTCTGGCGGGTCAAGAGGTTTGAAAACTTTATAGAACTTATCGGCGGCATAAAAATTGTGTCCTCCATCCACGTTCTGCTCTTTTTCTTCTTTACTGCTTTTATTTTTGTACATGCATATCTTGCAACACTCGGACACACACCTCTGGCACATTTCAAGGCCATGTTCACCGGATATGAAGAGCAGCACGAATCCGAATCCATGGATGAAGCTCCTCAATTGTAATAAGTAACAAGAATCCTTTAAAAAAGTTTCCGACCTACAAAAGCAGAGCTGCAGAGAGCTCTGCTTTTTATATTTGCGTTGTGTGTTTAAACATATTTTTTGCTCGTCACGAGATGTATACTGGCAGAAAAATCTGCGATAGAATACATTCATCCATGTAAAAAAATACAGGCAGGACAGTAGGCACTCATCGGCTCAACTTTCCGTTATTGTCTGAAATGGTATTTTGCACCTGCAAAGCTGTCTGCAGCAAATGACAATTAATAACCACCTGGAAAAGATACATGTTTGGCTTATTCCGTAAAAAAAGAGATGTACCTGAAAAAACAGAACCCAAAGCATTAACTGCAGCGGAAAGGCGCATCTATATAATTGATTTTGACCGGACCATCACCATTATGCATACCGGAGCTGTTGCTTATGGAAGCGAACTTGACGCCACCTTTATCCTGAAGAACGTTAAAAAGGGGTTTGCAGATTTTGTCCGCAGGGTTAACAATAGCGGGCATGTCATCTATATTGCCTCATACAGTGATGATGCCAATGCCGGCCTGGTCGATGGAGAAGCTCTGTCAGGTCATGACCTCATAAAATATTATATGGATCTTATTTTCGGCCCTGACCAGATTATTTTTACAGCACCCCAAAAAAACTCCGAGGGTGAAACTGTCTCGCCCGGCAATATTATTGCCAGCAACAGCCAGGACTACAAACAGTATCATCTAGGAATGATCCTGGAACAGGAAGGACTCAACCAGGACAGTCCTGACGACATGAAGCGCATCCATCTTATTGAGGACGATGAAGATGTGGTTCGATTTTTCATGGAAAAGGGGTGTACCATAATTGTACCTTTTTCCGCTTCCAGGTCAGCTGATACTGCTGCAACAAAAACACTGTTCACGTCGTACATGCCTGAATCCTTTATGGCATGACCCCAAAAGAGGCCATAATGCAAAACCTGACAGCGGAGCGGCCTTATACGATTTTACAGCAAGCTGAACTTGTTGCACTGCGACCTGAGTTCACCATGGGTGATGATGAGAAAATAGCTGCAGCAAGGGCAAGCCTGGCAAAGGTGCTTGACGATTTTCTGGAGGCCGGAAAAATCCCTGCAGAATGCATCGAGGTGATTGATGGCTTTTTGTTTATTTTTAATGGACCGCAATTTTCCCAGTGGCACAGGTTAAACTGGTGGGAGCAGCGTCAGCAGATAGGGGCGATAAAAGACAGTCAGATTTATATTGATAGGGCGCAGCAACTGCTGCAGCAATCATATCTGGCTTCCTACTCAGGATACTCTGATGTCTTGGTGGCAAAAAGTACTGCGCAGGAAGTAAAACATGCCTGGATGCGAAAACGGCTGGTGCTGCAGGAGTGTTACTGGAATGCCATCGACAGCATTTCGCACGCCGCCTATTTTAAAAAAAAATATGATAGCCAGTTACCGGCGCTCTGTGACCTGCTCTGCAAGGTAGATGATAGAAATGGCAGAGAGATAGAGATTTTTCTGGGCATAGACAACGGAACCGGTTTTCTTTATAAGAAAAAAAGTCGTGATTCTGCCTTGTTCCAGTTGCTCTACAAGATTTTAAAGCTTTTCTTGAAAAGTGGTGTTTTTTATATCGGTGGGTTGGAGTTGGGGCTGCTGGAAACCGAAGCCAGACTTTCCTGTCATGGTTCCGGAGCAGTTGTCTATCAGGGGTGGTAACGTTACAGATAAAATTGCCGGCAATCAAACATGAAGTGCCTGGCCGGTATACCCTCCGGCCCTGGTTGTTTCAGGATGATCAAGCGGCAGCTTTCGGCAGCGGAAATCTCGTAGTGACACGGGTATACTGTCCTTCAATACTCTCAATAATAAGTTTGCCGTCATGGTCGGTAATAATCCCGTGGCTGATCGCAAGCCCAAGGCCCGTTCCCTGGCCGGCTGGTTTGGTAGTAAAGAAGGGGTTTATTACCTTATCGATGATCTGGGCAGGTATGCCGACACCGGTGTCATGAAAAATGATATCAATAACAGACTCATCATTGAGTTCTTTGTGTACTGCTGAAATGATCAGTTTTTTCTCAGGATTTGCGCGGGAGTATTTCTGGTTTAAAGCATAGCGCGCATTATTGATAATATTAATAAAAACCTGCATGATCTGCTGAAAATTCGCAAAAATAGGCGGCAGGGTATCCGAAACATCCACTTCCAGGGTAATACCATCTTTCAAAATCTGGGTGTCTGTAAGGGTAAAAGTTTCGCTGATCACTTCATTGACCATTACCAGAGTCTTGCCACGTCCACTTTCACGGGCAAATGAGAGAAGACTTTTGACGATGTTGCTTACCCGGTCTCCTTCATTGATTATTCTGAAAAGAAGTTCTTCGGTCAGAGGTTCTTCCTGTTCCAGTTCATCAATAAGGATCTGAGTAAAATTGATTATACTGTTCAAGGGATTATTAATCTCATGGGCGACTCCGGCAGCGAGTTCACCTAGGGAAGACATGTGACCGGCCCGCATCGCTTCGGTTTGTACGGTAATATCCTGGGCCATAAATACTACTCCCTGAAAATCATCGACATCATTGCGAATCACCGAAGCTGAAAAAAGGACTCGAATTTTTCTGCCATCTTTTGCCTGATAAATGGTTTCCCCGGTACCGCCGAAATCATCCAGGGATTCGGAACTGAAACCCAGTTCCTCAAAATAATCCTTGGCAAAAATGAGCGACATCGGTTTATCAAGAAGTTCCTGTTCAGCATATCCCAGAAGATCGCAAGTCGCTTTATTTACATTCTTGATATAGGCATTCCGATCAACAACGACCAGAGAGTTGAGCATGGAATGAATGATATTGTCTGTATAAGCCTTGGCTGACAGAAGATCATTGCGGAATTTTTTCAGATCAAGGGTCATGTGATTAAATGAATCGGCCAGGCTTCCGACTTCATCTTTAGTCTTGACATCGATCATGAAACTTAAATTTCCTTCTGCAACATTCCGGGTACCCTCAACTATTTTGCTGATTGGTCGATGGACCATAAAAAAAACAAACAGAAAAGAGATGATGCATATAACAAGTATGGTTGCCAGTACATACCATAAGAAATGCTTTTCATATTCATGCTGGCTGGCGTCAACCTTATCAAGCTGCATGATAACATCCAGGACTCCCAGTATTTTCTGTTCAGTACTGTGGGCATGGCAATCTGCTGTCACACATGAGTTTTCGCTCTTAATTGGGCTGATCAGGCCGAGAACGTGATCACCGTCTTGGTTGATATAATCGCGGGTCCTCTTCAGAATGGAAACTTCACCGGCCGGCTGTTTCGAATCACCACTGTGGCAGACATTACAGGCATCAGCGTGCATATTCACCAGGGTGTTGACTTCGGCCTGCTCTGTGGAAAAAGTGATCTCTCCTTCCTTGTTGTAAATCCTGATTTTCTGGATTCCTGGTTCCCGGGCTATGCGGTCGATAATGCGGTAAACACCATCTCTTTCATTCGTGAGCATGGAGTAATTGGTGCTGCGCTTGATAATATCGCTGACCTGATCCGCATTTTGGTATACCCCCATCATCATGTGACGTCTGTACATCCGAAGGTTCAGTATACCAATCAAACTGAAAGTGATGATCAGGGATAAGCTGAGATAGACAACCAGTTTTGGTCCAAGTCCTATCCTGTAGCGTTCCATTTTCTACCTTAACTTAATTTGTTTCTGTGTAGTTCCATGCATATTTACTCTATATACCATACTTGGTAATGAGTTCGCCAAGTTTGTAAGGAAGGAAAAAATATGCCCGCACTGCTAAAGCAGCAAAATAAAAATAACATTACATTGTCTATTCAACATGTGATCAAAATATAAAATAACATGTGTAAAGCCAAAGATTGTGGAACCATGAAAACTTTTTATGGAATATGTTTTTTTAAAAAATACAGCAATGTGTCTAGTCACAAACTGATGTTTAAAAGATAGATCTGGCCGATATTAACGGTCATGGGTGTTGTCTCAATGCAGATGATTTTGGTGGATGATTTTTGCTTCCAGATGGTTA